>ENA-UOOK01003657-UOOK01003657.1-fermentation-metagenome-genome-assembly--contig:-NODE-3657-length-17272-cov-2.645467_pt1 | contig 17272 bp, 14 predicted proteins | sample MGYA00245777_ERZ724023 | MGnify/ENA primary metagenome ERZ724023 (study PRJEB28704, sample SAMN03018312) | fermentation metagenome | biome: anthropogenic terrestrial biome; feature: soil; material...
ACGAGCGTCGCCACGCGCAACTGGCTGCGCGGCGGCACCGTCTTGCGGATCACGCCGTCGCGCAGCCCGGCCACATTGACCAGCCGGCTCAGACGCAGCGTCGCTTCGACCGGCACGTCCAGCTCGTTGCGCACATCCAGCACCTTGCCGGAGCGTGTGGGATTGACCAGCAGGCGCAGGTAGCACACCAGGTCCTTGACTTCCTTGCGCTCGTAGAACTTCACGCCGCCGACCTTGCGGGCGCTGTACGTGATGCAGTCTCTCAGGGTGAACTATCTGCCGAATACGAAGAATCCACTTGTCTGTATTTGAGGCAGTTACTTGACAAAGTGGCTGATAGGCACTGGTTTGACGGTACTTATCGCGCCATTAACGAAATATCAATAATCAATACTGACGGTTCGGTATCAAGGCCCGACAGAGTGCTGATAGAACAAACGCCTGATGATAGTCATGGTGGGGGATTGAGTTGCAGTGACATTCACAGTAGCAGGGTGATAGTCATAGATTATAAGTTCGGTGAGCCGAATCCCGCTCATAAACGCCAGATAGACGGATATGTGAGGCTCATTCAGCAGATGGGTTATACCAATGTCGTCGGAGAAGTTTGGTACACAACGAAATAAACAGATTCGTGACTTTTTACGACATCTGTGTTTTACGTGCGGAAAGAAATTTGTTGAACAGAGATAGCATCAATACACAGAAGAAGATGACAACAAGTATTTGCGAAGAATCGAATAACTCGGACAGGCCTGCGATTGATGAGCTTATACTCTCATAGATGGAGTTGCCGACTGTTTCCATTTCGGCACTCGTTCGGGCCATCCTGGCCTTCGATGAAGTTTCAAGTGCGTTAATATTATTCGTAACTTCGTTAACGTCAACTATTTGATACTTGTCAATGCTTCTAAATGAATCCTTGAAATTGTCTATGGATATAACCTCAAATGCATTCAATGTAAAGATGATTACTGCAAGGCAGGCAACTCCTGCACATGAGTAAAATATTGTAAGCCAAGTATTTCGTATATGTTCTTTACGCTCCGTGCGCGCTATCGTTTCTGTAGCGATTTTATCCATCACCCTGTCGGTAAAATCATCCGGTAACTTGAAATCCATATTATCAGTATTATCGATATTTATCATTTTATTCATTTTTATGCGGTTAGCATGGTACTTAATTTCTGTTTTATCCTGAACATCTTAATTTTTACATTGGACATCGAAAGTCCTGTGATTTGAGTTAATTCAGCCAGACTTTTATCCTCTTTATAAAATGCCGTCAACAGAAATATGTCTTGAGGAGGAAGTTCCGATATGGCTGTTTCAAGTCTCTCTTCTTCAGCCTCTTGTACTCTCTTTTTCAATATCTCGTCATTCGTATCGTCAACAATTGCTCCTACTTTGTCGATGTCATGACTAAAGACGATTTTCTTCTTTTTGCGGAGCGATGATATGGTCATATTGTACGCAATGCGAAACAGCCATGTCGAGAAACTACTCTCTCCTCGAAACGATTTCAATGAAAAAAACGCCTTTACAAATACGTCTTGTGCCAATTCCTCTGCATCCTCACGCACTCCTGTCATCTTATATACAAGGGCAAATATCCTACCGGAATATGCATCTACAAGTTCCCGATAGCGTCCGGTATCACCGTCACAAACGGATGCAATTAGATTCAGTTCGGTAGTTTTATCCATATACATAATAGACGCATTTCTCATGTAAAGTTACAAAAGATAAACAATCTGTAACCTTTTTTTATCTCGTGCGTCAAAAGAGCAAGCGTTCAAAAAACAACGTAACTGAGTTATTAATTATTAAAATAAAAAGTATTATGGATTTAAGTAATGTATTAATAGTAGCTATTATATTTTTTGGCTGCTACAAGGTTATCGAAATTTTAGTTCACAGAAAAGAACGAATCAAATTGGTCGATAAGATTGATTTTGCTCGCGACAACAATGTCGATATTGCAAAGGTCTTGGGAAACAATGTTGAAAACTACAATCCCAACTGGGCTCTCAGAATCGGTGCAATGCTGGCAGGTTTGGGACTTGGAATTGTTGTTGCTTACATAATTGTCTCTTGTATAGGACTTTATGGCATGGTTGCCAGCAAATCTGGTTATTATCTTCACGAACAGATCTCTACAATCTATGCAGCCGGTGCTCTTTTGTTTGGCGGTGCAGGTCTTGTTCTTGCCTATTTCTTGGAAAAAAAGAATTGCAACAAGAAATAACATTTACGGAAAGCGACATTTTTTTCAGTTAGATAAAGAAGAGTGCTACTCCTGTAACACTTATAAATGCGCCGAGTATCTCGATAAGAGTTACCCGGCGTTTGTATATGAAACGATCCGGTATTATGATGAGTATCGGTACGATAGCTATGATGGTGGAAGCAATGGCGGCATCAGTATAAAAGACGGCCATCATAGAAAGAACCACTCCCACAAGAGGCCCTGAAATCGAACCGCATATAGTGGCGGTGGCATATTTCTTTGAGGAAAAGGCCTTTGGGATATTGCTGAAACCACCTTTGCTCAATGCTATGATGACTGCAAAACAAATAACCCCGATTATCACGCGTATTTCGGTGGCGGCAAGAGGAGTATAAAGGGGATTTGTCATGGCGGCCGGAAGTGTGGCAGAACCTGAGGCAGATGAGAAAGAATCAGAGGCGGCTGAAATACTGCCGCCGTATTCAAGCATTCCCATTTTGCTCAGAACAAGGCCGACTCCCTGTCCGATTGCAGCGAACACTGAAAATACCACCCCTTTCCAAGGAATTGACAGTTCAACGGAAGCGTGATGTCCATGGGCGCTTGGAGAGTTTGCTGTAGTGGCTTCTTCTTCGATGCTCTCTGCCGCCTTGGTTACCATTGAGTAATTCGCGGCCATTGCAGGAGATGTTACAACAGGTTGCGGATTATTTTTAGAACTCCTTTTCAGAATGGAAATCGCAATACCAGAGATAGTCAGAATCATCCCTGAAAATGCCTTCGGAGCAAGAGTTTCTCCCAGCAGAATGTATGCCGCCAAGGCCGCAAATAACGGAGATATGGTCATAATCAGCTGAGTAATGCGGGCAGGAATCATTCTGTATGCTGCAAATAGAAAAAAATCCCCGAATACAAATCCTGAAAATCCGGACAGTGACATCCATAACCACACTTTTGAGTCGGCCCATTTCGGAAACGGACTTCCTGCCATAAAAAATATGATTGTCCCAATGGCTATCAATGAAAAAACAAGTTTGATCAGGTTAAGCGTTGTCGATTTGGCAACTCTGCCGGCATACTCAAAGCATACCGCACTTGCAGTCCAGAAAATGGCAACTCCGAGAGATATTAATTCGCCTGTCATATCGGTTCTAAGAAGGTGTTATAACTTCCAAAAAAATCGCGTAAATATAGCATCATTTCTGCATAATTGTGCAGCTCTTTGAAGTAATTGAAAAAATTGCCATATTTGTAAGCTAAAACTACCAACAATGAAACGACTTTTAATTTTATTGACAATCATCATGACTGTATCGTGTCAGGAAAATAATTCCGACAACAATTTGATCGGTGATATTTCAAACTCTCAATTGGATTCTGTATATCGGGAACTTAAATCTATTTATACCGAGCTTGCTCCTCGTGTGATTCAACCGGCAGAGGGGTATCTGAAATATCCTTATCTTATCCCTGCAGGTTTTTACAAACAGATGTGGGACTGGGACGGATTTTTCATGGGGAATTATTTCTGTTCAAAGGACCATCCGGAGTATCTTCAATATTGGGCCTTGAATCTGATTGAAGGTATTGATGATAAGGGCTATGTGTCGGGATGTGCCACAACCAAAGGACCGAGACCGATTTTCGGGGATTTCTCAATGAAACCGTTTCTATCTCAGGGAGTGCTTCTTTCTTCTCGTAAAGCAAATGATTTTCAGTGGATTAAACCTTATTACGATAAATTGTGCAGAGCTATTGCTTATCGAGAAAAGACTCAGCGGGATTCTGCTACAGGATTGTTTTTCTGGCAGATAGCCATGCAGAGTGGAGCCGATAACAATGTGGCTCTCAACTACTTTAAAGATGACACACGCTCATTTATTGCCTGTGATGCGAGTGCATTGCAATTAAGGGAGTACAAAGCTCAGGCAATAATAGCAGGGGAGCTTGGTATGGAATCCGACCATCTGGTATATTCTCAGAAAGCCGAAGCTATAGAGGCGGCCATTATGAAGTATTTGTGGTGTGAAGAGGATGAAACTTTCTATAATCTTGATCGTGAGACACTTGCCTATTACAAAAGGATTTCGTATTCCAATTTTATACCTCTGATAGAGAAGATTGCCCCACAGGAAAAGGGTAAGGCTATGATAGAGAGGTATCTGACTAATCCTGATTATATGAAAGCGAAATACGGATTCCGGTCTCTTTCGGCGCAGGATCCGGATTATAACAACAAAAATATAATCGTCCCCTATTCAAATTGGCAGGGACCTGTCTGGCCGATTGCCAATTATCTCTATTCCATTGCTTTAAAACAATACGGATTTGATGATGAGGTTAAATTTATCGCATATACACTCGGCAAAAAGCTTATTGAGGATTATCGTCAATATGGCAGTCTTCACGAGAATTACAATGCCGAAACAGGCGCTCCGCTTGCTCCGGCAGAGAGCTACGTTGACAGTACGGGCAAGTTCGTGGGATTTATAAGTTGGAATCTCTGCATTGAAAATGTCCTTGCCGGTGTCGTAGAAAATAAATGGATGTTGCTTGATCTTAAGTAACATCCATTCATCTCGATTATTCAAGTAGATTTTATATTCAGTTGTCGTCTTCCACGTCGTCTTCCGGTTCGATGTGAATGTTGGTCAGCACTCTGTTTTTAGGGTATTGGGCACGCAGTCTGCGTTCTACATCGGTCGCTATGTTGTGGGCGGCTACTATCGAAATTTCTCTATCCACCATGACATGTACATCAATAATAAACGAATTGCCGTTTTTACGGGTTTTGAGGTGGTGCATGGCAACAACTCCGTCAGTGGTTGTGATTATATTGCACATCTCTTGTTCCATATCTTCCGCAAGAGAGTGGTCAAGAAGCTCCTTTAGTGCCGGAATCATAAGCTTAATACCTGTAATGCAGATAAATACGCTGACGATGATAGATGCTATCGGATCCAGAATACGCCATTGCTCACTCAAAAACATTGCTCCGGATATACCGAGCAGTGTACCGATTGACGAGAAAGCATCCGAGCGATGGTGCCAGGCATTCGCAATCACGGCATCGCTCTTAATCTTGTTCCCGACATTTTTAGTGTATTGATACAGCCATTCTTTGCTGAAAATAGATACAATTGCCGCAATCAATGCGATATAAGAAGGCTGGAGTATAGTTTCTCCCTTGATTGACAATATGATCTTGTCAACTCCGCTATACAGAATCAGTGCAGCTACTATCAGCAGGGCTACACATATCAGCAGCGTTGCAAAAGTTTCATATTTACCGTGTCCGTATTGATGATCAGCATCTTCCGCTTTTGCAGAGACGCCGATGAACACTATTACGATCAGGTCTGTCACAAAGTCTGACAGAGAGTGGACACCATCGGCAATCATAGCACCGCTTCGTCCGAAAAATCCGGCAAGAATTTTACCTACAGATAGTACAAGATTAACAAAGAAACCAACCCATGTTACTTTTTTTGCCTCTTTAGCGCGATCCAATTCTTTTGTCATAATAATAGTTTAGTAAAGTTGATTATTTAGTTACTTTCAGTCTTTCTCCGGCATCCTGCTTTATGGCTTTTTTGAACTGCTCGGTATATCCCGGAAATTGCGGAGCAGGGGGAATGGTCTTGGAGTGTCCGTTAGTCTTGAATGAACCATCTTCATTCTGCTTCTTTGTGTTGCCATCTATATACTTGACTAACAAATACTTGTCAAGTTTGTCCCATTTTTTGAAGAGCTTGTCGGCTTGATAGACTGACCATTCGCTCAAAAAAGAGATTGCTTTAGAAGGAGATTGTGCATATAACTGTTGAGCCATGATGTCGGCTTCTGATGTCAGGGAGACCATCTCTTCTTCATGTGTCCCTATAATCTGTTGAACTTCTGCACCTATCTGATTATAACGCAGATAGGCAAATTGAGCTATTCTGTTGGTCATCCAGAACATAGATGTCTGCGAGTATTCCGTCATACTGCCGTTTCCAAGTGCATAATGCTCTGAAATGGATGTAGAACAAGTATATACAGGAGTTAGAGGGGATGTGGCTGCATCATCTACCGCAAACCAGAATATTCCTCCTATTTCGTCAGGAAGCCAACTTCTGCTCTGTCCTACAAACCAGAACCCAGTCTGTTGAGTGGCGATGGCGCGTTCATTGGTGATTTGAACCCCGTCAACTTCAAAACTCATCGGCCTCCATCGATAAGGAAGGGCGTTTCCACCGGCCCCAACATCTAAAGTCATATCAAAAGGTGTTCCCTCAAAATGATCTCTCATCATATTGGCAACATTCAACACTGTAAGTTTTTGCTTAGCCCTTACATAAAGAGGCATTCTGTGTTTCGGGTTTGCTCCTGAAGCAAAATCTATATATTGAGACATGTCCATGTCTGCATATCTGTTGAAGAAACTCCACACACGTGCTTCACAGCCTCTCATGGCTGAAAAATCGAGCGGGCAATAAGTATCCGCAAAGCTGAAATCGCTCTCCCTTCCTTTATACAGCCCGTTTTCGCGTGCGTGTGAAATGACATCTTTGGCGTAAAGACAGTTATCAGGGTCATTCAGAGGAAAAGTAGTGATGCGGGCACAGTTGGCATGAGCTGAAATATATCCGTCAGGAATGCGCACGGCAACCCAGACGGCTCCCTTGTTGACATTCACACCATTGACGTATTTGGGTTTGCGGGCGATTATTTCAAGTATCCAAGCTTCATTCGGATCTCCGATCGAGATGGATTCACCCGATGAGGCATATCCGTATTTGTCTGCAAGTGAAGTGTATATTTCAATTGCTTCACGGGCTGTACGGGCTCTTTGAAGGGTAATATATATCAGTGAACCGTAGTCGAGAATTGCACTTGTATCTCTCAACTGCTCAAGTCCTCCCCAAGTGGTCTCGCCTATAATGAGCTGGTGTTCATTCATATTGCCGATAACATTATAAGTATGAGATGCCTGAGGTATTTGTCCGAGGTATCGGTCCTTTCCCCATTCGTAAATTGACAGCATCGTCCCTGCAGGATAGTCTGCGGCAGGATAGTGAACCAATGTTCCATATCTTGTATGTGAGTCGGCTGCGTAAGTGATCATTACAGAACCATCGGATGATGCTCCTTTGGTTACAATCAGATTAGTGCAGGCATAGCCGGCGGTGATGCTAAATAGCAATGTGATTGTTATCAGAATTTGTTTCATAATAAAAAGTAGTGTGTTAAAATTCAATTTTAAGTCTATCGTATGCGGGCTCGATGCCGGCAGGAAGCTCTTTTGAAAGTTCGGAATACACAGGGAGCTGATGTGACAGGTGTGTCAGAAAAGATTTCTCTGCTCCAACTCTCTGCGCCACTTCTATCGCTTCAGGAAGCGAATAATGTGAAATATGCTTGTCTCTTTTGACGGTATTGATTACAAATACCGAAAGTCCTTTAAGTTTCTCAAATTCGCTCTCCGGAATATAATTGGCGTCGGTGATGTATGCAAGATTGCCTATTCTGAATCCGAGCACAGGCAGCTTATAGTGATATGCCCTGATAGGTATAATCGTGACACCGTTGATTTTGAAAGGGTCTTCACCAATCGTTTTCAGGATAAATTCGGGAATACCGGGATATTTGTAGTCTGAAAATGCGTATGAATATTCAAGTTTCAGAGAATCCTGCACATATTTTTCGCAGTAAATGGGAAAAGCTCTCTGTTCCAAATAGTTGATGGCTCTGACATCGTCAAGCCCACCTGTGTGGTCTTTGTGGTGGTGTGTGAGAAGTATTGCATCGAGATGGCAGAGGTCCTCACGCAGCATCTGCTGTCGGAAATCCGGTCCGGCATCAATCAGTATAGAAACACCATTGTACATAATATGGGCAGAGGTCCTTAAACGCTTGTCACGCGGATCTTCGGAAGTGCAGACATTGCATTTGCATCCGATCATCGGCACCCCCTGAGATGTACCCGTCCCTAAAAATGTAATGTTGTTCATAGCCTACAAAGATATAAATTTTTTCCGTATCTTTGCCACAATGAATTCACGATTATTTTTAGTGCCTACGCCTCTTGGTGATATGGAGCCCTCGATGGTGCTTCCGTCTTCGGTAATGTCTCTGATTCCGCAGATACGTCTCTTTTTTGTGGAAGAGATCAGGACTGCCCGCAGATTCCTTTCTGCAGCCGGTTTGAAGGGACATATAGACGAATTGTCACTATATGAAATCAACGAACACACGCAGAGAGAGGCCGTGGAGGGATACATCAAAATGTTGAAAACCGCTCCGGTTGATGCAGCCCTTATTTCAGAGGCAGGATTGCCTGCTGTGGCAGATCCGGGAGCGTTGCTTGTGGAACTTGCCCATAACAATGATATAGAGGTTATTCCGTTGGTAGGACCATCATCACTGATGCTCGCTCTCATGTCTTCTGGAATGAACGGACAGTGTTTTGCATTTACAGGGTATCTTCCCGTCAAGAAAGAAGAAAGAAGGGGTAGAATAGTACAGCTGGAAAAAATATCACAACAACAGCACCAGACACAGATTATAATAGAAACACCATACCGCAACGACTCACTCTTTCAGGACCTGCTTTCGGTATGCCGACCTTCAACAAGAATATGCATTGCTGCCGATATTACCTTGCCGACACCATTTATCAAGACAAAAAGTGTCGAACAGTGGCGCAAATCCATACCCGAAATAGGAAAACGTCCGTGCGTATTTGTGTTGCAGGGATAATATATTAATAATGAATACTTTACGACTAACAAATATAGAGTTTTACGCATATCACGGATGCCTTGAGCACGAAAAAGTGGTCGGCAACCGCTTCAGGGTTGACTTTGAATGCGAATATCCTATGCTGAAGGCAGCACAGTCGGACAACCTTGATGATGCACTTAACTATGCGGACATATTTGAGATTATCAAAGCTCAAATGGACATTCCTTCCAATCTTTTGGAAAATGTGGCCTACAGGATACTTCAAAGCGTGAAACTCCATTTTTCTCAGATTACCTCTGCCACCGTCACAATTTACAAATATCGACCTCCCGTTGACGGACAGGTCGAGACATCTTCAATTACTTTAACTCTCTAAAAATATGAATCCTAAGGTTGCTTTCGTGACACTCGGCTGCAAACTCAATTTTTCCGAGACTTCGACATTGGCCAAACAGTTCGCTGCAAATGGATATTCTTACGTAAAACCTTCAGAGGAAGCAGATGTGTATGTGGTCAATACCTGTTCGGTTACAGAGCATGCAGACAAGAAGTGCCGCAATATAATTCGCAAGCTGCATAAAATATCTCCCGAAGCTCTGATAGCCGTCACAGGGTGCTATGCTCAACTCAAGCCGCAGGAAATATTGGAAATTGACGGGGTAGATGTCGTTCTTGGAGCGCAGCAGAAAGGGGACTTGTTAAAGATTGTATCTGAAATAAGGCAATCTTCAAACAGAAGCAAACACTCTTATTCTTGCGAAATCAACAAGGTGGAATCGATTTTTCCTGCATATTCGTCCGGAGAGCGTACGAGGTCATTCCTGAAAATACAGGATGGCTGTGACTACCATTGTACATATTGTACAGTGCCTCTGGCGCGTGGAAAGAGCAGAAACATTCCGATTGACAAGATAATCTCCCAAGCTCGGGAAATAGCTTCTGACGGAGTAAGGGAGATAGTTCTTACCGGGGTGAATACAGGCGATTTCGGAAAGACTACGGGTGAATCGTTTGCAGACTTGTTAAAACAACTGAATGAGGTGGACGGAATAGAGAGGTATCGTATCTCTTCTATAGAACCGAATCTGCTTACGGAAGATATAGTCGAATGGATTGCTTCCGGTACCAAATTTCTCCCCCATTTTCATATTCCCATACAGTCGGGATGTGACAGAATCCTTGCCGCTATGCACCGCCGATACAATACATCAATGTTTGAAGCCAAAATATCTATGATACGTGACAAGATGGAATTATCGTCAGAACGCAACACAAGCGTTTTTTTAGGGTTTGATGTGATAGTGGGATTTCCGGGAGAGAGTGATGAAGATTTTGAACAGACCTATTCACTGCTTGAAAGGATTAAACCTGCTTTCCTTCATATATTTCCCTACTCACGCAGATCAAATACTCCGGCGGCAGCACTTCCGGATCAGGTTAGGGACAGTGTCAAATCTGAACGCGAAGAGCGCCTGAATCAATTATGTATCAGGCTGCACAATGATTTTATCAAAGCAAACACAGGGCGTAGAGCCAAAGTCCTTTTTGAAAGCACTCAAAAGGGGGGGATGATGTTCGGATATACCGAAAATTATATAAAAGTCGAGAGGCCTTATGATAAGTTTCTGATTGGTAACGTAGTGGAGGTTACTTTATAGTTGATGGATTGTTGTCCGGAATGGTCCGGCGTGCGGCTCGTTGCTGACGATCGTACTCTTCACGGCGTGCTTTAGACCAGAATATTTTGCGCCACAACTCCTTGAATGTGTCGAATTCTTCCTGATAGACGATACCGACTCCGTTTCTTTGTGTCTGGTCGAGGTAATTGCTGTATTGGTCGGCAGAGTGGGAAAACAGATTCAGACGTATTTTACCGCTTTCGTTCAATTTAATCTCGACATCTACATCTCCAACCACATCGCTTGTGTTGGAAGTCATATATTGCCTGTTTCCTATATTTCCGTTAATTGTAACACGATTGTTAAATAGTTGAGTAGAGACGGCTACATCAAATATATTACGCCCGTTTTCTCCGGGTTGATAATTAAATCCGAGGTCAAGCGGAATGTCGAGTTGTCTGAATACATTGTTCAACTGATTGGACATAATTTCAGAGGCATTGGAATAGAGGATAGTTGTATTGTTGACAATTCCGGATTGTTCATCAGGGATAAAACTGCCGGACAGCAGAACTGTAAGCAATTGCTTCAATCTCTTGTCTTCGGTATTAAGAGCACTCTCCACGCGCCCTTTGGTGGTAGGATCCAAATCCGGTATATCTATGCTGAATTTCAATTGAGGGTTTGCGAGCTTGCCTGTAATGCCGATACCGCAATCCACGGTCCTTCTTGTGTTGACGGATGTTGTATCGGCAATCAATGTGCCTATTGAGGCTTTTGTCCTATATGTCGCCGTCAAGTCGAGATTGGATTGCATAATATCTCCCGTAAAATTGATGGTTCCCCCAGGATTGATTATGAAATCACGTGAAGCAAGTCCTAAAAATACAAATTTGTAACTTCCCTGGTCTATACTGTAATCCCCCTTAATATCAAACAGATCTTTGGCCTGATTGACATTGATCTCTATCTGTCCCGTACCCCTGCTCTTTATGACATCTCCGAGAGATTTGTTGATTTCGAGATGTACCTCGGCTTCAGGTGTGGCATTGACCTTTACACGTATCCCTAATTCCGAGTTTGAATCTTTCTTTTTAATGGTGTTCTTTACAATAAGCGAATCGTACGGGTCGATACTCTTTACGGTATTGTTTACAAATGTCAGAATGGAAGTCTGTTCTTTTGCCGACGAACTCAGTGGTATGTGAATGTTGGAATTTTGATTGGTCGTGATATTGATGTCGAGCAGAATCTTGTCGAGAGGGCCTGTGAGGCGTACAAGACCTGAAGCAAATGCTCTTCCGTAAAAAGATTCATTGTCGGCAGCAGTGGTGTTGAGTCCGAGAATATTGTTGACCGAAATACGCGTGTTGAGGGCCATGTCGTTGAAGTAGTTGTAATTTACTCCGCCAGACACTCTTCCTGTATGTCCATACTTGTCTTTTATCTCTATGTTGTTGAATTTGATGCCTTTTTCACTCATTTCAAGAGGTCCGTTGAGAGTGTATGGGACTTGAGTGAATAACAACTTGAAAGATAAATCCTTAAAGTAACTGTCGCTGCTTGAGACTGCAAGTTTGTCGAGAGGCCCCTCAAGAGCAATATCTCCGGAAAGTGTGCCGGAAACATCTGAAACGACACTTGTCAGGAACGGTTCAAAATAGGTGAGGATGAAATCCCTGAGAGTTGCCTTTACCATAAGATTTTTGGTGTCCGGCTTGTAATATCCTATGATATTGAGAGGATTTCTATCGTGCAACTTGTTGTTTAACAATAAGTTAAATCGCTTATTGCTATCATCCCACTTGCTGAGTATATCAATTGAGCCTACTTCATTGTTGAATACATGTACCGAGTCACCTTTAATGTCAAGCAGGATTCCTCTTTCTTCTCCAAACAGTGAGAATAAACTTGCCTTTCCGGAAAAATATCCCTTTATGTCCAATGGCTTGCCAATGAAAGGATTAACTAATGCCGCATCAAATTTGTCCATTGAAATATTCAAAGTGTCACTATTTGATGCGGACATCCGTCCGTAAATGTTCAACTCCTGACTTTCATTCTCTATTTTAAAGTTATTTATGGCGATGTCCTTATCTTTATAATATATTGAGGCCGGATTGATATCCCATTTGCTTGAGTTTATTGTCAACTTGGATGCTAAAATATGGGCCAGCACTTTGTAGGAACTCTCTTTTTGGTTTGGAAAAGATACTATGGTGTGAATGTCGGCAGAATTTTCGGATGCTCCATCATTATTGAAGGAGTATGAAAAGTCGATGCTGTTGTCTTTTATTTTGGTCTTGATGATATTGTTTTCGGCAATAATATTGCCTGATTGAATCATTTTTGCATCTATAGTTGCAATAATGGAGCTGTCACGATTACCGAGATTCAGTGAAATATCTTTAAAGTAGTTATTTTTCAAAGCAATAAGTGAAGAATTAAAATTTATGTCCAAATTGCTGTTCCTGTCGAGATTGACGAATATTTCAGACGTGTCGGCAATGTAAAGATCGGGCATTAGAAATTTGCAGAGGGCTTTTGTGTCATACGTGTGCAGAACGAATTGGTAGTCATCGCTGCATGGCTGTATCTGTTCGTGTTCGTTGTCGGCAAAGAGATTGCTCAGCTGTTTTTTGGCGGACATGTTGAGAAGATCCGATATGAAAGACGATACCGGAGCTGTCCCCGTATATTTTGCGCTGGCAAATCCGGACATCAATTCGAGAGTATAATTGTTGTTGGAAGAGAATGACTGCAAGTTGATATTTCCCATGTGATAATCGGTCTTATCGACAGTTCCACTCAAAGATTTAATCGTTATATCTCCGAACATATCCCCCTGAGTGGTTTTAGTCAGGTCTGCATCGGCCTGAAAGCGAATATTGGAGACATCTCTCTTGTCGAAATTCAATGCATTAAGGTTGGCGTAGCCAAGTGCAAGATTGAACTTGTATAAACTGTTGTTGTTTTTATTGGAGAGGGCAAACAGACCGTGGAACATAAAATTGAGATTAGGGTCGCTGCATATCACTCTCCCGTCAAATTCGGAATTTGTAAGATTGCCCGTTGCAATAATATTGCTGTAATTGTAGTCATTAAAGCCCAATTTGGAGATTCTGACATTTTCAATGTACAATTCGGATCTCTTTTTGCCTGCTATTCCGGAAATGGTTGCGCTGCATGACAATTTGCCGAGCATTTTATTCTGAATAAAACGTCCTACATCAAATTCTTCTCCCTTCACATGTCCGATTATTTCATATCCGTTTCCTCTGTCGTTTCTGCAGATGATATCAACATTCACTTTTCCCATATCGTTGGAACTCAACTCTCCGAAAGCCACAAAATCTTCAAAAAATCCGTTAAGACTCCCGTTGAATGTAAATTTCTCTCCCGGAGCAAACCGGCTGAGAGTTGTTTTATCAAAAGTGGTTGTGACTGAACTTATAATGTAAGCTATGTCGTCCGTGTAAGTGTGGCATTGATTAATTTTAAAGGTGGCCATTGTCTCTTTGCTGTTCGGAAGTCCGGAAAGGTGTGCCGCAAAGTCGAGATACGTCTTCTTCGTGCCCGAATAGACTTTCAGCGATTTACTTTGCATATTTGAGACAGTGCCGATGGTTTCTCCTGTGATATAAAGCTTCAATTTAATATCTTCAATTCCTCCGGTAAAGCTGTGCAGTGTCTTGAAGTCGAGCAGTGCATCTTCAAGGTCAATCCCCATTTTTACCTTGTTGACATAGTCGGAAAAGTCTGAAAACGAGTCATATTGCATTGAATAGTAGTGCGCATATATGTCCGAATAGTCATCTTTCAAATGGAGATTGTCAATCCTTATTTCATTGGTCGTAGTGGTATCCTGCCCTACAGCCATCTCTTTTTTACCCATCGTAATTTCTCCACTTAAAATGTTCAGATTCATCCCTTTGCTCTCATTAAACGAGAGTGAGTCCATCTGCAGGGATAACTTTCCGTCCTTGAAGTTTATTTTTTGGGCATGCAGATTGATGTCTTTCAGTACAATGTTGCTCCAATCTATTGTGTGCGGGCCACGTCGGTTGGGTTTATCTGCAAATCTGTTTGATGTCGAAAAATCGAAGTTCTCGATATTCAACACACCGGCATTGATGGAAAATCCCCCTTTTTTGTCGCTTTGAGCGGATATTGTGTCTTGATTGGCAGTCAGAGGGGCGAGAGCACGGCTCAAATTGGTGGAGTCGGGGGTTATGTTTCTTATATTGAACTCCCCATCGGCAATGGAAATTTTTCGTACTTTTATATTCCCTTCCAAAATCGATTTGGCCTGCACATTGAGCGATATTTTGCTACAGTGAAGTAATGTATCGCACGAGTTGTCGGTAATGCATATATTGTCGATAATTACCCTGTTGAAAAAAGCATAGTAAATCTTGTCAATTGAAACTGTTCCATTGATTTTGCCGGAGAGGATATTGACGGCCTTTTTAGCCAGAAATGTCTGGACAGAAGGTATTTGTACAACAATATATGCCGTAGTGGGAATCAGCACTATGACAATAATTATTGCAAATAATATTTTTTTCCAGGTTTTTATGGCCCTATTTTTTAATTAATTCAACTTCTGAAGGTATATTTAAACAAAAGTACGAATTTTTACTAATTTTGCACATAAATTATTGATATGAGTTTAACAATTCTCGGAATAGAATCTTCATGTGACGATACATCGGCTGCGGTAATTGCCGATGAATATTTATTGTCCAACGTTATGGCTTCTCAGGAAGTTCACAGACAATACGGCGGAGTGATTCCCGAACTTGCGTCAAGAGCGCATCAGCAAAATATATTACCGGTTGTATCTCAGGCACTCAAGCTGGCTCAAAAGAGTATGAAAGATATTGATGCCATTGCATTTACACGCGGACCGGGGCTTCTTGGTTCTTTACTTGTGGGGACTTCATTCGCAAAAGGTCTCTCTATTTCATCAGGTAAACCGATAATTGAAATCAACCATTTGCAGGGGCACATATTGTCCCATTTCATAAAGGTTAATGGAAGAGACAACCGCTCTCCAAAGTTTCCTTTTCTATGTCTTCTCGTTTCGGGAGGGCATACCCAGATTGTCAGAGTTGACGATTATCTGAAGTTTGAAATTATGGGACATACAATTGACGATGCAGTGGGGGAGGCATTTGACAAATGTGCCAAATTGATGAATCTCGGTTACCCCGGAGGGCCTGTTATTGACAAATTGGCCAAAGAGGGGGATTGCGACAAATTCAGATTTTCCAAGCCGCAGATTCCAGAATTGAATTATAGCTTCAGCGGGATTAAGACGTCACTTCTGTATTTTGTCAGAGACAGAATCAGGGAGAATCCGAATTTTATTGAGGAGAACAAGGCCGACTTATGCGCCTCTTTTCAGAAAGATTTGATAGACATATTAATGAAGAAGCTGCTTTTGGCCGTCAAACAGACAGGAATCAGAGATATTGCAATTGCAGGTGGAGTTTCAGCCAATTCCGGTCTGAGAAACAGAATAGAGAGTGAGGGGGAGAAAAGGGGATGGAACACGTTTCTGCCGGAGTTTCGGTTTACAACGGATAATGCTGCAATGATTGCAATAACAGGTTATTATAAATATCAAAACGGACTGTTCGCACCTCTCGACATAGCACCTGTTTCGCGTGCAGCCGAATATGGAGACTGATGAAAGAATTTGAAATTTCATGTCCTGTCGGAAAAACTCTTTCCGAGGAGCAGCTGTACTCGGCAGCTGCGAAAGCTCTCGGTGTAGCACGAAATAAGGTTGCATCAGCAGAAATTGTAAGACGCTCTCTCGATGCACGCAATGAGGTACTTTACAGATACAGAATCAGTGCATCCGCCGTTGGAGAAACTATAGAAAAATACACGTTGCCCGAATATAAATTTGTATCCGGAGCGGAACCTGTGATTGTGGTAGGAAGTGGTCCTGCCGGGATGTTCGCTTCACTGAGATTATTGATGGAGGGGAGAAAGCCGATTATTTTGGAGAGGGGAAAGGATGTTCATTCACGGAAGTTCGATATAGCATCAATCGGACAAAGGCAGATTGTCAATCCCGATTCAAATTATTGTTTTGGAGAGGGTGGAGCAGGTACATTTTCAGACGGTAAATTATTTACACGATCCAATAAGAGAGGTGACATCAGGGAAGTGCTCCGCCAACTTGTGTCTTTCGGAGCCGATGAAAGCATTCTGACAGATGCTCATCCGCATATAGGCAGTGATAAGCTTCCGAGAATAGTCGAAAATATCCGCAAGTGTATCATAGAACATGGAGGAGAATACCATTTTGACTGTAAAGTTATTGATTTAGAGCAATTTAATGTCGGAAATAAGAAAAGTTGGAAAGTTATTTGTGAAGGTGGACTGACTTTCTCGGCTAAAAATGTAATTCTTGCCACAGGCCATTCGGCAAAAGAGATTTACAGACTTTTTGCACGTAAGGGGTGGGCATTGGAAATGAAAGGTTTTGCCATCGGCGTGAGAGCCGAACATCCCCAATCGTTAATCAATAAGATTCAATATCATGGTAAATATCAGCACAATTGCAAAAAGTGAAATGAAGCCATATATAACAACCTGCAAAAAACTTATGTTTATATTTAAAGTTGGCTCATATCCGTATACACCTGATATTTCATAATAAAAGAGGCTCTCCTTCTGG
>ENA-UOOK01003658-UOOK01003658.1-fermentation-metagenome-genome-assembly--contig:-NODE-3658-length-17269-cov-79.440688_pt1 | contig 17269 bp, 15 predicted proteins | sample MGYA00245777_ERZ724023 | MGnify/ENA primary metagenome ERZ724023 (study PRJEB28704, sample SAMN03018312) | fermentation metagenome | biome: anthropogenic terrestrial biome; feature: soil...
CTGGTTATGGATTTGCTAAACTTTTTAGATTAAATACTACAAACTCTAGAACAATTGCGATAGAAACAGGAATACAAAATAGTGGCTTAGGTTTAGTTCTTCTTTTTAATCCAAATATTTTCCCTCAAGACCTAGCACTTGGCGGAATGATGATAGTTACTGCATGGTGGGGAATTTGGCATATCATCTCAGGACTAACTATTTCAACAATATGGCGAAAAAAGACAGTATAGAAAAATATAAGCATTTATATAAACAATCGTTTTGGTGGAATTTCTTTGGTCTATATGTTAAAACGCTACATACCTTATTTTACAAAAACATTGTAGTTGAAGGCAAAGAAAACATTCCTAAAGACTGTCCTTTAATTTTTGCACCTAACCACCAAAATGCTTTAATGGACCCGCTTGCTATTCTGTTTACATTTAATAGACAAATTGTTTTTTTGGCTAGAGCCGATATTTTTAAAAATAAAATTTTTGCTAAAGCTTTATATTTCTTAAAAATTTTACCTGTCTTTCGCATTAGAGATGGAAAAGAAAATTTAGCAAACAATGATTTAACTTTTGATATTGCAGTAAAAGTTTTAGAAAGCAAACAATATATTGGAATTTTTCCAGAAGCACGCCACAATAATAAAAGACAACTTTTAAACTTCAAAAAAGGAATTCCTCGCCTTGCATTTATGGCTGAAGAAAAAAATAATTTCAACTTAAATCTAAAAATTATTCCTGTTGGAATTTATTACAGTCAATACAACAGAATGCGAAGTATAATTCACATAAGATATGGAAAACCAATTTCTGTTTCTGATTTTAAAGATGAATATTTTGACAATCAGCAAAAAGCTATGCTTAGCTTGCGAGACAAAATGCAAGAGGCAACTAGCAATTTAACAATTGATATTCAAAACTTAGAATTGTACGACACTTACGAAAGCATTAGAACTTTGTACGTAAAAAATTTAATTAGGAAATTTCAGCTTGGAAAACTAACACAAATAAATAAGTTTAAAGCAGACAAAATAACTATAAACGCATTAAATACTTTTGAATGCGACTATCCAGAAAAAATGCTAGAAATAAAATCTCAAGTTGAGCATTATGAAAGCCTAAAAAAGAAATATAAACTCAGCGACCAATCTATTGAAAAACCATTTTTAAGCATTTTTAGATTAATAATAAATACTTTGATTATTATTTTATGTTTACCTATTTATATATATGGTTTGCTTAACAATGCTTTGGTATATTTCAGTCCAAAACTTATAGTTTTAAAAATTAAAGACAAGCAATTTCACTCTAGTATAAAGTTTGTTTGGGCGGTATTTTTAGCTCCAATAATTTATTTAATTCAAATTGTAATTTTTTCACTAGTTATTCCAAATATTTATCTAATCATTGCATATGCTATTTCTCTACCGCTAACAGGCTTATTAGCTCAATTAATTTTTGAATGGATAATAATTTTAGTTGAGGATTGGAGATTATTAAAATTAAGATACTTCAACAAATCAGAATACAAAAAACTAAAGCAAACTCACAAAAATCTTATACTCGAATTAGATTCAATCATTAATCATTGGAATAAAAAAGTGAGAGCAAGTTAGTTTTATAATAATTTATTTTTCTTCACAGTAAGGATATACTTTTTTATTTTTTTGATAATAAAAGACTTTAATTTGTGCAGAATCGCTCAGATAGTTTAATTTTCCTATAGCTATTCGGTGAATATTTAAGCCTGTTCTTTCTTTTAAATCCTCTAATAATATATCATAATTTTCGACTTTAATATTTTCTATTTTTTCATAAACAACTATCTGCGAATATTCTCTTTTAAAAATAAAGCCACCATCTAAAACAAAAATAAAAATAAATATTATACCATTAATTATTGCCAAATCTTGAACTTTCAAAACAATTGCGCCTACCAAACCCAAAGCAATGAAAATAAACAGATAAGTCATATCTTTCAATGATATTCCAGCTGTTCTATATCTAAGCATTGAAAAGACAGCAAATAACCCAAAAGCAGCTCCCATGGATATTTTTATATCATTAAGTACAAAAGTTAGTAAAAAAATTACAACATTAAATAGTATTAATGAGAAAATTGTTGCTCTATTTTTATTCTCAGGATAATAAATTAAAAAAATTATCAGCAGAATAGTTGCAAGATTAATTCCAAAATTTATGAAAAACTTATAGTCAATTTTAATAACATCTTTTTTATTCTTTTTATCTTTTTTCTTTTCAATAGTATTGTCGGCATCTGACAATTCTATTTCTACTTGTTCGGCATTTAAAGTTAATAGCTTAGCTTCCTCATTAGAATCGTGAACGAAATCAGTCAACGTATTATCAGTTTCTGACTTATTTGTTGTTTTGTCTTTTGCCCAAACCTGCTCAGATAAGGCTAATGCTATAATTAAAATTATAAAATAATATAGTTTATATGTTTTCATTACTAATTTTTTTTATGGAATTAAACTTTGTTTTAAAATTATTTAGTTTTACACCTTCATATAAAGATGCTATTCCCAAACAATATTTACTAATAGATTGTTTACGAATACGTTCCTCTCTCATTGTATTTGAAGCGTGTGATGAAATTCGACAAGATTGTTTAAGTTCAAAAATAGCTATATTTGGATAACTGGCAGTTTTTAGACCATTATCATAATTCAATTCGGTATCTATGGTAATGCGTTCGTTGAACAATTTGCTTACTAAAGTTATTCGTTTAAATTTTATTGTAATTTTTGGAAATAGTCTTTCAATATCAACATCTATTACATGTTTTTTGATTAAGTCCACTTTTCTGTCAGTCAAAGTTGTCGCTGGGTTTCTAACTTGCATTCTATACTTAGTAGTTCTTCCTTTATTTGATTTATGTTTTATCTCAAAAAAATGCACACCTGTTTCCACATAAGACCTTTGTCTTATTTTATTTCTATTTCTTTTACCATTATGATGTTGTGTATAAAACAAAAAATTATCTGTGTCGAAATATACTGTTGAGTATTGAAAATTCCTGATTCCATTAATTTCAAGAATATAATAAAATTCTGTTAATTTTTCAAAAACACTTTCAAACTTCTCAACAGAGCATATAAATTTTCTATCAACTCTATCCAACAATTTTACATCATTCATTTTTTCAAGAGTAATTGCTTGAAAATTTTGAAGTGTATCTTGAATATTAGACATTAAAACTATTTTAATAAAAATGTGTTTACAAATATAAAGTTTTTATTTCTTATGACAAAAATGAATAAATAAGTTATTTACCCATTAATTTTATAATTAATTAAAAAAAAATTGCAAAAATTGTAATATCTTTAAAAAAATCAGTAATTTTGTCATATTAAATAATTTGTCATATTAAATAAATAGTGAGAAATTTTATTATTAAAAATATTAGTTTTTTATTAGCAAGCCTAAAAGATTGGTTAACTCGCATGTTTTCAATTAAAAATGTTAATATTTTGTTGTAAAATTAAACTCTTTATTAAAAAATAATTATTTTTGGTACAAAATTTGAAAATGGTATTAGTGTATAAATAAATTTGATTTTTAATTTAAAATTTTATATTATGAAAAGTATTTTATTATTTGTTTTTGCTAGTGTTCTAAGTTTAGGATTATTTGCACAACAATCGGGTCCAACTATTTCGTGGACAAAAACCGTTCATGATTTTGGAATTTTTGAAGAAGAAGCAGGTTTGCAAACTTATAAGTTCGAGTTTGTTAACACGGGCAACGAACCTTTATATATAACAAATGTTAGAGCTTCGTGTGGTTGTACAGCTACTGATTATTCTAAAGAACCTCTAAAACCAGGCGAAAAAGGTTTTGTTTCAGCTTCATATAATCCAGCTGGACGACCAGGAAAATTTAATAAATCTATAACTGTTACAACAAATGAGTTTCAACCGACTTCTGTAATTAGAATTACTGGTGAAGTTATTCCTAAAAAACCCAACAATTAGCTTAATTTGTAAAACCAAACTTTTATTAAAATGAAAAAAATATTTTTAATTATTTGTTTAACTAGTTTTTATCTTTTAAGTTTTTCTCAATCGCAACAACCAGCCATTTCTTGGGACAAAACAGTTCACGATTTTGGAAATTTTAAAGAAGAAGCTGGAAATCAAAGTTATGATTTTATTTTTACAAACACGGGTAATATGCCTTTATATATTACAAATGTTAATGCTTCTTGTGGCTGTACTGCTACCGACTACACAAAAGAACCTGTAGCTCCAGGTGCAAAAGGTTTTGTTAGGGCTACATACAACCCTAGAAATAGACCTGGTAAGTTTAATAAATCTATAACTGTTACCTCAAATAGTGAAAACCCAACTAGCATATTACGCATACAAGGAAATGTAACACCAAGAGATAAAGGAATTGAAGATCTTTACCCACGTGCATTCGGAGAACTAAGACTAAGAACCCCGCATTTAGCAATGGCTCAAATTTCTAATACAACAACAAGCAAAACCGATACTGTTGGAATAGTAAATATGAGTTCAGAACCTATGACTATCGGTTTTGATAATGTTCCACCACACATAAAAATTTCTGTAGAACCACAAAAATTAGCAGCCAAAAAAGAAGACGCAAAATTTGGTGGCATGGGAGTAATTACAGTTACTTACGACGCAAGTAAAAAAAATGATTGGGGCTTTTCTATAGACAGAGTTGATGTTGTAATTAATGGTGAGAAAAATGTACAAAATAGACTATCAATTAGTGCAACTATAGAAGAAGATTTTTCACATCTTACTAAAGATGAGCTTGCCAATGCTCCAAAAATTGAATTTAAAAATACAAATTTTGAATTTGGAACTATAAAAGCAGGAGAAAAAGCAAGTCATAATTTTGAATTTACCAACACTGGTAAAAGTGATTTAATTATTAGAAAAATTAGAGCTACTTGTGGTTGTACAGCTACAAGTCCTGAAAAGATGGTCATAAAAGCAGGCGAATCCAGCCATATTACCGCTACTTTCAACTCAGCTGGTAGAAAAGGAAAACAAAGGAAAAGTATTACAGTTATTACAAATGACCCAACTAATCATACAACAACTCTAATAATAATGGGAGACGTTGAAGAAATACAAAATTAAAAACATATTTAAACTTTTTTTAAAATAGTCGTTCCATACGACTATTTTTTTTATATATTGCAAAAAAATATTGCTATGAATAACTATACCTCAAACATCAAATGCTGTATCAATATTTTATTGATTACAATATTAATTTTCAACTTTAAATTTAGTGCTTTCTCTCAAGATTCAAACAGCAAACCCTATCACGACAATATTTTAATAATAAAATTAAAAGCTGACGGAAATAGAACTTTTACAAATAAAGATGCAAAAAACGCAATTTTACCTTATTTTAAAAACAAATCTTACTTTAGAATTGAACAAGAATTTCCGAATTCACAAAATTTAAACAAAAATAATATTGAAAAAAATGTTGACATAAGCAATATTTTTAGAATTACATACTTAGATAACACTATTGATCCTGCTATTTTGGCAAACAAAATGTCTAAATCTAATATTTTTGAGTATGTTGAACCTTTGTACAAAATTGAATTACTATACGTTCCAAATGACCCATTAAATCAAGAAAATCAATATTGGTTGGAGAAAGTAAAAGCATACGAGGCTTGGGATATTCATAAAGGAGATACCAATATTGTTATCGGCATTTCAGATACAGGAATTGAAGTTTCACATCCAGATTTAATTAATCAAATAAAATATAATTATGCCGACCCTTTAGATGGCGTTGACAATGATTTAGATGGGTACATTGATAATTTTAGAGGATGGAATTTTGCTGAAAACAACAATATTGTAAGTGCAGATGTAAATCAACACGGAACCTGGGTAGCTGGCATTGCTGGTGCAGAAAATGATAATGGTATTGGAGTTTCAGGTGCTGGTTATAAATGCAAAGTTTTACCTTTAAAAATAATGAACTCTGAAGGAATTATTGAAAACGCATATCAATCTATAGTTTATGCAGCCGAACACAATGTTGATGTAATTAATTGCAGTTGGGGTTCGACACATTATCAAAAAATGGGACAAGATGTCGTAAATTATGCAACAAATAATTTTGATTTATTAATAGTGGCTGCAGCTGGTAACACAAATTCTGATTTAAGATTTTATCCTGCTTCATATGATAATGTTTTATCGGTTGCTGGAACACAAGAAGATGATGAAAGATGGGCTCCTGATAATTCAATTTCTCAAAAAGGTAGCACTTATTCTTATACTGTTGATCTATGTGCTCCTGCCACTAATTTTTTATCAACTGGTGCCATTGATTCTTACACACTAATGTATGGCGGTACGTCATTTGCTGCACCAATTGTTGCAGGATTTGCAGGAATTTTAAGAGCTTACCACCCAGAATTTACTGCAAAACAAATTATGGCTCTAATAAAAGCTGGATGCGACAATATAGATACTATAGCTTATAATATTCCTTTTGCAGGAAAATTAGGAAAAGGAAGATTGAATATGCACAAATCTTTAAGCATGGAGATTCCTCCAGCAGTTGTTCTAGAAGACATAATTATTAATGAGAACAACTATGCGATTAGTGTAGGTGGAAATTTTATAAATTATTTAAAAAATGTTGAAAACTTAACTATAACAGCAGAAGTTGTTAATGGATATGCCAATATTATTAATCCAACAATTTTTGAAGGAAGTTTAGAACAAATGCAAAGCTACAGTTCTGCATCACTAATTTTACTAGAACTCGACGAAAATATTCCTCACGATTATAATTTAGCTATAAAAATAAATTATTCTGCAGAGAACTATACTGATTATCAATTTATTGATTTTTTAGTTAACCCCAGTTATATTGATATTAGCACTGAAAAATTAAATCTTTCTATTACTGCAAATGGAAGAATCGGCTATTCTGATTCTCAAAGTTCAATAGGTAATGGACTAAATTACAACAACTTATACGACTTGTTTTATGACTGTGGAATTATTTCCGGAAATTCTGCGGTAAATTTATTCAGCTCAATAAGACAAAACTCAGATTTTAAAAATGAAAAATATCCCGAAATAATTACTGAGGAAATAGCAGACCAGCACATTAGACTTGAATTTTCAGACTCCTTAGACTTAAATACAAAAGGAATTTATATTATTGAAAACGCATACTCTTGGACTGAAGATGAAAATTTTGTTATTATTGATTATGATATTATAAATACAAGTGGCTACCCTATTGAAAATTATTATTTTGGTTTATTTACAGACTGGGATTTAATAGAAGCAGCAAAAAATTCTGCTATTTTCGACCAAGAGGCACAAATGCTTTACGCAAAAAGTAATTCCGAACAAAGCATGAATGCAGGAATTAAGTTATTAAGCAAACAGACACCAATATTTTATGCTCTAGATCAAGCTGATGAAAATAATGAAGTTATTAATATAAATGACGGTTTTTCTGATATTGAAAAATTTTATATGATTTCAAATCCTAACTTTCTTGATTCGGAATTACAAACCGATATTGTTCTTTACACAGGAATTGGTCCTATTAACATCTTGGCTAAAGATACTATCACAGTTGGTTTTGCTATTATAGCTGAGCCTAATTTATATAAATTTAAACAAGCTATTGCAAATGCAAGCGAAAAGTATAACAATGTGCTTCATCCTCAAAATGTTAAATATGAATTTGAAAATCAGTTTTCAATTTTTCCAAATCCTTGTTCAAATAGATTAAATATAAATACAAATAGTTCTGAAAATTTTGAAGTTATTATTTACAATTCATTGGGAAAAAAAATGCAAAATTTCAATTCTAACTTTAACACAAACATAGACTTAACAAATTATAAATCAGGAATTTACTTAATAAAAATAAAACAAGGAGATAAAGAATTTTTAAATAAAGTTTCTGTAATAAAATAAAACTAAGAATTTCTAACTTTTAATAATTTTAAAATTTTTTCAGACTCTCTCACGCTAACTTTAAGCCATTTGGCTAGTAATTCTTCTTTTTCCAATTCGCTTAATTGCCATTTAATATTAGAATTTTTTAGACGATTTACAATATCATACAAACAAATTGCTGCCGACACAGAAATATTAAAGCTTTCTGTAAAACCATACATTGGTATTTTCACAAATTCATCTGCTTGTTCTAATACAGTTTGTGATAATCCTGGTAATTCTGCTCCAAAAAACAATGCTATTTTACCTTTTTCTAAATCCAAATCATTAAGGTTAACATCATTGGTATGGGGTGTTGTTGCAACTATTCTATAGCCTTGCTTTCTTAGATTTTCTATTGCTTTTATGCTGTTATTTTCAGATGAATTATATTTAAACTTTGTCAACCATTGAGATGAGCCTAATGAAACATCTGGGTTTTCTTTAAATTGATAAGTATTTTCTATAACATGTACATTTTGGATTCCAAAACAATCGCAAGAACGCAAAACTGCCGAAGCATTATGCGACTGAAAAAGGTCTTCGAGTACAACAGTTATATAATAGGTACGATTGTTTAATACATTTATAAAAGTTTCTAAACGGTTTTCAGAAACCATTGGCGATAAATTATCTATAATAAATTTATTATCCATTATACGGTTTTTTGAAAAGGCAAATATAAAAAAAGAGAGTTATAAAAACTATAACTCTCTTTTTTAATTTCATTAATGATGCAATTCTTACTTAACAGCTTTTTTTAGTTCGCTTCCAACTGAGAATTTTACAACATTTTTAGCAGGGATTTTAATTACTTGAGTTGGTTTTTGTGGGTTGCGACCAGTTCTAGCTGCTCTTTTTGCAACACTTAAAGTACCAAATCCAACTAATGCAACTTTTTCACCTTTTTTTAAAGCGCTTGTTGTTGTTTTAATGAAAGCGTCTAATGCTTTTTTTGTGTCAGCTTTTGTTAAGTTAGCTTCTTTAGCCATTGCGTCAATTAATTGTGCTTTGTTCATTTTTTTAATTTTTTAGATTAATAATAAGATTAATTTTACAAAGCAAATATAGTAATAATAAGGGTTATAGCAATAATTTAAAATCAAGTTTTTTCACTTTTGTTAATAACTTATTTATTTTGTTAATAACCCAAGCAAAAACAACTGCAAAATATTGAAAATACAAGCATTTCAGCCGTTTCACCTAAACAAAACCAAGCCTTTTCATTATAAAAATTTACTAAAACCCCTATGTTTCAAGTGTTTTAAAGTGTTTTTAACTTAAAAAAACGTGTAAAACGTCATTTTTCTTCAACTAAACAAGAAAATCGGTTTTTCGCGAATATTAAAACACGTTATTTATATATGTATTTAATAGGTGTGATTTTTCAAAATAATCTCAGTTAAAAAAAATTTATTATGTATATACCTCATGATTAAAGGTTTATAATATAATTACAGTTTTTTTCAAAAAAAACATTCAAAATATTTTTGCATATTAATAAATTAATCTACTTTTGCAGCGGAGAAATGGCAGAGCGGTCGAATGCGGCGGTCTTGAAAACCGTTGAGCTCGAGAGGGCTCCGGGGGTTCGAATCCCTCTTTCTCCGCCACATCATAAAAAGTAAGTAATTTACTTGATGAAAAATAAAAAAAGGACTAAGTAAAATTTAGTCCTTTTTTTATTGTTAAGTTAATTCAACCATTTCTTTAAGATCGCTTCTTTTTGTTTCGGAATTTCAACTATTTCATTTTCTAATGCCTCTATTTGCGTTTCGATTTTTTCTATTTCGGAAACTATTTTTTCTTGCTCGGAAAGTGTAGGAACAGAAATCTTAATACCTTTAATCCTATCAATAGAAGCTCTTTTTGTTCTTGAAAAACCAAAAGCTTTTCCTTCTTTTTCCAAAACAAAAGCTAAATATTTTTCATTAACTAAATTGTTTTTTACTCTTAAAACTCCACAATGATCTGTTGGATAAAATGGATAACCTTCGGGCACATAACTAACCATCCAATCTCCGTCAATTCCCCATAAAACAGATGGTTTGCTAAAATCTTCAATTAATAATTTATTTATATTTCCAAAAGGCTCAATTACATTTGCACTATAAACAGGTATTTTTCCATTAGGAACAAATTCGTTTTTTAAAACACGTTTTCCAATAGAAACCTCAAAAATAGTATCGTCATTTAACCTTAATATTGTTTTTGCTTTAGACAAAGCAGTCTCATATAGTTCTGTTATTTTATGACTAAAATTCTCTATTTCTTTCCTTGTCTTTTCTTCTTTTTTCTCCAAAACCTCTATTTCTGAAACGATTTTGTGTTGGATATTTAGTGACGGAAGAGGGATTTTTATTTGAGCTAAATCTTCTGCATAAACGTGTGGCTGAGCCTGCCCTCTTTGTAGTGAATAAATAGTTTTTTGAATTGATTTCAAAAATTCAAAAATCAATTTTGTTGAAATCACATTTTCATTTTTAGAATTGATAGTATTACAATCTGAAGCAAAAATCGGATTTTTAAAATAATTTACAAAACCAGAATAAGCTCCTGACGCACTTACTGTTATTATATTTCCATCTCTGTTAGCCTCATTATGAAAATATGCAGGTTCTTGTCCTCCTGCAACAACAGGAATATTGCCCTCTACTGTTTTTGCTTTTGTTATTGATGTACCTTTTCTTATGTCTGCAATTTTAGACAACAATATTAATGAATCACTTTTCCAAATGAGTTCATAGTTTACTTTTTTTTTAGTAGTAAGCGAAATATTTTTTTCAAAGGTAACTCTATCAAAACTAAGCATATCCACTAAATTCTGATAGCTAACATTTTTCTGTAATATCTCGGGAATATCTAAATCAAATTCTCCTTGAAATGCTTTATAAATATAGGTACTTGCCTTTTCGGGATTGTCAAATGTATCAGCATCAAACAGTTGTGTGCACTCGTCTATGAATTTTCCTCGCTGTATAGGGTGTATTCCCTCGCTGCCTCGGCGGTTGCTAAATTCGTAGCCTAAAAAACGTTTCCCTTCAGCCTTTTCACCTGTTTTTACAAGTACTAATTTTTGAGGATAAGTAAGAATAAAATAGAGTAGCTTTTCTTGCTCTAAGTCCAAAATTGCATTCCATTTCTCAATATCACTCTTAGCTTTTATTTTACTGTTGTACTCCTTAAAAATCTCGTGTTTTTTTACGACTTCGTTAGGATTTTTTCTGAGCAAAGTAATATAATCGTCAAAATTTACCCCCTCCCAAACGTATGACACATATTTATGTACAGGTTTTTCAATTCCATTGATTGTAACATCGTTCAGATTTGTAAAAAATCTTTTTACTGCCTCCTCAATATTAAAGGCATCAGCATTGTTTCGTCTTCGTAAAAACAGAGTAACAGTATTAGTTCCGGTAGCCATAAATGTATTAGAACCAAATTCGGTAATAGCCAGAATATCAAAGTATTTCAAAACAATTTCGCGAGTTTGGGTATATATGCCTGTATTGTTTAATATACTGCTGGGCAATATAATACCTGCAACACCGCCATCTTTAAGCAGTTGTTTGGTTCGCTCTACAAACAGGCACTCTATTTCTGAACTTTGATCGGTTAAACGGCTATAAAGTTCAAAGGCTTTCAGAGCTTTTTCTTCGTCCATCATCGTGCCTCTGAATGCGGAAACCGAATATGGCGGATTTGAAATAACTATATCAAACTGCTTATTATCTTGCGGATAAGTTTTATCGGTATCTTTCAGCAAATCTTTGAAATCGTTTGATGTAGCAAAATCTCCCAAACCGTCTCCGTGAATAACTTTTGCCAAGCCGTCTCCGTGTAAGTAACAACTTACTTTTGCAGTTTTTACCAAACGATAATCTTTTTCAATAGCATATACATACTGTTCTGCCCAATTAAACTGGTCTCCCTGCCAGCTTCTAAGGGCTTTTTTCGTTGTTGGTGTTGAAAATTGATTTTCGGTCAAGGTATCAATATATTTAAAGGGCACAAAACAAAACGTACATTTCCCAACTTCTTAAAACATTTCTTAAAAGCATTGATATAACTGCGTTGTGTGGTGTTGGTGTGGTGGGGTTGGTGTAAAACAAAATGTGCAAAAAGTTTAATTTGGTTTAATTTTGTGTTAATTTTTGGAGAGGAAAGTGGGCAGAAACTTTAATTTTGGTTTAATTTACATTACATTTACGTTTAATTAATGCTTAAACATACCTAAAACGCCCAAATTGCACGCAAAACAACACAAAAGAGAAAAACCTAACCCAAACCAAAAAACCACAAAAACAACACGAAAAAACAAGCCCAAAAAACCGCATTTTTAAAACAAAAAAATAATGCACATTTTGATTTAGTTAATTAATGGGTGGACAAATGGACGGACAAATGGACGGACAAAATCAAGTAAAAACACTCGTGAAACTACCCCGATACGTGCAGGAATTAAGAAAAAAAAACAGGATTTTTGCAACGAAAACACCCGATATTTTAATTTAATAAGACAAAGTAAAGTTTATGTAAGTATTGTAAAATAAAGGGTTGTAAGGCTATGGCTTAATGCTTTCAACAATAATATATGTGCGTGTGATTGCACATTTAGTCCGAATTTGTGCTTTTTTGTACACAAACATTTTGCATTTTTGATTGGGATTTTAATAGTTTTATCAATTCTTTTTGCGTTTCGATAGTCTCTTTTTGACTATCTATTATTAATTGAAGCTCTCTAATTCTATTTTCAAGACTATTTAGCTTGTTATCTTTTGCCTTCAGCTCATCTTCATTGCTTTTTTGCTCAAAATTTTGTTTTTTATCAATAAACATATCGCCCTTGCCTGATAGCAACCAAAGAATGTTATATTTTTCAGAATATTCTGAATTAACAAACTTTAAAAAGAAATCATAACTGGGAAGCGATTTATTGTTTAATATATCATAAATAGTTTGGGAACGCTCATATCCCAATTTTTGCGCAAAAATATTTCTATTAACTTTCTCACAATCAATGATTTGTAAAATTCTTTCAGAAATATCTGTATTTTTTTCAATTATTTCTTGCATATTCAGAAAATTCTGTATTACTTTGTAAAAATTACATATTGTAAAACTTTACAAATATAATTAAAAATGGAAAAAGAACTTAAAAAAACACGAATAATTACAGAACACGGCGAAATAAAACGCATAGCCAAAATTTTTGGCATTTGCCAATTGACAGTTCGCAAGGCTTTAAGGGGAGATTCGAGTGTAAGAGAATACTCTAAGATTAGAAAATTTGCGATTGACAGAGGAGGAACAGAAGTTCAACCAATTAGTAATTAATAGAGAATTTTAAACTAAAAGTGAGGGTAGAATACTATAATAATATTATGTGTGTAGAAGCAAGCTGGCTTGTTGAAAATGGTATTGTAACAAAATGGCAATACGAAAAACTTTCATCACGCAAGCAAATAAATGTGGTTAGACGTGGCTGTAGAAATACGCCAGCTTTAGTTGAGTTCGATAGCATTCCTCGCAGATTTCGCGAGCTTATTATTAATAAGTATGGCAACCCAAACGAAGTGAGTGCCGTATCGCATTTTGAAAAGCATATAAAAGCTGATGAAAGAGCGTTAGAATATTTTAGCAATTATCAATTAGAAAATGGCGATACTCTGCCTCTCGAGAAACAATTAGAATACTATAATAATGCAATAATCCTTAGTGCAATACATGAGATTTTAAACAACCGCAAAGCTTTGCGTAGAGCTTTAGGTGGACAAACTACTGGCTTATGGGCTTCTGTGGCGAATACGGTATTGAAACTAAATACCTCCACTTATCCTCACACATTACCTCAAAATATTCGTCGCATGCAAGAGAAATACAAAACCTACGTTCAAGAGGGGTATCAGTCGCTCATCCATAAGTCATTTGGAAACTCATTTGCACGAGTTGTTAACGCCAAATTAGAGCGGCTGATACTTTCTATTTATTGCATGAGCAACAAGCCATATAGCAAATGGGTACACGAAGATTATTTGCAGTTCATTGCTGGTGTGCTTGACATTGTTGATATGGAAACTGGCGAACTCTTTGACAGACAGGACTATTTTGATACAAAAAAAGGAACCTATATAATGATTTCAGAATCCACCTGCAGGAATATCATCAACAATCCTAAGAACCGTGCAATTGTAGATGCAGTTCGCATGGGCAGACATAGATATTCTGGAAACATCCGCCCTCACTTCAATCGTCATTCGGCAAAATACTCCTTGAGCAAAATTTCATTAGATGATAGAGATTTGCCTCGCAAGCTACATGACGGCAATCGTGTTAAGGCGTATTATGCTTATGATGTTGCTTCTGGAATCTTGCTCGGAGCCTCTTACTCTTTAAGTAAAAACACCGACCTGTTTATTAATTGTGTGCGCGATATGTTTCGCAACATCAATAAAGGTGGTTGGGGAATGCCTGCAGAAGTTGAAGTCGAGCATCATATTGTTGGGCAGTTTAAAGATGACCTGATGAAAGCTGGTGTAGTTTTCCCATTTGTACGCTTCTGCGCACCTGGTAATTCTCAAGAAAAACATGCAGAGCATTTTAACCGTCAAAAGAAATATGGTTACGAAAAACGTTATCAAGACGGCATTGGCAGGTTCTACTTAAAGTCAGAAGCTAATCAAACAGGTGGCGAAAGAATTTACGATGAAAAATTAAATAAATATATAATTCGTGAACGCACATACTCTTTTGAAGAATTGGTTGCAGATGACAAAACTACAATTGAAGCCTATAACAACGGATTGCATCGCGACCAAAAAACCTATCCAGGAAAGACAAGAATGCAGGTTTTCTTAGAGAATATCAATCCAAATTTGGCGGAAATCAATCCTGCTGTATTGGCTCGCTATATTGGCGAAAGCAGAAACACCTCTATTGTGCGTAATATGTATTGCACAGTTAATTATCGCAAATACATGTTGCCAACGCCCGATATTTTAGAAAAGCTATTGCCTAACAACTATGAAGTTGTTGCTTACTTCTTGCCCGATACAGATGAGATTTACATCTATCAAAATGACAAATATTTATGCGAATGCAAGGTAATGCAAACATTTACCACATCGCAGGCAGAAACCACCGATGCAGATGTTGAAGCTCGCAAAATTCAGGCTAAATATATAAACCAGTTTGATATGCTTGTAAAACAAGGAAAGTCGGAGCTTGCTAAGGTAAAACATATATCTATTCCTGTCAATTTAGAAGATATAGAAGCACAGGAAGTCGAAACTAAAGAACACGATAAAAACGAATATGATTACGAACTAATGACTGATATGGACTATTGGTCAGAATTGGCTTTAAAGAATTTATAATAATTAATAATAACTAAAAAAACACACATTATGGTAAACACAGAATTTAAAGAAGCAATTAGAGAAGGACTTCACGAAAGATTGAACAACTTTTCGAGTGCCAACAAAATGGCAGTTAGCTTAGGACTTAGTCCTGCACAATTAAGTCGTTTTTTAAACGGAGAATTGGACAATGTGATTAGCGATGCTAATCTTATAAGCATTGCACGAAAGTTAGATATACAGTTTGGAAAAAAAATGGTTTGGAAAACCGCAGTAACGCCTGTATATGCGTACATAACTGCACAGCTTAATGCTTGTCGAGAAAATTCTCTTAGTGGCTTATTGTGCGACATTGCCGACATAGGAAAAACACATGCAGCAAAATGTTATGTAAAAGAAAATAAGCACAGCATCTATATAGATTGCTCGCAGGTTAAAACAAAACAAAAGTTGATACGCCAAATAGCAAAAGAATTAGGCTTGGGATATAACGGCAAATATGCCGATGTTTATGGGGATTTGGTGTTTTACCTCAAAACAATTCCCAAGCCTTTAATTATTTTAGATGAAGCTGGCGACTTGGACTATCCTGCATTTTTGGAGCTAAAAGCACTATGGAACGCAACAGAGGGTAACTGTGGCTGGTTTATGATGGGTGCCGATGGACTTAAAACCAAGATTGAAGCCAATTTAGGTCGTAAAAAAGTGGGTTATGCGGAGATATTTTCTCGCTTTGGCTCTACTTATCAAAAAATTACACCTGACGGCAAAGAGGCATTAGAGGAATTTACACACACTCAAATTGCTTTAATAACAAAAGTTAATAACAGCGAAGCTGATTTGCGAAAAATTGTGGCAGGTTCTGGTGGTTCGTTAAGGCGTGTTAAAATAGAGTTGCAAAAGGGTTTAAATTAGAGTTATGAAGTTAAAAAGAGCTTTGACCGTGAAGAATGTTATAGACAAAAAATATAAACTATTGCCATTTGAAGCAGAATGGTGTGATGCTTTTTCGCAACCCGAAGCTCGTGGAACTTGGCTGATTTGGGGCAATTCAGGCAACGGCAAGACAAACTTTGTTTTACAGCTTATTGCCGAGTTGGTGAAATATGAAAAAGTATTACTCAACTCTCGCGAGGAGGGCACTTCCTACAGCTTGCAACAAGGTTTGTTAAAAAGTGGAATTTCAGAGTTTGAAAACAACCTGTTAATCGTGAACGAGGATGCCCATCAGCTTCAAGCTCGACTACAAAAACGTAACTCGCCCGAAATAGTGGTAATTGATAGTTTTCAGTATATGCAAATGAATTACAGGGATTACTTGCAATTTTCTGAAGCTTTGGATAGCAAGTTAAAGGTTTTTATCTCTCATGCTGACGGCAAATTCCCTGCAGGGCGTTCCGCCAAAAGCGTAATGTATGATGCTGATTTAAAAATCTATGTTGAAGGATATAAAGCATTCAGCAAGGGCAGATACATAGGAACTACAGGTCAATATACCATTTGGAAAGAAGGTGCAGAAGCGTATTGGGGTGAAATAAATGATAATTAATAACTAAAAATAAAAATTATGAAAAAAACACAAACCAACAACATTAGTTTACGCTCTATCGGTCAGAACCGTAGAATGTACTTCCTGTTTAATCATCTTGGAATAAAAGATGATATAAAACAAGACTTGGCTTTAGAGTATAGCAATAATCGCACAGACAAAACAAGCGAACTGTATTATATCGAGGCTCAGGAGCTTATTAATAGCTTGGAAAAATTATTACGCAAAGAACGCAAACAGCAATTTGGCAACAATATGGACAAAAAACGCAAAGGCGTAATCAAAGCAATCTTTGCATGGTACGAAGCTCAAGGCAGAAAGGTAAGCATGGAGTATGTAAAAGCAACAGCTTGCAGAGCTGCAAAC
>ENA-UOOK01003660-UOOK01003660.1-fermentation-metagenome-genome-assembly--contig:-NODE-3660-length-17237-cov-5.339658_pt1 | contig 17237 bp, 10 predicted proteins | sample MGYA00245777_ERZ724023 | MGnify/ENA primary metagenome ERZ724023 (study PRJEB28704, sample SAMN03018312) | fermentation metagenome | biome: anthropogenic terrestrial biome; feature: soil; material...
AGATGGGAATTGTTAAACAGATTTGTGTTGCTAATGACCATGTGGAAGAGGATTATAACAAGCCCTATATGAAGCTTGTTGAAGTTGGCAATGATGGCAGATTTTTTGCCAAGCTGGAGCTTGATGTTGATAAAGATGGCATTAAGCGAAAGATTGTAAAAGTCAACACAGGAGCAAACTTAAAGGGTGTAACAAACCGTGAACTTTACAATGGCTACATAATTGCCGGCATTGACATGAACGAAGGTAATGAATCAATTGAGTTTACAAACACCGAGATCCTTCGCAAAGGTCAAACCTTTGGCGATTTCAACGACCTAGACTTGAAACGCAGCCAAATTAGAAGAACCATTGAAGCGCACCTGGATAAAGAGCGAACTTATCTAGACAAAGGCATTAAGGTGCTTTCACTATTCTTCATTGACGAGGTGGCGAAGTATAGAGATTATACATCCGAAGACCAGCGTGGCGTATATGCAAAGATATTTGATGAATGTTACAAAGAGCTTATTAACTTGCCAAGATACGCGGCACTCAAAGAAAGATTCAAGAACGACAGTATGGAGCAGCTCCGTAACGGTTACTTCTCACAGGATAAAGCTGGCAAACTTAAAGACACCAACGGCGACACAGAAGCAGATGATTCAACTTATAACCTCATTATGATTGAAAAAGAAAAACTGCTTTCGATGGATAATTCACTTCGTTTCATTTGGTCTCATTCTGCCCTTAAAGAAGGCTGGGATAACCCTAACATTTTTACCATCGCCAAATTGCGCTCTAGTGGCAGTGAAAATAGTAAGTTGCAGGAAGTTGGTCGTGGCTTACGTCTGCCTGTTGATGAAAATGGCAACAGGATTTCCAACGAAGAATTCCAGCTAAACTACATTGTTGACTTTACAGAGGCTGATTTTGCCGAGCGCTTGATCGACCAGATCAATGGTGAACTTCCTCAAGCTTCTATGATCAGTGAAGAACGGTTAGGAGAAGTAGCAAAGAAGCTAGGCTTAACCTCTGATGAACTCTTTGATGCATTATACAATAAGCATTACATCGATCGGCAAATGAAGATCAAACAAGAGACAAGAGAGGCATTTTTCACGGATTATCCGGACTTTGCCACAGGTTTATCTTCTGGCAAGGTAAAAGACCGCAATATTACAAAACCAAAACCGGTAAAAATACGAAAGGCTGTATACAGTGAAATACGGGAATTATGGGAAACAATCAACCAACGGTACCTGCTCTTTTATGATGATGATTTGGACTCTGAGCTGACTGAGGTTGTTTTATCGCTATTGGAACAACCCGACGTTTTTACGGATGTTGTGATGACTAGCTCTAGAGAGATCCTAAAAAGTGACGGTTCACAGATGATGATTGTTTCTGACACCGGTGTGCAATATACAATAGTTAAAACTCTTCCCTACAATGATTTTTTAAAGAGAATCATGCGTGGAACAAATATCCCCATTACGGTAGTGCATGAAGCGCTGTGTCAGTATGTAAAAAGGAATGGAACCATTGATCCTAAACACATTAATGAAAATTCTGTGAGCATGATCATACAAAAATTCCAAGAATGGAAAAACAGAAATTTACAAGGCCGTTTCCATTATGCAAAAAGCAATATACCTGTAGGTCAAACGGCGCTTACTTATGCGGACGGGACCCCTCGTGACAATATTGCTCAAGGTCGGATCGGTACGAAGATTGCGCCGGGTACTCCCAGCGCTAAATACTTATATGACGCTTTTGCTTTTGACTCCCCTTTGGAACGAAAAAACATGATGTCGGAGATTGAAGAAGTTATTGTCTATGGCAAAATTCCACGTACCAGCATCGCGATACCAACGATTACTGGAGGAACATATAGTCCAGACTTTATGTATGTGGTAAGGCGATCTACAGGAGAAAAAGAACTAAACATTGTGGTTGAAACCAAGGATGTAGAAGATAAAACAAATTTGCGTGGGACAGAAGAGGCAAATCTAGAATGTGCTCGTGTATTCTTTGATATGCTGTCCCAAGAGGGCTACACTGTTTACTTCCGTGACCAGCTAAATAATAAGCAAATGGCTCAGATTATTAAGGAAATTATGGCAGAGTAACTATTTTTGCCTCCGCTTGAAGCTATTCACTTAATCTGTTTTGCAATCCCTAAGTGAACGCTTTTTACGGGGAACTTTTTTACAAAACAAAAAGAAAAGGTTGATCATAATGCCAAATAATGCTATTCTAATAGGGACAAACGTTTGCATAAAGTGGTGATCAGATTTGCGGGTAACAATTACGGACATTGCGAAAAAGGCAAAGGTTTCTGCCTCAACGGTTTCACGGGTGATTGCCGATAATCCTCGGATCAGTACGGCGACGAAAGAGAAAGTACTGAAGATTATGGAGGAGATGAACTATCATCCGAACATGATCGCCCGTTCCTTGGTGAACCGGTCGACGAGGATTATCGGGATCGTTATGCCTGGAATGGCGGAACAATCTTTCAAACATCCATTTTTCCCTGAGCTTTTAGCGGGGATCGCCTCGATGGCCAATAAAAAAGGGTATAAAATTCTCCTGGCCAACGTGGCCACGGTCGACGAAGAAAAGCAGATGGTGAAAGAGCTTACCTTAAGCGGAATGACCGAAGGGATCATTCTCTTGACTTCGCGCGACCAGGACTCTTCGTTGGAACAATTAGTAGCAGAGCATTTCCCCTTTGTGGTAGTTGGGCGCTCGGAAAACCCTTATGTCAATTGGGTTGACAATGACAATTTTAACATCGGTTATCAACTAGCGGAACACTTTATAAAGCAGGGTCACCGCGAAATAGCTTTTCTGGGCTATTCGCCAGGAGCGCTCGTGACTGGAGACCGCCTGAATGGGTACAAAAAGGCCTTGCAAGACCACCAGTTAGCTTTCGATCCTGAACTGGTGATAGAGAGTAAGTTTATCACCGATAACGGCTATGACCTAATGAAAGCATTCCTTGCTGACGGGGGGAGACCCACCGCCGTGCTTGCTTGTGACGACTATTTAGCCTTCGGTGCCATTAAAGCAATCCATGAGGCGGGATTGGCCGTTCCCACCGATCTTGCGGTCGCGGGAATCAATAACGTCCCCCTTGCTGATTATCATAACCCCCCACTAACCTCTGTGGCAATTAATGCTTTTTCCCTTGGGACCAAAGCCTTTGAAATGCTCCGGACGGTAATGAAAAATGACATTCAAAGTTATAATCGGGCAATTATCCCTGCAGACTTGGTCATTCGAGCTTCTAGCCGCCATGAACTCCATGGCGCATAAAGTAAAGTAAATACGTGCGAAGTGAGGTTTGTAGAATGAATAAGGAGGCAATTTTTCATCAAAGCTTTCCCCCATACCTATATGGATTAGATGAGTCCAGGATTGCCGTGCGGTTAAAGGCCAAGAAAGGGGATCTTAAAGAGTGCCTATTCTATTATGGAAATCGTTATGCTCCCACTAATCCAGTTGGGCTACACTGCCTACCCATGACCAAGGTTGCCTCAGATTTGCTTTACGATTATTATGAAGTGGAATTAACCGTTGAATATAAGCGAATCTGCTACTGTTTTTGGTTGAGTGACGGGAAAGAAAGTACATATTTCTATAGTAATACCTTTCACCCCGGTCTCCCGGAGGATCGAAACCAATTCTTTATATTACCCTATTTAAGACGGGAGGAAGTTTATCAAGTTCCGGAGTGGGTTTCGGAGGCGGTTATCTACCAGATCTTCCCCGATAGTTTTGCCAGCGGACCACAGGAGATCAGTCTGAACCCGGCGGTCAGTGGTAAGCAAGTAACTGCTGAAAGTTCCGTCAAGTATGGGGGGACTTTACAAGGAATTATTGGGAACCTGCCGTATCTGGTTGACCTCGGGATCAATTGTCTATATCTGACCCCCATTTTTATGGCGAGCTCCTATCATAAATACGATACTACTGACTATTTTTCGATCGATCCTTGTTTTGGTGATTTAGAAACTTTTAAGGAACTGGTACGAAAAGCCCATGAACGCGGGATCAAGGTAATCCTGGACGGGGTTTTTAACCACTGTGGTCCGGATTTCTTTGCGTTCAAAGATGTTTTGGCGAAGGGTGAGCAATCCCCCTATTGTGACTGGTTTTATCAACTGGGGTTTCCCGTCCGCTTCGAGGACCCTCCCAATTATGAAAGCTTCGCTTACGTGAAAACAATGCCCAAGCTTAATACGGGCCACCCGGAAGTGCGTAAGTATCTATTGGAGGTCGGAACTTTCTGGGTTAAAGAGACCCAGATCGATGGTTGGCGTTTGGATGTGGCAAATGAAGTGGATCACTACTTTTGGAAATGCTTCCGTCAAGCCATCAAAGCGGCGAACCCCGAGGCGATCTTGATCGGCGAAATCTGGGGGGATGCCGAAGCTTGGCTAATGGGGGATGAGTTTGATTCGACGATGAACTATCGATTTACTGATCTATGCCGAGAGTTTTTTGCCGAGCATAAGATTGGCGTTTATGAATTTGACGCCCAGTTTCAACAACTACTGATGCGTTATGCCCGGCCAATTACCAATGTACAGATGAATCTCTTGGATAGCCATGATGTTCCCCGTTTTCTCTCCTGGTGTCAGGGTGATCTGCGCCGGTTTAAACTAGCGGTGCTTTTTCAAATGACCGTCCCCGGTGTTCCGTCCATCTTCTATGGGGATGAAGTAGGTCTGACGGGGGTAGCCGAAGCCGATTACCGCCAGCCGATGCCCTGGGCGTCACGGGACGAAGCCTTGATAGCTTATTTCCAGAAAGTAATCGAGCTACGACACCGCTTTTCCCCTTTGCGGACCGGTCGGTATCGCTCCTTTCTCCTTGATCAAGCGCAAGATATTTACGGCTTCATCCGAGAGCTGGGGGGGGAGAAAGTTTATATTATCCTCAATAATAGCGAGCAAGCTCAGACCGTAGAGTTTTCTGTCCCTGGTCAGTCAAGCCTGGTGGATTTCCTAACGGACCAAACATACTTCCTTACCGATTCCACGGTCAAAATTGAGTTGCCCCCGGTCAGCGGCGTCGTCCTCAATCCAACTGATCTTCTTTAAAAAACTTACGATCTAAACTAACCTCATCTCAAGATCCGGCGCTTATACCCCAGCGCGCCGGGGAGTATCCTTGCCCACCTAATTCCTAGCTTATTAACGAATTACAAATGTGTAACCAAACGGTTGACACTTTTCCAGATCTAGGCTATAATTTTATTGCTAACGTTTGCACAAATCAACAATATTTACCTTTGAACGGAAGGTTCTTTCACAGTAAAACAGGAAGCGCTTTACCATGGATAAAAACGGGTAAAGCAGGTGGGAAGGGGGGTTGCCTTAATTTATTACAAATCAAAGTTGAAAAAAGAAAGAGGAGGTTTTATTATGAAAAGGTTTGCTTTATTAGTCCTTTGTTTATTGGTCTTAGGCGGAACAATAATCCCGGTGTTTGCTTCTGAAGAAGGAAAACTTTTGATTTGGGCAGATGATACCCGGTCCGGCATCATGCGGGAACTAGCGAAGGAATTCACCACCAAGTATCAAGTTCCTGTCGAAGTCCAGGAGCTTAATTTTGGCGATATTCGGGATCAACTGAGTGTGGCTGGCCCGGCGGGCAAAGGTCCTGATATTCTCATCGGACCCCATGATTGGCTTGGCCAGTTAATTGTGAACGGTTTAATTGAGCCGCTAGATTTGGGTAAAAAAGCGAAAGATTTTACCCCAGTAGCGCTTTCTGCTTTTACCTGGGGCGATGAATTGTACGGCGTACCGTATGCCATTGAATCCATTGGTTTGGTTTACAATAAAAAACTGGTCCCAAAGGCACCTAAGACTTGGGATGAGTTAGTGGCAACCGGGCGAAAAATTTCGAACAAAGCGGAACAAAGATGGGGATTTATTGTCCCGCATCCCGATCCGTATCATGAATTTCCGATCATGAGTGCGGGCGGGGCTTATGTTTTCGGTAATAATCCTGACGGAACCCTGAATGCCAATGATATTGGCCTTAATAACAAGGGTGGGGTTCACGGTATGCAGTTATTAAAAGACCTCATCGATGATGGCATCATGCCGTTAGGCGTGGACAGTAATGCCGCGACCACTCTTTTTAAGGAAGGCAAAGTTGGGATGCTAATTGGCGGACCTTGGGTTCTGGAAGATGTGAAGAAAGCCGGTATAAATTACGGTATCGCCAAGATCCCTCTGATTGACGGGGGTCGGCCACGTCCGTTCGTAGGAGTGCAAGGCTTTATGGTCAGCTCCTTTAGTAAAAATAAGATGCTGGCCAAAGCATTTCTTGATGAATATGTCGTAACTAAAGAAACGATGTTGGCTCTTTTTGAAAAAGGTGCCCGTCCTCCGGTTTACAACCCGGCGCTGAAGGCGGTTAAAGACGCCGATGCAAAAGCTTATTACGAGATTGCCAGTGAAGGAATTCCGATGCCGAGTATTCCGGAGATGAATAGTGTCTGGTCAGCCTGGTCCAACGCTATTGAGTTGATTTTCAACGGGAAATTAACACCCCAGCAAGCGTTAGATGAAGCTGTTGCGCAAATTCGAATTGCGATTGACCAGAGTCGGAAGTAAAAAACAGAAAAAAGATGGCGCCTACGCTTGCGTCGGCGCCATCTTCTATTTATAGGAATGGCAGGCTTCTGCGGCGATTTCTTGTATGGTAAGTTTGACTCCTGAAACGGAAGGGTGAGACAAAAATGGGGAACGGGTCAACACCACTGACGAAGACTTTAGCGCCAATTAAGACAGGCAGTTTCGGTCTATTAGTCAAGATTTTATTACTTGGCTTGGTTAATGCGCTGGCGTTCTGGGTGGCGGTCGTGCTTTTACAGCAAAGGTATTACTGGATGTTAGCGCTTTTACTCCTTGGGGTAGCGGCGATTGATTATATTTATCTGTCCGCACGGACATATCCGTTACGCTTTATTGTCCCTGGGACCATTTTCCTGGCGATTATGGTTATTTACCCGATGGTCTATACGATCTATGTTTCTTTCACCAACTACGGGACCGGCCATTTGCTTTCGAAAGAGATGGTTGTTGCTCAGTATACCAACCGCTATATACAGAGAAAGGATCTACCGACCTATCAGGCGGAAGTTTTCAAGAACCCGGATGAGGAATTTGCCTTCCTGCTGACCGACACCAGCGGCCAACAATTGGTGGCCGTCAACGGCCAAGCGGTACCCTTAGCGGAAACGCCGCTCCCCCCGTCCGACGATGATGGGGATGGTTCGTATGAGCGGTTGGGCCATTATGAACGGCAGAGTGTTTTGAAGATCTTTCCTTATCTTAGCCAACTCCAGGAACTCACCTTCATCTATGAAGGTTTACTCTTAAAAACGCGTAGTCCAAATGAATTTGGCTACTTTGCCCGTCAATACCGATATGATCTGGAACGTGACATGTTAACCAATCTGGAAACCGGGACTGATTACTATGCGGTCGATGGTAACTTCCAAAGCAGTAACGGGGAGCTGTTGGATATTGGTTATAAAACGACCATTGGGAGGCGGAATTTCCGCAATCTTTTCACCGACCGCCGGTATGCCGAGCCTTTTATCCAGGTTTTTGTCTGGACGATTACGTTTGCCTTGATTAGCGTGGTCGAAACCTTTGCCCTTGGCCTTTTGCTGGCGGTCCTGCTGAACGACGTCCAATTGAAATTGCGTGGTTTGTATCGGTCGATCCTAATCATACCCTATGCGATGCCGGCTTTTGTGACGTGTCTAATTTGGCGTGGCTTATTCAATACGGAGCTTGGCATCATCAACTCCGCCTTGCTGGTTCCCCTCTTTGGGAAGGCGATTCCTTGGTTTCAGGATCCCTTCTGGGCGAAAGTAGCGGTTTTAATCGTTAATCTTTGGTTGGGTTTCCCATATATGATGCTGATTTGTAGCGGGGCGCTACAAAGTATCCCCCATGAGTTGTACGAAGCGGCCATGGTGGATGGGGCCAGCGGTTGGAAGCGCTTTCGTACGATTACTTTTCCCTTGATGCTTTCGCAGGTCACACCACTGCTCATCGCCAGCTTCGCTTTTAATTTTAATAATCTAAATGTAATTTATCTGGTGACGAAAGGTCGTCCGCCGATTCCGGGCGCGATTACACCAACCGGTGCCACCGACATCCTGATCAGTTATACTTACCGGATGGCTTTTGAGTCGGGTTCTGGCGGGAACTATGGATTGGCAGCCGCTGTTTCGTTACTGATTTTCCTACTGGTGAGTATCATTACGCTCGTTAACATTAAATCTTCCCGGATGTTTAAGGAGGTGCCGCAGTATGATTAATCAGGAGATCGGGAAGGATGAACGGCTCCGCAGAAAGACTTGGAATCAAATCTGGAAACAGATCGTAATCTGGGTTTGTATCCTTTTTGCCTTATTCCCGGTGGTTTGGGTGATTTCGGCGTCTTTTGATCCCAGTAACAGCATTGCCGGGCAGCGGCTGATTCCGCAAAACCCGTCCTTAAGCAATTTCCGCCAATTATTTGACCGGGAAGAACAACCTTTTTTAACTTGGATGTTCAACTCCTATAAAATCGCGATCGGTAATTCTCTGTTGGTGGTCGTTGTAACGTCTTTAGCCGGCTATGCCTTTTCCCGCATGCGGTTTCGGGGTCGACGCGTTGGCTTGATTGGGCTCATTTTAATCCAAATGTTTCCGCAGATGTTGATGATGGTCGCGATCTATCTGGTGGTTTTTTGGCTGGGACAGTATATCCCCTTTTTGGGGCTTGATACCCATGCCGGTCTGATCCTGGTTTACATGGGTGGTGCGATGGGGGTTAATGTCTGGATGACCAAAAACTACTTTGACACGATCCCCCGTTCCTTAGAAGAATCAGCCATGTTGGACGGGGCAACCCCTTTTCAGCTGTTGATTTATATCATCATTCCCCTGGCGGTGCCGATTCTGGTGGTCGTCTTTTTCTTACAGTTTATCGCGATCTACTCTGAATTTGTCTTAGCCCGCGTTCTTTTGACCAGCGATAATAAGTTGACCCTAGCCGTTGGACTCCAAAGTTTTGTCGCCGACCAATATGGTAAACGGTGGGGGATTTTCTCGGCAGCTTCGCTCATTAGTATGATTCCGGTCATGGCGCTTTTCTGGCTATTACAAAAACAATTAGTGACCGGACTGACCAGCGGAGCAGTGAAAAACTAAAAGATGGAGAAAGCTTTGAACTTTAAATTGTGGAGGTTTCATGGATACTTTAGTGGCAATTATCAACCAACTGAAAGCTGGGGAGCAAACTAGCAATGCTTGCTACTTCATTCCGGAAGTCTGGAACTATTTTGGTTATCAAGATTACCAACGGGATCCGGCACGGCCAGGTGAGATTAAGGTTTGTCCTTATCGTTTTTTCCGTAGTTGCCTCGAAGGCGAGCTTCTTAAGAGCACAAACAAAACACCTAACGTTCAGAAGCTTAGCGCACCGGATAACGAAGGGTCACTCATGGATCAGATCATTTATGGCATGTTGCCGCGCTTCTTTACCGCCTGGCCCCATGATTCCAGCTCAAGAATATATCCGGGGACGCTCCTTAAAACAATGGCTCTGCTTCCCCTCTTAAAAGATCTGGGTGTAAGCATTGTCTACCTACTTCCCCCCTTCGAGACGAGCTATAAATATCCGAAGGGTGAAATCGGTAGTCCTTATGCGATTAAAAATCACTATGGTCTGGACTGGAATTTGCATGATCCGTTGTTAGGAGAAACGATCAGTATTGAAGATGAGTTTAAGGCTTTTGTCACCGCCTGTCATCTGCTGGGGATCAAGGTTATGGTGGATTTTGTCTTCCGGACCGTAGCGCGCGATCACGATTTAATCAGCGAACACCCGGAGTGGTTTTATTGGATTGAAACTCAGCATAACAAGGATTTCTCCACGTTAGCAGTGGGAAAAGACGGGAAGTTTATGCCCGTCAACGCGAAAACCATAAAACGGCTGTACCAGGCGGAAGGGATCCAGGAGCACTTGCAAAAATTCACCTTCCCCCCTTCGGTCATCGACCCGCAGCGGTGGGACGAAGTGAAAGCACAGCACCGGCGTACAGGAGAGAATATCCTGACCCTTATTGAAGACGCCTTTCAGATTACGACTGTTCCCGGTTTTTCCAATATGCTGAATGACCCCCAACCACCTTGGTTTGATGTTACATATTTAAAACTGTATTTCGACTTGCATCCGGAAGCCCGGTCTCAGTTGGGAAACCGCAAAGGATCATCTCCGGACCCATCTTTCCATGGCTACGCCCCTTTTATTTTACAAGACGGGGCCTGTGCCAACCTTTACCGGGGGAAAGAAGTCAATCAAGGGCTTTGGGATTACATCAGCGGTACGATTCCTTTTTACCAAAAGAAATATGGGATCGACGGGGCTCGGATCGATATGGGACATGCGCTCCCACCGGAGTTACTCCAGACCATGTTGGATGAGATAAAAAAAGTTAACCCCGCTTTTCTGCTCTGGTCTGAGGAATTCAATTATCGGAATGCTCCGGTCTTAAAAGACCATGGTTTTCATATGATCTCCGGTAGCCTGTGGTCCTTTTATAAAAACCTGGCGAGCAAGGACTTTATGCCTACAGTTCTCGCGCAAACGTTAAGATCAGCCCTGCCGGTAACCGCTGCGCCTGAACTACCGGACACCCCTAGGTTAGCCTATTATAGTCCGGATCAGCGCCGGATTGAACTGATCGTGTTCTTAAATTACCTGCTGCCGAATGCCGTTCCTTTCCTGAATAACGGAGTGGAATTAATGGAACGCCAACCAATGAATTTAGGTTTAGACAATACAGAGGAAGGGCGGTTTGTTCTTCCGGTCGATGATCCAATCTACGGTAAACTGGCCTTTTTTGACAATTGCTATTTGCACTGGCGAAGTAAAGACTATGTATGGATGAGCACCTTACTACATAATGCTAAGTTGATCCGGAGTCGGTACGCCAAATTGATCAAGGAAAAAGCATATTTTCTCAAGGGGTACGCCAAGCGGAAAAGCGATCACCTCCTGCGGTTTGGTTATTATGCCGCACGGGAGAAATACGGTTTCGTTTTACTAGCGAACAAGGAGCTTCAGCAGGAAGTCGTCATTGATTGCCGTAGGGAGCTGCCACGGCCTTTCCGTACCGCCCCAGAAATCCAGTTGGTTTATGCGGCTGGAGCAAGGCAAGATCAAAAATGGCCATTGAATAAGACATTTCGGTTAGCGCCAGGGGAAACAATAATCGTACAGACAAGAGAAAAGGAGGGTTCTAATGGCTAAAAGCAAACTACCAAGGATTGCTTATTTTTGCATGGAATTTGGCTTACACGAGAGTTTTCCGATTTACTCCGGAGGCCTGGGGATCCTGGCCGGCGATATTCTCAAAGAAGCCAAAGCCAGCAATTACCCGTTGATCGGCGTCGGTATTTTATGGCGACAGGGTTATACTTCTCAACGGATTGATGATAAAGGCTATCCCTATGATTCCTATTACGAGCAGTGTTATGATTTTCTGGAGGATACCGGGGTTCAGGTACGGGTTCGGATCAGGGGAAGGCAGGTCCAGTGTAAAGTCTGGAAATGCACACGGTTTGAGAATGCCACCCTCTATCTGCTCGATGCTAATCTGCCGGAGAATGATGATCGTTTAATCACCGGCCAGTTGTATGGCTGGTTTTCCGAAGAGCGAATTGCCCAGGAAATGATCTTGGGGATCGGCGGAATCAGAGCGCTTAAGGCCTTAAAGTTGCCCGTGGAGATCTATCACTTTAACGATAGCCATCCGGTCTTTGCCGGAGTGGAATTAATCAGGGATAAGATGGATGAAGAAGGTCTGACTTTTGAGAAAGCATGGGCAGGGGTTAAAGAAAAGATCGTGTTTACTACGCATACGCCGGTTAAAGCAGGCAATGAAGAACACGATCATGAGTTGTTACAGTACATGGGCGCCTACAATGGCTTGACCTTTGGACAGATGCTTAAGTTGGGAGGAGAACCCTTTTCCATGACCGTCGCCGGATTAAGACTGGCGAAAAAAGCGAATGCCGTGGCCGAGTTGCATGGAAAAACGGCCCGTCGAATGTGGGGAGAGGTTGCGGGGGCGGCTGAGATCATCGGGATCACCAACGGAGTATTTCCCGGGACTTGGCAGGATCAGCGTTTGGCGAACGCCTATGCACAGGATGGAGATTTATGGATCCCTCATCAGCAGGCGAAACGGGAAATGATCGCTGAGATTAACCGCCGGAATGGAGTGCAACTGGACGAGGAGGTCTTAACCTTTGGGTTTGCCCGGCGGGCGGCCCCTTACAAACGGGGTAATCTGATTTTCAGTAAACCGGAGATAATCGGGGAGTATCTGGAAAAGGGTAAACTCCAGATTGTCCTGGCCGGTAAGGCTCACCCCAATGATTTGACGGGAAAAGACATCGTCGCTGAGATGTACCGAATGTCGAAACGGTACCCGAAAAGTGTCGTTTTTTTACAGGATTATGATATGAAAATCGGACGACTTTTAACGCGCGGTTGCGATGTCTGGTTGAATAACCCCCGCCGTCCCCAGGAAGCCAGTGGAACTTCGGGGATGAAAGCCGCCATGAACGGAGTGTTAAACTTTAGCGTTCTGGACGGATGGTGGCCGGAAGGTTGTATCCATGGGGTGAATGGTTGGCAGATCGGAGACGGCTATGAAGGGAAAGACCAGGACGCCAAGGATCGTGATGCCCTCTACCGAGTGCTCCAGACTGAGGTTATTCCGACCTATTACCAAAAACGGGAGAAATGGCTTAAGATGATGCGCGCCTCGATTGACATGTCCCACCAGCAGTTTTCTTCTGCCCGCATGTTAAAGGATTATTTTGACAAACTGTACTGTTAGGGCTTTTTGCGTTGTTATTTGCTATTTCGGCACAATATATTGGTAGCCTAACTCAAGTCAAACACTATATATTGTGCCGAGATTTTCTTTAATGGATACAACGCAAAAAGCTTTGTTAGAATGCCCCCCTCCAATAGGATTTTCCAAAAGCTGTTCCTTGACGGGAACAGCTTTTTTTAAATGACTGCCACTTTATCCACTTTTCCCCTTGACTTCCAGAAGAGCCTTTGTGTTGACAAAAACTAAGGATGAACGGTAAGATATTATTGTTAGCTTTCAACGGATCTGACGTCACGGGATGGGATCAAGCCTTTACACTTGATCTGGTTACTGTTGGCTGGCGAGATGGTTCTGAAGTTTTTCCCCTTAAAAGTAACTAGTATTGGTTCGCGGAAAGTTTTCAAATCCTCTTTCCGGCCAAGCGCGACCGGACTGTCCGCCGCCGAAATTGCTGCGGAGGCGCGGAAGAAAGATGAAATGGCCAAAAAAGTCTTTATCATCTGGTTTAACGATTTCGGTAAATCTAGTATGACGGTGTTTGTCATATTAACTAAAACGTAACATTAAATGCATTGCATAGAAGTAGTGTATAATGAGAAAATATAAACAGATAAGTGTAGTATAAAGGAGGAGGGGGTATGGAGGCTCGTTTGATAGCCAAATGGTTTATTTGCCATAATTATGACAATCCACGTAATACCCTTAAAGGAAACAAAAAGCTCCAGAAGTTACTATATTTTGCACAATTAATACATTTAGCAAAACACAACAAAACTCTGTTCGAAGATCCTATATTTGCCTATAAAAACGGTTCTGTTGTAGAGGATATAAGATTAAAATATAAAAGAGAAAACGGTACATTTGTTAATGAAGCATATCAAGCTTCTTTTGATTTTCCGCCTGAAGCATTAGAGACATTATATTTAACAGAAACAATATTTGGTGATGCTAGCGTTGATGAATTGTCAGAACTTAACCACCAACATAAAGGGTGGGAAATAGCTTTCCGGAGATCGAAAATCAGAGGGGAATATGTTAAAGAATTAGCAGAGATTTCTATAGAGGACATAGTTCAATATGATATTCAAAGGATAAAAGACATGATTGAAATACATGGAACAATCAGCAAAAAACAAGGTTACATTGAAATCAAGGGAGTAAAATATTTTTACGACCCCCGAGAAATACAAATGAATGACGAAATAAAAAAAGAGTTAGAGACATTCCCCGCCGAAGAAAAAGCTTATCAGTTGTATAATGACAAGAACCAAGGGTTGATCGTTTTCTGAAATGAATATTGACCTTGGAACTGGTCTACTATTAAATTTGCCTTACGCTGACGGAGGGAAGGATAATAAAAAGAGGCCATATTTAGTAATAGATGAAGTGGACAATTCACTCATGTTGTTAAATATATCAAGTGTGGCGGGGAAAGAACGAAAAGTATTGTTTGACTCCAATTATCTCATAAAGCAATATAATCCACCATTCCTGAAGCCTTCTTTTGCCAAATTAGATGCTATATACAAAGTAGAGGTTTGTTCCTTATTAAGTAAATTTATCCTATGTGAGGGTAATAGATTAAATAATGATGAAATGGCGAAACTGCTTGTAGTCTTTGAAAGTTACAAAAGTACTCATCCAGTTCACATAATACGCCTTAATGAAAACGAAATCAAAACACTTAATGCAATGCGTTATATTGCGGCACATAGAGAAGATTAACCCCCTAACGGGGGTTTTTCATATACAAGTTTATATGATTAATCTGTACTGTAGTTCTGGGTAGAAAAGCCAAAAAAGAAGGGATCTAATCTAATCTAATTCTATAGAATAAATTAGATTATTACAAAATTCAATTCGGAAGGTGGTTGTAATTGAAATTCAATAAAAAGCAGAAACGCATATTGAGAATATATGCCATATTGCTGATATTGATGGGTATGTTTTTTATAGCATGGGATACTTATTATTCAAACCCGAGGGTTTCAGAGATAGAATTTTCGTCGATATTTTTGCCGCCTAGTCGTTATGCTGCTATAAGCTTACCACAACTTCTGATACAGGTAGTTTTTTTAACTATAATCATGATTCATGGGGATATTCTTTGTTACTTGTTGTGGTAGCGATAAAGGAGAAAAATCTACTGAAGATCGAACAAAAGACCTCTCCAATTAACTCTAAGGTAAACGGAAACCGAAAAATAATCGAACAAGGAATATCAATTCGGATAAGAATCCGGCTTTTTTATGCCCATTTTTAACGTAACAAGGGAGAACCATCTTTCTGTTTTGTCAAGGTAATCCTTTACGTTGAGCTTATCGTCTCCCGGTTCTATAATCAGGGTAATACGAAACGTATTACAAAACATGACAAGGAGATGATGGCAATGGGAGTTAAATTCGTAGGGTTTGGCCCTAGCAATAACGGCTAAAAGGTGGTTTATTTCTAAGATGGGAAAATATTGACCCGGTTAATGGAGTTGTAAAAGTAAGGGAATCGGTAAAACGGGTAAATAATGATAATCCGGGAGAACCAAAAACAAAGTTGTTAATACAACCGCCAAAGAGCGAAAAAGGGAAAAGGAATATTCCTCTTCCTAACGAAGTTCTGGCAGAGATGAAAAACAAAAGGTAAGATAGGCAGAACGTAAACAATGCGGATATTATGAGGGAATCACCTTCCATAGCTTACGCCATTCTTATGCCAGCGCATTATTGGCAATGGGAGAACACCCTAAGGTAGTTCAAGAGCTTCTTGGCCATGCTCAAATTAGTATGACATTAGATACTTATTCCCACGTTGCCCCGGAGATTAAGGAACGAGCAGCGGCTAAGATGAATGACTTTCTTGACATGAAAAAACCTTCCCAAGAGAAGGAAGGTTGAGTCAAAACCCATTGGCAGTAAAAACGGTATTATCATATTGGTAATTTCCACTGAAACGAGGATTTAACTGGCGCGTCTGGTAGGAATCGAACCTACGACCTACTGATTAGAAGTCAGTTGAGTATGGTTAACTAGGAATAACGACACACAAAAAACCCCGCTAAATCGGGGTTTTGCTTTTGGGCTTGTCCCTAGTTTTGCGCGGTTGATCGATTTTTGATCGGCAATTGATCGGCAGAACCGATCTCGTTCATCAGCACGGCGGCGGCCTCTTTTTGTGGTCCGGTGACATGACCGTAAATATCGGCAGTGATCGAGATCGACGAATGGCCAAGAAGTTCCTGGATAGTTTTCAGCGGGACTCCTCGGTGGATCAAATCGGTGGCAAATGTGTGCCGCAGATCGTGGAGCCGCAGATCTGCCGGAATGTGCTCGTCCACATTTGCCGATCCGTTGTCCTTCTCGAAAGTTTCTCGGGCTGCTTTGACCAGTTTTTTTAGTTGGCGATAGTACACGTTGGTCATATCAAGCGGATTACCGTTCCAGACCGTAAAAACCAGACCGTAGTCTGTCCACAACTCCCCGGCTTGTAGTCTTTGCTTTTTCTGCTCCGTTCGCCAGGCCAGGAGTAAGCGGTTGAGCCGGTCGGTAATCGGGACGATCCGCTTGGCTTTTTTGCTTTTGACCGACTTAAATTCCGGCTTCGTCCCGGCTTTTTGCAATGCTTGGACTACCGAGATTTTGCCGGCCTTGAGATCAACATCTTTCCAACGCAACCCGGCGATCTCTCCGGACCTCATGCCAGTATGGAGCGCCATGAGAAATAGCGTTGGATAGGGCGCAGATAGATTGTCCGCTTCGGCCAGAAAATAGGCGATCCCTTCGCTGGATAAAACAGACTGCTCGACTTCGGGCTTAGTGGGTGCCGAAATCTTTTGAGCCGGGTTGACCGAGATCAGTTCCCATTGTACAGCCATGGACAAGGCGGCCTTTAGCGTTCGGTGGGTCTTGCGAGCCGTAAATGCCGAAACCTCATCCTCGACTTTGTTGATCGCCTTCTGAATATCGAGCGGGCGGAGCTGCCTTAGCTTAATGTGGCTGATGTCGTCCAGATACAACCGGCAGACCATCTTATAGTCTTTGATGGTGTCCGGTTTGCGCTTTCGCTCAACGTATTCGGTCATCCAGCGGTCAAGATATTGTCCGACGGTCAGGTTGTTGCCATCAGTAATCAGCCGCCCCGAAACCTCCGCAACGAATTTTGCCAGCTCGGCATCAGCCGCCCGGACGCCGAGGGCTTTACCGTTGACGGGAGGGGCTGAGCCGTATTCCCGGATCGGCTTGCCGTCCTTGTCCCGCCCGATGGTAACTGTGAATTCCCACGTTAATCCCCGGAGACGTTTGGAACCGCGCATGACATCACCTCCCTA
>ENA-UOOK01003661-UOOK01003661.1-fermentation-metagenome-genome-assembly--contig:-NODE-3661-length-17221-cov-4.622684_pt1 | contig 17221 bp, 12 predicted proteins | sample MGYA00245777_ERZ724023 | MGnify/ENA primary metagenome ERZ724023 (study PRJEB28704, sample SAMN03018312) | fermentation metagenome | biome: anthropogenic terrestrial biome; feature: soil; material...
GTCATCTCTACCGATACTGGCCTCCATCAAATCGGACAGATCAGACACAGTTTTACTGATTTCAGGAACATTATTGAGTTGTGCCATCCAGTTGATGGCTTCAAGGGTGTTGAAAAGAAAATGCGGGTTAATCTGTGACTGGAGGCTTTTTAATTCTGCTTCCTTCTTTAATAGCTTCTCATGGTATAACTCCTCAATTAAACGCTTAATTTGTAGGATCATCCGGTTAAAGCTCCGATTAAGTATGCCAAACTCGTCTTTACGTTCTTCATCAATCTGTACTTTTAAGTTACCGGAAGCTGCTAATTTCATAGCTTCTTTTAACACGCGAATTGGTTGATAAATGCTTTGTGAAAAGATTAATGCCAAGGAAATCGCCAGAGTAGCCGATAACAGTGTAACTAAAAAAGCATAATTTCTGATTTCAACAGTATTTAAGGTTATCTCGCGCATTGGCGCCATTGAAACATATTTCCAGCCCGTATATTTAGAGGTGGTAAAACCGATTAACATTTTTTCACCATCAATTTTATCCACAAACGAACCTTTATCTTCATTTAAGATCTTTTCGATATAAGGTAAACCGGCCAGACTCTGACGAAAAATGTTTCGATTGCTGACAGCCGAAAGAACCATCCCGCTTTGGTCCAATAACATTACGATTCCGTTAGCGCCTTCCCTGATGCTGTCTAAGAGATTATGTCTAATGAAGTACTCTTCGACAGCAACACAGGCTTCACCCAATGGCTGGTCGAGGGATTTACTTTTAATGTTCTTTTTTAACAGGAAGGAGGATCTGCCAACACTAGCCAGGCTCTCGGGAATAACGAACATCGGTAACCAACCTGAACTGTTAGTCTCCGGATGGACCGGGATATTTAGCCAGTGATAATACTCAGGATTATTAACTTCAATGACTTTTCGATTTTGAAATGAGGTGAACATTAATTTGGGACTGTACAGATAGAAATAAATCGCCAAAATATTTTGATTAGAGACGCAGTAGTCATATATTCGAGTCCAAATCCTTTTTGCTAAAGGATCTTGAGAATAATCAAGTTGACGGGAGACTGTAAGTAGATCTGAAAGATTTTCGGGGTTAGTTGTTAAAAACGTCAGTTGATACTCGGCATCACTTAATATTGTATCCATGACGCGGCCTGTCTGTTCTAGGCCGTTAACAATGGAATCGCCCTTTTTTTCTCCTAAAATCATAGTGGAGCGGATATACATGATAGTAGTTATCAGAATAGATGGGATCATAATTACAATCAGAAAAAAAACGATTAATTTACTTCGCATGCTAACACCAAGAAACAATTCCCTCCCCCCTTTTGGTTAATAAATTCCACCTGTTTTATTATATCAATCAGGCAACATTATTGTATATTTTTATTAACAAAGATTCAATCTTAATTCTTCTCTCAAATACAAACTTGAAGTTATTAAACAATTCCCTTATATAACAAAACAGGGTTCGAAGAAAGACTATTTTCGAACCCTGTTTTTGTTTCTTGGTTATAAAGTTGATGAAATTATTATCAAATCTTTTTGTTATCTACATGTTAATCAAATTTAGAAATGAAGCTTATCGCAGTAATTTATACCCTCACCTCTTTATCCTTGTCAGGAGAATTTTCTTCTTTACCACCTCTGTAATCGCCTGCATGGAAGGTGATAGTATTTTCCTGGGATCATACAGTTTAGGTTGTTCCGCCAGAATCTTCCGCATCGTCTCGACCTGGGTCACTGCTAATTCCGTCCACACATTAAATTTGCGAATGCCCAGCCGTATCGCTTCCTGAACGGTTGTGTCAGGAAGGCCTGAGCCCCCGTGTAAGACCAAAGGTATATTTAGTAAAGAGTTAAGCTTTGCCAGCAATGCAAAATTCAACTCGGGCACTCCTTGATAAAGGCCATGACTCGTCCCGATTGCCACGGCTAAACAATCAATCTGTGTCTTGGCTACAAATTCCACGGCTTCGTCCGGATCTGTCATCGTCTCTTCCGCTTTTTTTACTTTAATCTGCTCTTCCTTACCGCCAACCCGCCCCAACTCCGCTTCTACCGAAACCCCAGCCGCATGAGCGACTCGGACAACCTCTGTGGTCAGTTTTAAGTTTTCTCCAAAGGGTAAAGCAGAACCATCTATCATCACCGAAGTGAATCCTAACTTAATTGCTTTCACGATCAGGTCAAAACTAGTACAGTGATCCAGATGCAATACTACCGGTACGTGAGCATTTTCAGCCGCCACTCTCCCAAGAGCAGCAACATATTCAAGTCCGGCGTATTTTACTCCGCCTTCCGTCACCATTAAGATCACCGGCGTCTTTAATTCTTCGGCGCCCGCAATAATTGCTTTAGCAAATTCCATATTGATAAAATCAAAACCACAAACCGCCCCCGCAGGGGAATATTCTGTATATAATTCACGTAAAGAAATTAGACTCATAGCAAATCTCCTTTCGTCCCTTCTAAAAAGTTGATCCTCATTTTCTACTTTATAATAGTCAAACTTGATATAACTTAATAAGCCTAGAAAACTCCTCCACTTGTGTCCGCGAAACATTTCCCTGCGTTTTAGAAGTTAAATTTGAAGTAGCAGACGCTACGCCATACTTGACTGCTTCAATGACATCTCCCGCTCCCAAAAACCTGTGCGCGAAACCACCTACTAAAGCATCCCCGCAACCAACGGAGCTTTTCACTTCCACCGCCAGAGGATCTACTTGATAAACCGCCCGGTTATAGCCGAAAACAACCCCTTTATTGCCTAAGGACAAAACAACTACCTCGATTCCTTCTGCCAGAAGAGCTTTAACCGCTTTTATTTGTTCTTCTTTATCCGATAAAGAATGGCCGATAAGGATTTCCATCTCATCCCGATTAGGCTTAATCATAAACGGTTTAGCTTTTATTCCCTTCTGGAGCGCTTGTCCGCTCGTATCTAAAATAACTTTGCATCGTTCATTGGCCTTTCTGATCAGAAAAATCAATTCACCATAGGCTTCATCACTTAAACCCGAGGGCAGACTACCATCTAGAGTGATCAGATCGGCCTTTCTCGCCAACTTACTCATAAACCGTTTGAAGTTTTCCCATTCCTCCGGTTGCACCACTGGTGAAGGATCGTAAAGCTCTGTGATGGTCTGGTTACACTTTTCAATGATGGTCAAACACATCCTGGAATTATCTCTGAGCTCAATAAGGTGATAGTCAATTTTTTCTTGTTCAAGCAAGTTCCGAATAATAGCGCCGTTGCTTCCGCCTGCCAATCCGGTCGCTAAAACCTCCCCGCCTAGCTTAAAAACAGTTCTAGCAACATTGATTCCCTTTCCGCCAGCGACAGCCAGCGCTTCCTCTGCTCGCGTTATCCCACCGCTCTTGACCTGATGACAGATTATTGTTTTATCAATAGCAGCATTTAAAGTAACAGTTGCAATCATTATTACACCTCAGATTATCATCTATTCTTATAAAAACTTGTACATCGCAAGCCCCATTATAACCTTAGCACTCTCTCCTCCTCTGTTTTTAACTTCTTGAGTACTGCGTCGTCTATTTTTTCTCGCTCTAAAAACAGAGCATATAAGGCAGCGCCCGTTACAGGTTGCAGTATTGGTTGATTGAATTTCACACGTTCTTTAGAAAGGAACTCCTTTAGAGGTTTTAAGATAAACTCCCCGGCCTTAAATACCCCTCCCGAGTAGGAAACTGATACTTCTTTCTCTGGCATAAATTGCAGTTTGTTTAGTAAAGCCTTCACAATCAAGCTATACTCGTAAGCAGCCTCTTGATAGATGGCGATCGCTTTTTGGTCACCATCAATCGCCGCTTCGTATAATATTAAGGCTAGCTCAGCAATTTTATCCCTTTTCATTTGCAATTTATCGTAGACAATTGTTATTAACTCAAAATCATTGGAGATACCGAATTTTTGCCGGACAATCTCATAAATAGGGGTTTTTTCCTCTCTCCCATCAGCCTCTTTCCCAAATAAGGAGATTAACTTCTTTCCTAACCAATAGGCCGATCCTTCATCGCCACAATAATACCCCCAGCCTCCAGCCCGCGCCATCTTTCCAGACTGGTCTTTACCAAAACCGATCGCCCCCGTTCCCCCGACCAGATTGATCCCTGGTTGGCAGGCTAAAGAGCCCGCCCAGCCAGCTTCCACATCATTTCCGCATCTAAAACGGCTATTTTGAAGTAAAGTCTTGACCGCTCCCTCCAAAATCGTAATATCTTTTTTTATTTCTCCATAACCGGGTAATCCGCAGAAAACATAGGCCAGATCGGAATTGTTAATCCCAGCCTTTCCGGTGACCTCAGTTATACCTTCGCTTAATACTTGCCGAAAGGTATCCATCCCAACCTGTACATAGTGGCAGGACCCTTTTGTCTGATAAGAGATTATTTTCCCATCTTCATTAATCAGGATAAAGGCGGTCTTAGTTCCACCGCCATCAATTCCTAAATAATACATTTCCTATCACCCTTTTATTTAATCCCAATCCAATTAAGCTTAACTATTCTATGCGCAGCTTTAACCCGAAATTGATAGTTTGCTTTGTCTTCTTTAGAAATATTTTCGGCGAGAATCCTCTCATAAAAAATCAGCGCTTTCTGAAAATCACCTCTTTTCTCCTGGATTAACCCGGCATAAAAATAAATTTCAGCGCAGTTCTCTTCATATCTTCTTTCCATATTTAGACACTTTTCCACTGCCGCCCAAGCTTGTATATAATTTTTTTCTCGCAACGCCATTCTAGCCAGACCTAAATAAGATTCTCTGAAAATTTTAGGATAAGGGATTAAATCCGCAGGATCATGTTCAAAGATCATAAACTCTGTATCCTCTAAGACTTGTACCGCTTGATCGTGTTGTCCCAGATGATTTAGCATATCAATCCATACTCTCCGGCAGGGTTCGGTCTTATGCTCAAATTCTTCAATTCGGCGTAAGAGAGAGTTTATTTGCTCCTCTAAACCCAGGGCGCGATATGAGGTATATAAGACATAGAAAAAATAGTCGTTAAAGGGCTTTTTCTCTAGACCTTTCTCCGCCAATTCCTGGGCTTTGTAAAGATCACACTCAACTCTTTGATAGTAGTAAGCTAAATTGCGGTATAAAACGGAATATGAAAAATCACTATTCAAAAGTTCTCCCCAAACTTGTTTGACCAGATTATAATTTTCGGCGCGGTACTGTAGCAAACCATATAAATATTTCGCGTTAGAAGAATCGGTTAGCAGAGAACGGAGGATCTTTAAATCTACAGGATGATTCGGAAAGACATAATCTAATGAGATATTGTTTACCGCAGCTATTAACTCCTGCCGATGTCCACCCTCAAGTAAATCAAGATAATAATATTGATAGCTTGACAACAAGGCTGATGAGCCACCTTCTTGAGTGTGCTTTGTAACAATTGCCGCACAACGTTTCCAGTCACATAGTTCGTCAAAGAATCCTAATAGACGATAAATGTTTTGTCTCTGTCCAAAGATCAACTTGCTATGTTCTTGACTCTCATATATTTCGTCCCGTAGATACATACCGATATAATCTAATGGATTGGCTTCAAGGTACTTGTCGAGAATTTTTCCAGCTTCACATTTTTTCTGAGTAAGAGTTAAAATATAAGCCTTTAGTAAAACACTTTTATAATGATACGGTTGGTAGTTGGTTATATAATCCAACTTTGCTAAGGCCTTTTCGTATTCTCTTTTACCAACATGATACAGAGCAATAAAGTAAGACGCAGCCGCAAATAATTTTGAAGAAAGAGGCACTTTATAAAAGTATTTGACTGCTTTATATCGCTCCCCAGTATGCCACAAAGCTAAAGCATAGACATAGATAAGCTCAGTTTCTTCGGGATTTCCGGTTAGGATTTGTTCCAAATACCGCAACGCCGTCTCCGGATCGTGCTTCTTTAGATAGCAAGTTGCCAATCTCACATAGGCCTGCACATATTGGGGGTTTTCTTTAATTACTTTTAAATATAATGCAATCGCTTCATTATAATGGCGACGTTTTTCCAGGGCTAAAGCTTGCGCGCATTCTGATTCTCGAACCTCATCTTTACTTACGTATTCTTCCCGCTCAATCATTTCTAAAGCTTCGCCATTATCCAGGATCGTCTCTTGTAGAAGAACCTCTTGGCTATTAGTAATAGTAAAACTTAAATCATAATCCATCCACTCGGTTTTGAATGGCACTTTTAGTTTGGTATTTTTGATCGCATCCAGGTCGATTTTCTGTTGCCAAACGATTTGATCCGCTACCATAAAGGTAAATTCTGCTTCTTGATAGCAGTCTGTTGCAATAAAGCTAAATAGGAGAGCATCATCCTCCATTTTATAAGAAGCAATCACCTCTTTACTGGCTGCGCAAAGTGGTCCATTCCCATTAGAATACAGCCAATACTCGCAAAGCTCAATTTTGTTGTGGGGCTCAATGATCTTGAACTCATTTTGTGTCTCAACCGCTCCAGCCTGTAATTCAATATACCGCTCATCATTATCAGTCAGACGCTTACACCAGTTAACACCGGCTGAGGCATTCCCCCAAGCCCAAACCTTTTTCCCGGGCACTTGCCGAAAATCCGCCACATGAACAACCCCACTGTCAGTGTCAGGATAATAAATCCCAACATAATCCTTTAATACCTCACTACCAAACGGTAAGGTAAAAGCCTTCATCGTATCACAAAATCTAAGATCCACACCTTCAGCGGCAAAAGGTCCATCTTCAGCATACGGCCAAAGATACTTCTTTCTACTTTCTTCTTCAATATGCCACAGAAAAGGAAATCGGTATTCCAAACCTGGTTTTTCTAGTTCAGCGCTAGTCGTCCAAAAATAACAGGAATCATAGTAATCATTCGTATTGTACATTCTAACAATTTGCTCGATATAGGCTTTCCCCGGATACAATCTTAACTCCACCGTAAACCATTGCCAGGAGATCATATCAATATCACAAATCGTTATCGAAGCAGAACCATCTTGATAGGTCTTAAACATTGTGTCAGTATAATCAGTAGCTGTCGGACGATGTCCTCTGTTTGGAAAGTTAAATTCGACCCCGCCTGAGGTCCAAGCGCCAGTACAACCCACCAGTTGCGGTTTGACAACCGGATTACAGTAAAAAATGTCTTGATTACTACGTTTATCTACAGCCGAATACAATTTCCCACCTAAATCCGGGAGAATTGTCATTTTTATAAAGTCATTCTCCAAACAGAACAGATTATACTCAACTTCCTTTACTTCTTTGAAAATCTTATTTTTTAACGGATATGGATAAAACATTAAACTTCCCAGGTATTCGCTGATAAAGGGGTTGATATCCGTGTCCCCGATCAGATAGGTTCTGATTGTTTTTTTCTCATTATACGCATTAACCGTGGACATAGATGAAAAAGCCTCCCTTTTTTTAATATTTAGATAATCCCCCAACCCCCCTTCTTGGGGAGGTTTACATGTATTAGTTCTTACCAATACCAACCGTTAAACCAGCAATAAACCTTTTCGCCAAAAGTATATAGAAAACTACTGAAGGTAGGATGACCAAAACCACACTGGCAAACAAACCTCCCCAGTCGCCGGTGTAGGTCAACTTGGTCACCAAAGAATATAAGCCCAGAGAAACTGTTTGTTTATGCTCTTTACTAATAAAAACCAAAGCTAATTCAAACTCTTTCCATAACATCACAAATATATATATACCCGCAGAAAGAATGCCGGATCGCGCCATCGGCAACATTATTTTAATAAAACTTTGCCAAGCGCTAGCACCATCGATCTGGGCCGAATCAGCCAGTGAAGAGGGTATTGTCTTGAAAAAACCCATTAACAGATAGATGGTGAACGGTAACGAAGTCACCGTATATAACCAGATTAAACCTGTTAGAGAATCAGTTAAATTTATTTTGCTCATCATCAGATATAAAGGAATAAAGATTGTTTGCACAGGGATCCCGATACCGATAATAAAACTCATCGTAATAAAAGATGACCCTCGAAATTTAAGTTTACTTAAAACATAAGAAATAGGCGCTGACAAAGCCAGTGTCAATACTGTGGCGGTTAAAACTGTCAATACGCTGTTTAATAAGAATCTTGCCAAACCAAAATCAGTTAAAACTCTAGTATAGTTCTCAATACGGAATACTTTGGGTAGTCCCCAAACCGAGGTGTAAATCTCCCTCGTGCTTTTGAAGGATGATATTATAAACCAGGCAAACATAAAGATGCTAAAACCGATCCATACGATCAAAAATAGATTGATAATATACTTGAGGATCTGATCGAGCTTTGAGTTCACATTCTTCACCGTCCCTAGTATTCTAGAATTTCAGTAGACTTAAATACTTTACGGATTAGATATATTAAGATAGCGACAAGTAGCAACAGTATGATCGCCATCGCGCTGGCATAAGCTAATCTATTAATCGGTGTTCTTTTACCAAACGCTGTTAAATAGAGCTGTACCGACAGATTTCTGATTCCCGGCGAAGGATCACTGCCACATCCCCCTGCGCCAAAAGCGTAGATATATCCGAAGATTTTAAAAGCAAAGATCGTCCAAAGAACGATACTCGTTTCAATTACATCCTTTAACAAGGGAATTGTAATCATAATAAACCTCTTCCACTCGTTAGCGCCATCAATTTCAGCAGCCTCATAAAGACTGGGTGGTATCCTGTCTGCCCCAGCCAGATAAATCACAATAAAAAAACCGACATGGATCCAAACCAGTAGTGATAAAGCCGCGCCAAAAATATAATCGTCTCCCAGCCATCCTTGAGCCAAAAATCCCAAACCAAGGCCTTGCAAAATACTATTCAATAATCCCCACCTGGTATTCAGTACAAACCCCCATAAAAGCGCCAACGCTACCGGAGAAACTGTATTAGGCATAAAAAGAATCATCTGTACCAGATCTTTCATTCTCTTTGATTTATAACCGGTTATCGCGTAGGTAAAGAGTAAAGTAATACCAATTATTAGAACTCCTCCGTATAATACATATTTTAATGAAGTCCAAACAGTCTTTAGAAAAAAATTGTCTGTGCCTAATTCCGCATAATTCTTTAAACCAATAAACGTCATGTTCTTTGTAAATCCTGACCAATCAAATAAACTATAATACAAAGATTGGAGAATAGGAAATATCATAAATATCCCATATAAGATGAAAACTGGTATGGTTGTTGCCAAAATAAAATTTTTGTACCTATTATTTAGAATTGGACTTTCCATCAGCATGAAACTCACTCCCATATTTTGATTGGCAACGCAAAAAGCTTAGATTAAATATCTGCCCTCTAACCTTAAACCGATTAGAGGGCAAAATATCATCTGTCTACTACTATTTACTCTTTTTCGCCCAGAACTTAATTGTTTCATCCCGTAATTTTGCCTGAAATTGCTTGCCAGTTATTTTAGCAGAGAAAATTTCAGACAGCGTCGGTAAATAAACATCGGCATACCATTCAGGATAATCCGCTTGAATACCATCATTTAATCTAAAGGTTGAATTAGCTCTATTTAGCGCCTCCTTCATATCCTTTAATTCTTTTGGCGCCGGCGCATCCAAGCGCGGACTCATATTCATCGTGTCATATACCCATGATTCAGCATATTTTTTCTGTAAGAAGTAGGCGATAAATTTTTTAGCTAAATCTTTGTTTTTAGCATCTTTTAAAACAGCATAGCCAAACGGACTACATTCCATACCTGTCGGATCACCTTTCCCATTTTTAAACGTTGGAAACTGGAAAGTACCGTATTCAAAATCAGGTCCCGCCGCACTTTGTGTTTCTATCGGAATCCAAGAACCGCAATAGAAAGTCCCAGCTATTCCCATCACCCAATCCATCTGTGGAGCCGGATATACGCTGGATTCATATCCTTTCATCAATATATTTTTACCTTTTTTACTAAGGGTATAAATAACATCACCAACTTCAGCCCACCTTGGATCCTCAAATAATTTACCCGTTGGGTCGCCAGCAGCGTCATTTAAAGAACCGGCGCCTAAAATTCTCATTGCTGTTAAATAAGGAAAATAGCCTCTATATACTCCTGTTTGCAAACCAAAAGCTACTGGTTCCAATCTAGCCTTACGCATCTTCCCAGCCATATCAAGAAATTCTTCCCAAGTAGTTGGTGGTTCGATTTTTAATTCCCTAAAAAGAGTTTTGTTGTACCAAAAACCTGAAGACACAAAACTATAGGGAATAATATATAATGATCCATCTTTTCTTATATATGGACTGTAAGTCTCTTTACTTAATATATCCTTAACTTTTTTTTGCTCGTGCGGCACTTGTAACTCAAGCACATCATTCAATCGTTCCGCAATACCGTTAGCCACTAACCCACCGTATAATTCTTCACCATTTTGGTCAACTAAATCAATGTTTTCACCAGCAAGTAGTCGCGGTTTAATTGCTGTTGCCACATCACGCCCTACCCACTTAACATCAATTTTTACTTTGTACTCTTTTTCAAAATCCGCTATGGCCTTTTCGATCACTTGTTGCTGTGGCTCACCTTTATTCCACATCGACCAATATGTAATAGTATCAGCAGCACTAATAGTCATCGAAGACAGCAGCGCTATACAGAACAAAAATATCAGCGCTGAAAAGTATCTTTTCTTCACGACACGAATTCCTCCTTTTGTTCAATCTAATTCATTTACCTCTTTGACATTGTCAAATGTTCTAATTAAACTCGTAAGTACTTTTCACCCCCTTCGGCTTAAACTGTTATTTACTGTGGAAGATTAAAATTTACAATTCAATCCAAGCGCTCAACCCCTCCGGTTGATCAGGGTTTACCTTCTTTTGCTTAGCTTTGTAATATGCCAGTATTTGCGGGAGAAAAATGAAATGAAGACCACGCGCCGCGGCGCCTAATTTCTGACCAGAACTAACTTGTAGTTTAACTCCTGGTAGTGCTGGGAAAGGCATCTCACTATAGGTAATAACGGTAGCTCCCTTTTTCAATAAATCATTAATCAAATCCCTTTGGTACTCAAACCCCATTTCGGTTAGCCCGACAATTGCCAGGGAGTTATGATCGATCATCACCATCGGTCCGTGCCTGACATCTAATAAATGATAATAACGCCCGGGAACTCTGGCGATCTCCGTTATCGCCAAAGCCCCTTCTCCTGCTAAGCCACTGATTTCTCCATCGGCTAACACGATCGCATTTGACCAGTCGCAATTGGCAACTTTTTCTAAACTTTCTTCCCATTGGCTCATAAATTTATTGCCAGTTTCAATGGCTGTTTTAATATCTTCTATTAATTGCCCGTCGTTACTTAGATAAGCCAAAATTAGCAAATTGGCTGCATATAAGTTAACTACCGAACGTGTTTGACAAACACTCTCGTCAAAAGCCCAGGGTAATTCGAGTGTTAAGTCAGCGATTTGGGCCATTTTTGAATTCTCGGTGCAGACAACTCCAAGAACAGCTATTTCCGCAATATTTCTGCTCTTCTCTACTGCCATCAATACCTCGCTGGTATTTCCAGACCGCGAGGGGGCAAGCAATAAGGAACTTTCCAAAACTTTGGCATAATCTTTATAGTTTAACATTAGGTCTCCTGCAGTAAAGGAGGTCGTCGGGGTTCCAAGCCTGATTTGGGCTGTCAATTCTGCAGACAGACAAAGACAATAACTCGACCCGGAGCCAAGACAAACTAAGGATTGGGGGTTAGCTTTCCGGTAAAAACTAAGGATATCATCTTTACGCTCTGCGATATAATCAAAGGTTTTTACTAAGGCGTTATACTGATCCTTTATTTCACGATAAGTTAAGCTCATACAAATTCTTCTCCTTTACAATTACAATCATTTGTTGCTATCATTATATTGTTATAACCATTATAGCAAAGGTTTACTTCTTTGGCAATACATATTAACAATCTATTTTTATTTTAAAACAATTTGGTACTTATAGCGGTCTCCGCGAATTATACTTCGGCAGTATTCAATAATTATTTGCTCGGCATATGTTACCCGGTTAAGGAGTAATCCAGGAGAATTTTTATTCGCTTGAAGATATAAAGCATCCTTGGAACTAATCGCCACTGCCTCAAATGTTTCAATCGCTTTGTTTGGCGCGATACCATACTTTCTCATTGAGTTATATAAACCATTGGTTGCCACTTCTTCACTGGTTAGTCCAGGACATAATTCATAAGGGATAAAAGAAATTTCATAAGCGAAAGGTTCTTGATTAGCTAAGCGTAAGCGACGGATACTATAGACAGAAACTTCCTTAGCAATATTTAAATATTTGGCCACTTCATCATCTGCAGTTACTAAATCAAACCCGACAACTTGCGTGCTAGGGGTATACCCCATCTTCCGGATCTCTTCACTAAAACTATAGAAACTTGATAACCGCTGCTCAATTTTGGGTGCTGTCACAAATGTCCCTTTGCCTTGTTTGCGATATAAATAGCCTTCCTTTTCTAATTCATATAGAGCTTGTCTTACGGTTATGCGACTGACCTTAAAGATCTCACATAACTCTCTTTCTGTAGGGATTTTACCGTTAATCGGCCATTCATTATTTTTAATCTTTTCCAACAAGATCTCTTTTAATTGATAATATAAAGCTACTGGCGCTTTTTCATCTAACACATCATCATCTCACTATCCAATTGGTTATAACCATATAATATAATGATTGGTCTTAATTAGCAAGCAGTTTATTTAAGAAAAAGCAAAATAACTTGTCCCGCAATTTCAAACTATATCTTTTTTTGCTAGCCAAAGATGGGTTATAATTCACTAAACAAAGAACACTTCTACAAAATAGAAGTGTTCTTTACCCCATAATATTAAATTGTATTAGTAGTCGCCGGACTGGTCTTCCATCTCAAAAAATAAAAGCTATCCCCCGGCGGCCGCGGTCAGGGTGGAAATAAAAAGCGGAGACTCGAAAGTTGGAAATTGTGAACCATTGAAGGCGCCAATGATCCCGCCTAATAAAATACCAGCCAAACAAGATAGGATAGGATAGGATAGGATAATTATGTCAGTTTGTTTAGGTATATCATGCCAGTCGGGTTTGAGGAAACTAGCTCAATCATTCCAAGCATAAAATACCTAAGATACTCTTTTAATTTTTAGAGAGGCGATGCAATTTTTAAACCAATAACCCCAAAAATAATTAGCGCAATACATACCATCCTTCCTATCTCCAGTGGTTCTTTAAAAAGCAGAACTCCTAATAATACTGTCCCCACTGTTCCGACTCCGGTCCAAATTGCATAAGCCGTTCCAATCGGAAGATTTCTAACTGCCAATGATAAAAAATAAAAACTTGAAATTAACCCTAATATTGTGAACAGGCTCGGCCAAAATCTTGTAAAACCCTGTGTATATTTTAAAGATATGGCCCACGCCATCTCAAACAAGCCTGCAATTAAAAGTAACATCCACTTCATTTAAAATCCCCCTCTACAACAGAAATGCTTACTCCTATAGTATCTATTTTTATTTATACATGGAGCCGTCAAAAGCAATGTTTGATGCTCTAAAATCAATCTTCCGCACAAAACCTAACGCTTCTTTTGCCCCAAAATCCCGATCCATTCCACTATCTTCCCATTCCACGGAGAGTGGACCAGTATAATTAGCATTATTCAGTTCCCTAATGATCTCTTCAAAATTTACATCACCGTGTCCTAACGAGCGAAAATCCCATCCTCGCCGAGCATCACCAAATGGTAGATGAGAACCTAAAATACCGGCGTAACCGTTGAGGGTTACTGCCACATCTTTCATGTGGACATGATAGATCCGGTCGCGAAACTCCCTCAGGAATAAATGGGGGGTAACTCCCTGCCAGAGTAAATGACTAGGGTCAAAGTTGATACCAAGGGTTGGTCGATAATCAAAAGTCGATAGTAATCGTTGGGTAGTATAAAAATCATAAGCAATCTCCGTTGGATGTACTTCCAGCGCAAATTTTATGTCATTACAATCAAACTCATCAAAAATTGGTGTCCACAACTCTAAAATCTCCTGATAAGCATCCTCAATCATCTGTTCACTGGTTTGTGGAAAAGAATAAAAATACTTCCATACTGGAGAACCTGTAAAGCCGGTCACAATATGACATCCCATCTTCTTCGCCGCCTGAGCCACATAGATCATTTCCTGAATAGCCCATTGACGAATCTCTTCAGGTTTTCCTTTAACATCGGCTGGAGCAAAGTTGTCAAGTCTCTTGTCGTACAAGTCACCAACACATTGCCCCATAAGATGAGCGCCTAGTGCCCAGCATTTAAGATTATATTTAGCCAAAATTGCTTTTCGATCGGCAACATATTCGGGATCTTCTGCCGCTTTCTTGGCATCCATATGTTCACCCCAACAGGCAATCTCTACTCCATCATAACCCATGTCGCTAACTTTTTTACATAACTCCTCAAATGTTAAATCAGCCCATTGACCTGTAAAAATTGTTATTGGTCGTCTTTGCACAACAATTCCTCCTTTTAATAGTACTGACCCAAACCAGGAAGTCATTTATCTAAAGTTAATTTCCACCCAACTACGTTCACGTCCACTCTTTAAAATGGCATCCCCAATTACGATCTCACGATGCCCATCTTTAAATGTAGGAAATGTTGGTACTATTCCTTCTTTGTAGGCGCCAGAACTTATGTAAGAATAAACTTTCTTAAATAATTGCTTTGATGTATCTGGAAACCCTTCCACATGTCCTCCGGGAAAATCGGCTATCTCGGTGGCAGCTGGCTCCATTAGTGATGGATCTTTAATCATTATCTCATTATTACTGTTTCGTTTACGAATCCATAGTTCGTTTGGCCTTTCTGAATTCCACGCTAGCGCGCTTTTTGCTCCATCAATTTCAAAAAAAATTCTATTTTTCCTCCCAGCGGCTGCCTGACTTACAGTCATAACACCTTTAGCTCCGTTCTCGAACTCTAACATTACTGTAGCGTAATCCTCTGTCTTGATCGAGATCTCTTCATAATCCTTCGGCTCAAACATTTTACCAGCAAACGTTTGAATGGGTTTTAAAGGCTTCTTTCTAGTCGGATGAAAAGTAGCAAGATCTGCGCAGACCGCAGTGATCCTTAAACCGGAAACAAACTCTACTAAGTCTAGCCAATGAGATCCGATATCTGCTACTGCTCTCAATTCTCCGCTACTCTCCGGTTCTAACCTCCAGTTATAATCATTAGCAAAAAGTAGCCAATCTTGAAGATAAGATCCATGAATGGCAAAAACCTTTCCGATTTCTTCTTTTTCTAACATGGCTCGTGCCTGATGTATAAGTGGGTAATACCTAAGATTAAAGTGAACTACATTAACTAGCCCCGTTCTTTTCGCCAATTGTACCAGTTCTCCGCTTTCTTGAGCATTCATGGCCAGCGGTTTTTCACAAACTACGTGTTTACCAGCTTCTAAAGCAGCTTTGCTCATCAGATAGTGGAATTTATTTGGTGTACAGACGTGAACAGCCTCTATGTCAGGGTCTGCTACTAACTTTTCCCATTTACTATAAAACTTTTCAATCCCCAGTTGTTCCGCTTTTTCCGCGACTACCTGCTCATTTTTATCGGCAATCGCAACAACATCGACCATTCCGGAGCGGCGCAATGCTTCAACATGTACAGGACCGATAAAACCTGTTCCGATTACCCCAACAGCAATTTTCTTCAATATGTAAACCCCCGTTTCAATAACTATCTAGCGATAATAAAACTTAAAAGCTACGTCTCTTCTATAAACATTGATCGTACTTTCTGATAAGCATCATAAAATTCTTTATATTTTTGACTGGTATTCTTAGGTTCGGTAACATCCATTATTGTGGACCATGCTTTAATCTGATCCATTTTATCAAAAACACCAATTCCATAACCAGCTAGAAAGGCATCTGCCGTCGAAGCATCCATTCCTGTATAAATTTGCGTTTGACCGATAATGTCCGAAACAATTTGTCTCCAAATTGGACTTCCAGCTCCTCCGCCTGCCGCTAAAAAGTTTTTGATCGTTATTCCTTTTTGAACAGCCTGTTCTATGCCACTTAATAGCTCATAACCAAAGGATTCTAACATAGCGCGCCACAGATGATATTTAGTATGTTTTAAAGTAAGACCATAGATTAATCCCCGAACTTCTGGTTCCCAGATCGGTAGCCGTAAACCTAAAAAATAGGGAATCATCACTAACCCTTCTGCGCCAAAAGGGATCTGTTGAATTTTCTCATCCAGCAGACGATTAATCCCCTTTGAACTAGCTATTGTTTTACTTTCATCGTTAAAGAACTGATCTTTAATCCATTCTAATGAACCACCCAAACTCACAAGATAAGTCAATGTTGACATTGCTTTTTGCATAGAACTGGGCTTTTTTGTCAGCAAATTCTCCATCTGATCATGAAGGAGAAGACATAAGCCCGAAGTTCCATAGCTAATCACGCAGTCTCCAGGTTCAAGCGCATTTGCTCCTAACATGGTGGCAAACGAATCAGCCGTTCCCATTACTACTGGTGTCCCCTGACACAGACCCGTTATTTGAGAAGCATTCGAATTAATACCACCAACGACTACCGTAGAGGCAAAAATAGTAGGAAATAATTCAATGGATAAAGAGAGTGTCCGACAAATTTCTTGGTCCCAAGTTCCTTTTTGCTCATTATATAAGGCGCCAAAACCATAAGCAGACAAATAATCAATCGCATAAATCCCTGTAAGTTTGTAAAGCACATAATTGCTAGGATTAAAGAGCATACGTGTCTGATTAAATATTTCCGGTTCAAATCGTCGCAACCACTGTAATTTGGCGAAAATTTCCTCTGTTGTTTCCTGTAAACCAAGATTTTCATTCAAAAATTTAACTTCATTACCAGCCCTATTATCAGAATAAAGGATCGCTCGCCGTAATGGTTTTCCCCATCGGTCGGTTGGACATAAATTAGGATAAAAACCGCTGACCGCAATCGCAACTATCCTTGAACGATCGATCTCTGATTTAGCCAACAAAGAGCGAAGGACTTTTAAGAAATCTCCCCACCAATATTCTTCCGCGTCTTGCTCCACATGACCCTCTATTAAGTTAATTGGTTGATGTCTAACAGTATGCATGGCAAGAAGCTTGCCATGCATACTGTAGATCGGAAGAGCACACGTCTGAACTCC
>ENA-UOOK01003665-UOOK01003665.1-fermentation-metagenome-genome-assembly--contig:-NODE-3665-length-17211-cov-4.917580_pt1 | contig 17211 bp, 13 predicted proteins | sample MGYA00245777_ERZ724023 | MGnify/ENA primary metagenome ERZ724023 (study PRJEB28704, sample SAMN03018312) | fermentation metagenome | biome: anthropogenic terrestrial biome; feature: soil; material...
ATATTGCCTGTGGAATATCCGGCCAGATTCAGCATATCGTCGGTATGCAGGACGCTGGTATCATCATCTCAGTCAACTCTGATCCGGACGCACCAATCAACAAGATTGCTGACTACGTCATCGTAGGTACCGTCGAAGATGTCGTACCTAAACTTATCAAGCATTACAAACAGAATACCAAGTAAACTATGGCAAACTATTATAGTGACCATCCAGAGATTGCATTCCAATTAAGCAACCCTCTGATGAAACATATCGTTGAGCTCAGAGAGCGCAACTTCGTTGAAAAAGATAAATATGCTGAAGCTCCCGTCAACTACGAGGATGCTCTTGAAAATTACAAACGGGTACTTGACATCATTGGCGATCTGTCTGCTAATGTTATCCAGCCAAATGCAGAATCCATTGACCTTGAAGGTCCTCACCTTGAAAATGGCCGTATGAAATATGCCAGTAAGACTTATGAGGATCTTGACGTTACTCGTCGTGCAGGCCTTTGGGGTGTTACTATGCCACGTCAATATGGAGGCCTCAACTTTCCTCTGACAATCTTTTCCATGATGTCAGAGGTCGTGGCTGCTGCTGACGCTGGTTTCCAGAATATCTGGAGCCTCCAAAGTTGTATTGACACCCTCTATGAATTTGGTTCTGACGAACAAAAGGCTAAATACATTCCACGAGTTTGCAATGGCGAGACCATGAGTATGGATCTTACAGAGCCAGACGCTGGCTCCGACTTGCAGCATGTCATGCTGAAAGCTACATTCGATGAAAAAGAAAACTGCTGGCGTCTGAATGGCGTAAAGCGCTTTATTACGAATGGTGATTCTGACATTCATCTCGTATTGGCCCGTTCAGAAGAAGGCACACACGATGGACGTGGGTTATCCATGTTTATTTACGATAAGCAGAATGGCGGTGTAGACGTCCGTCACATCGAAAACAAACTCGGTATTCATGGGTCACCTACCTGCGAGCTGGTCTATAAAAATGCAAAGGCTGAACTTTGCGGCAGCACTCGTTTAGGACTGATCAAATACGTTATGGCCTTAATGAATGGTGCACGTCTGGGAATTGGTGCCCAGAGTGTAGCACAAGAAGCTTACGACTTGGCCGTAGCTTATGCTAAAGAGCGCGAACAGTTTGGTAAGAAGATTATCTTTTTCCCTGCTGTCTATGATATGCTATCACGCATGAAAGCCAAACTTGATGGTGGCCGTGCACTGCTCTACGAAACAGCCCGCTATGTAGATGTATACAAAGCACTTGAAGAGATCTCCAAGAATCGTCAGCTTACTCCGGAAGAACGCAAAGAAATGAAAAAGTACAGTCGTATGGCTGATGCTATCACACCTCTTTGCAAAGGGATGAATTCTGAATATGCCAATCAGGCTGCCTATGATGCTATTTCCATCCACGGCGGTTCCGGGTTCATTATGGAATATGAAGCACAACGTCTCTATCGCGATGCACGTATCTTCTCTATTTATGAAGGAACAACCCAATTACAAGTTGTCGCTGCTATTCGCTATGTAACGAATGGAACTTATCTTAAGATCATCGATGAGATGCTTGAGCATGAGGTAGCTGAAGAATTGAAGCCCCTGCAGGAGTATGTACGGGAAATGACAGTTCTCTACAAGCAATCAATCGAATATGTCAAGAATGCTGATAATCAGGAAATGCATGATTTCCTTGCCCATCGCCTTTGTGACATGACAGGAGATATCCTCGTTTCTTTATTACTTTTGGATGATGCGACTCGGGATAAAGAACTTTTCGGACGTAGCGCAAAGATATTTGTTCTTGCGGCTAAAGAGAAAGTTGTAGGACACGCAGATTACATCCAGAACTTCATCGCCGAAGATTTGAAGGATTTTCAAGTAGAAGACGAAAATACTCAAGAAGAAACAGAAAAATAAACTGCTATCACATAACGATTGAAGGGCATCTGCTAATATGGATGCCCTTTTTTAATAGGAATCTATCATGTCAAAAGTATTAGTTACAGGAGCCAACAAAGGAATCGGCTTCGCAATCAGTAAGCAATTAGGGCTCTGTGGATGGCATGTACTCGTGGGGGCACGTAACCAAGAAAGAGGAGAAAAAGCTGTCTGCCAATTAAAGGCATGCGGTATCAAAGAGGCAGAATGGGTAAATATCAATCTGTCTGATTTAAAAGCCATTCGTACTTCAGCAGAATTTATAAAAACGAATCATCCAGATCTCAAGATGCTGGTCAATAATGCCGGAATACCAGGCAACATGGAATGTGCAAGTTATGAGTCTGATATTAAAGATATCACTGAGACCGTAAATGTTAACTATATCGGCACCTTTGCTCTTACAAAAGAGCTACTTCCCGTTATAGCCAAGAACAAGGGACGTATCATCAACATCACAGTTCCTACAACAGTCAATCCTTATTGGAATCCGGTGGCTTATAAAGCCAGTAAAGCAGCACAGAACGTGATGACAGCTACTATGGGATTTGATCTTGATAAAAACAAGATTCCCGTAGAGATATTTTGTGTTCATCCAGGACCTACCACCACTGATCTGAACGGCAACATGACGGGAGAAGGTTTCCATAAGCCTGAAGTCGTTGCCAAAAAGTTCATGGAAATCATCAACGACGGGAAACGCCACCAAGGCGAATTCATTGAGATTTTCCCAATCGTATCCGCATGATGTAAAGGCTTACGATTAACTAAAAAGTTAATACTTTCAACTGTCGGGAAAGAATTTTTCCCGACAAGTGCTTATTGTTCTGGATATTGCTGATAAATGGTAAGGCCATATTTTCCGGCAATAGAATAAACATATTCCATTATATCCGCAAGATGCTCCTCATAAGGTTTCCAATCCTTCATTTTCAAGAAGAAATAGAATTCTAAAGGAACACCACCCTGCGTAGCTTCCAGTTCACGAACCATTACTGTCATTTCTTTATTCACATCGTCACGGTTAGTCAAATAAATCTCCATAGCACGACGGAACTCCCCCATATTTGTTATCTTCTTATCTTGATCCTCAAATCTAATACTCCGGAAATCGAAATAAACGACCCTCTTGACGCGACGTCCGGACCCTTGCTGCATGCCAATCCAGTTCTGAAAACTCCCATTAATCAGAGTTTGGGGAGAAATTGTAACAATCGTATTGTCAAAATTCTGAACCTTCACTGTAGAAAGCGACATTTCCTTTACAACACCATTGACAATGGTGTTGGGAACTGTAATCCAATCTCCTACATGAAGCATATTATTACTGGTAAGACGGATTCCGGATACAAGCCCTTCAATGGTATCCTTAAAAACTAACATAAGTACAGCCGAGGTCGCACCTAATCCTGCAAAAAGAGCCATCGGACTCTTGTTCAGTAATATGGCTATGGTAACTATACAAGCAATAAAAACCATTAAGATCTTTAATACGCCACAAAATGACTTTAAATATTGCTGAGTTGAAGATCGACGGTTAATTGTATCAAGCTGGTTGAAAGAATCTATGAATGCAACCGCTGTTCTTGTGGTCATGATAACAATATAGATGGCCGTCAGGCGAACCAAAATCACACGGATAGAAGGAAACTGATAGAATACCATCGGTAAAAGTTTCCAAACGACAATGGCAGGAACGATTTTACACGCACTGTATAAGACATCCTTATTTAATAAGACGGAATCCCACTTGACTGTCGTCTTCTTGGTAATGCCCATAATCAGAGGGACAAGGGTTTTCCGACAGATTATATAGAACAACCATGCTAGAAATATGGTCACAAGGATAAGAAGCACATGCCGTAGAATGGGAACAGCAGGACCTTGAATTCCTGTCAAGGAAATCGTTTGCTCTACAAAAATTCTGATCTTTTCTAACCAGATATGAGAACTGACTAATTTATGAATTTGCAAGGCCATAGGCAAAAATTAAGAATAAAATATTAAGAACAATCGCTAAGAACTTTGAGAATCGGAATAGAACCCTACTCACACTCAACAGAGATTTTTAAGGTAATAGAATATCAAAGAACAGAAGATACAGAGAGCCAGACAACAGAAAAAGAGAACAGACCTCCCTAACTATTAAACTATTGAGGTGAGCACAGTGATATACACACTCGATCCTGAAAAGCCCTGGCATTTACAGCATGCAACACACCTTGATTGAAGATTGCGAAGCACAGTATATGACTGTTAGCAGCAGTGCAATAGCCGGCAAGAGAAGCTACACCAGTAACAGTACCCGTCTCTATATGTACAGAAATGTGCATAATTGTACATTCCCCTGTGTAAAGGCATTATGCATCCGGTTTTCCAAAGTCCCGTCAACACCCATAATCGGAAGTGCCGGGTGTAAGTGCATATAAATATTATCATTCTGATAAGCATATCTGAGCAAACGGACCAACAGTTCTGGTGTAATATAATTATAAAGAGACAGTCCACTCCCATCAGCCAATCTGTAATGCGAAGGATCCAAACCTATTTTTTCAATTAACTTCCGTTCTATAGCCCTTGCACTCTTTGCCGAAGCCGGATGATTACCCGTAGAAGCAGCTATCTGATAATACATCGATTCTGCATAAAGATTATCACTCTCCTTAAGCATTCTTACCAGAATCTGATCCAAACTATGATAACGCGTACAAACCGTATAAGCACTGTCTGGACATCGGCGAATTCCTGCTGAGAAAGGAGAAAAGATCACCTTTGCTTCACGGAGTTTAGAAATGAAACGATCCGTAAACTGATCTTTGCGAGAGATCAGTAAAGGAGACAACGTAGGATTGTCATCGTCCCAGCACCACCCTTCACCATATTGATTATCATCCTTCATAGACTTGTCCGCATAAATGGAACCATGGATCGAGTCTACCCCCATTTCTTTCAAGTTTGATACAAAAGCGGACATATCATCAGAATTAAATCGCGGATCCATACCACCTACCAGATAAACATCTCCTATAAGCGTATGATTTTCAATCTTTCCTGTATATCTCAACTGTGTCTTAAACTGATAAGATCCGCCCAATTGATCAATAGCCGTAATTGCGGTCAACAGTTTCATGCAAGAAGCAGGACGCATCATCTGTCGCTCGTTTTTCTCAAATATACATGAATCTGCAGTAAGATCCCATACCATCATACCCACTTGAGAAGTCTGAAACATTTTGTTTTTCAGCAGTCTATTGATTTTCTCTTGTACAGATTGCGGCCATAGGAGATTAGTAGATGCTGTATCCGTTTTCACAGAATCAGTCCATGCAGAATCTTCCTTTACCTCCTCTTTGTCCTCAATATTTTCATCAATAACCTGCGCTTTTGTGGGCATAAACATCATAACTATACTCAACAAAAGCAAATATCTCAAATTTTTCATTATACTATATATTCATTTTGAATTTTCCGGACTTCATTTGATTCCTTCCAAGTCAGATTGACATACAAGATTTATCATTTCCTTGTGCTATCCCATCTCTTCTTCAATTCAGAAAGAAAGCCCTCTTCTTCATCAGGCATCACTGCCTCCATCCTTTTCCTGGTGCCATAAACGAGTAGAAGATAATGATTAAGCCCAAAAGCTGTTTTCATACGAGTTACTTCATGCAGTTCCCCAAGAGGAATTGACTTGTTCATAGAAAGCCGTCCCTTGTTGATGACTAATATTTCCTGTTCTTTTCCAGGTAAACTGGTTCCTACTTTATGAAAGGTATAAGTGGTATGGATGACACGCTCAATCATACATAGAACGAGTACCATAAGCAGTGTACCTATCAAGGCATGTTTCTCCCAAAAGAAATAAAACATGAGAATAGAAAATAGCAAAATACCACATATAGCTCCTATCGTAAAACGATGATGAAATGTCCTATCCATTACCTTTTTCTTTTCATTCTTACCAATAGAACAGAAATATTATCAAGAATAAATCTGAACAACAAACTAAACAGATACAAATGCAAAATTACAAAAAAATGCTCGTTTAATATCCCTTTTGACGATTAATTACAATTTTTGTATTAATTAACTCAGTTTACAATCTGATGTTTTTGATTGAAATCTTAAAACAGCCTACCTCCTCAACAGAAAAAATAAGAAAATACGGATAAGGTCCTCCCCTTCATTTATCAAAAAATTAAGGGAAGAATCACACTAATTTACAACACGAAACAAGTTAATGAAGGAATTATTTAATCTGCTTCAAAGCCAGTTTGACAACCTGTTCCACCGGAAGATCCGGGTGGCTGGACATAATAGCCTTCACCACCTTATCAGAAGGCGCCGGAGAGAAACCAAGCATGGTCAAGGCACTTACAGCTTCATCCTTAAGATCCATGTCAATAGCATTGGCACTCATACTGTTGACAGATATTTTATTCGTAATTCCCAAACTGACAATCTTGTCTTTAAGATCCAGGATAATACGCTGAGCTGTCTTTAAGCCAATACCTTTGACACTTTTCAGCATCTTGTCATTCCCACTGGAAATAATATTGCAAAGTTCTCCCGGAGTACTCGAAGAAAGTATCATCCGAGCCGTATTTGCTCCAACACCGGACACCGTAATCAACAGGCGATACAACTCACGTTCCTGATAAGTATAAAAGCCGAAAAGGGTGAAAGAATCGTCACGTCCTCCTGTAACAAGGGATTCATGAACATAAAGTTTAACCTTCTGCCCTTTCAACTTCTGAACAGCTGTATATGTATTGAGAGAAATGTTCAGTGCAAAACCGATTCCTGTTGTCTCAACGACAGCCAAAGCTGGATTTATTTCTGTCAATATTCCTGTAATATACTCAATCATAATTTTCTTTTTTGGTTTATACTTATTGTTAATTACTAAACAGATCTATGCAGTTCTATTATCGGTATCTCCGGTGCTGCGCCAAGTCTAAAGGGCATAGTTCCGCCAATTCCTGTTGAGACATATAGCATACTTCCATCCTCTGTATATTTTCCACCCCATTCGTGATAGAACCATTTGATGGGAGAGAAATGTCCGATTTTTAATTGTCCTGCATGGGTATGTCCACTCAAGGTAAGTGCAATATCTGTATGATGCAAAACTTCCATACGCCATAGATGGGGATCATGGCTCAAAAGGATTTTAAACATCCCCTTTGGTAATCCTTTCATCGCTTGATCCAGATTGCCATAACTCCGGAAAGGAGGTTTGCAGATATTTTCCACCCCTACGACTGCAATCGTTGAAGCAGGATTGGCAGCATCATCTCCGGTATGACCTTCTCCATAAGGATGTGACAAAGATACATCAGAAACATGGTCTCTTTCAATCCTGGGACGATGTATCAAAACATGCTCATTCAGAAGAAGTTTCCACCCCATTTTTCCTTCCAGATAATGAAGCACCTTTTGGTTTTTATGAATATTCTTCTCTGATGTATCACACCCATATTCACAATAATCATGGTTACCCAAAACTGACAATATCCCGTCAGGAGCATGAAGTTTACCCAGCACCCTCATAAAAGGAATCATCTCCTCGGCAGTGGAATTTACCAGATCACCCGTAAAAACGATCAAGTCTATTTTCTGCTTCTGGACCAGTTTTACCAATTTTGTAATGAATGACCGATTCTTCAGGAATGTACCGATATGAATATCTGAAAGTTGAAGTATACGATAACCCTCAAAAGCTTCAGGGAGAAGAGAGGAAGTACACATTACTGTCTTCACCTTAATATTCCTCCACCCGATTAACAGTCCATAAGCTGCAATCAGGAACGCGCATACGGCCCCGATAGTACCAGTTAACCAACCGAAAAAAAGCCATAAGGCCAAGAAAATGAAACCTGGAACGCCAACAAACAGGATTATTCCAGAAATTCCTCTCACCAGAGAATTATGATAAATCTTCCATTTCATAACATGTTCGGATAATTCCACACAAATATAGCAAAATCTTTAGAATATTCATTCCTTTACCTGCAGTTTTTATCGACTTTTCTACAATCATCAAGAAGAAAAGACTATTTTTAAATCTCTTATAAACGATAGAAGGAGGACCATGCAGCCTATCTAAATATTTTGGGATAAATTTGTTTTTCTCTATAAGTTAATGTATCTTTGCAAGGATATATCCATTCCGATAAGATGCAGAATCAACATACATACGGACTTTTAGATAAGATAGATTACCCCAAGGATCTGCGCAAACTGAGCATAGATCAACTACCGGAATTATGTAAGGAACTGAGAAAAGATATCATTGACGAGGTCTCTATTAACCCGGGACATCTCGCTTCTTCTCTCGGTGCTGTAGAAATTACTGTTGCCTTACATTACGTTTTCAACACTCCTGATGATCGGATCGTCTGGGATGTTGGCCACCAAGCCTACGGGCATAAGATCCTGACCGGCCGTAGAAAATCATTCTATATGAATCGCCAGTTACATGGCATTCGTCCTTTCCCTTCTCCATTGGAGAGTCCTTACGACACTTTCACATGCGGACATGCTTCAAATTCCATCTCTGCAGCCTTAGGTATGGCAGTAGCTGCCAAGAAGACCGGGCACGAAGACAGACGTGTCATAGCCGTTATCGGTGATGGCGCAATGAGTGGAGGCCTTGTCTTTGAAGGACTAAACAATGTAGGATCTACTCCTAATGACTTGCTCATTATCCTTAACGATAATGATATGAGCATTGACCATGCCGTAGGTGGAATGGAAAAATATCTTCTCAGACTGGATACATCTGAAACTTATAATCGCCTTCGTTTCAAAGCAAGTCAGTGGCTTTTCTCCAAAGGTTACTTAAGCGAAAATCGCCGCAAAGGAATCATCAGGCTGAACAATGCCATCAAATCGGCCATCAGCCATCAGCAGAATATCTTTGAAGGAATGAATATCCGATACTTCGGTCCTTATAACGGACATGATGTAAAGGAACTTGTCCACATATTCCGTCAACTGAAGGACATGAAAGGTCCGAAACTGCTCCACCTGCATACCGTCAAAGGAAAAGGTTACAAACCTGCAGAAAAATCGGCGACTATCTGGCATGCACCGGGGAAATTTGATATTCAGACAGGTTATCGGATCATTCAGGATAATACTAACGAACCTCCAAAATTCCAGCAAGTATTCGGAGAGACCCTTCTCGAACTGGCCAGGACAAATCCCAGAATCATTGGAGTAACTCCTGCTATGGCTCCGGGCTGCTCGATGAACATTATGCAAAAAGTAATGCCGGACCGTGTCTTTGATGTTGGGATTGCGGAAGAACATGCCGTAACCTTCTCCGGAGGAATGGCAAAAGACGGGCTACAGCCTTTTTGCAATATCTATAGTGCTTTCGCTCAAAGGGCTTATGATAATATTATCCATGATCTGGCCATTTTAAATTTACCGGTTGTACTCTGCCTGGACAGGGCAGGGATAGTGGGCCCTGACGGACCTACCCATCACGGTGTATTCGATATGGCAGCATTACGCCCTGTTCCCCATCTTACCATTGCATCACCCATGAATGAGCATGAACTGAGAAAACTCATGTATACGGCACAGTTGAAAGACAAAGGAACTTTTGTGATCCGCTATCCAAGAGGCAGAGGAGTTCTTCTCAACTGGCGTTGTCCTTTTGAAGAAGTACAGGTAGGTACTGGACGGAAGCTGAAAGATGGAAAGAAACTCGCAATTCTTAGTATTGGTCCTATTGGCAACGATGTAGAAAAGGCAATTGACAACCTGGAACAAAACAAGGACTCTGCCAAAACCACATTATGCAAGGGAGAGATTGCTCATTATGATATGCGCTTTCTCAAACCTCTTGATGAACAGATTTTGAAAGAAGTAGCAGAAAAGTTTACCAAGATCATTACTATCGAAGACGGTGCTAAAGCCGGAGGATTTGGCAGTGCCGTTCTGGAATGGATGAATGACCACGGATTTCATCCTGATATTCTCAGAATGGGTATACCTGACGAATTTGTAGAACAGGGGACCATCGAACAATTACATCAGATTGTGGGTATTGATGTAAAGAGCATTGAAAAGAATATAATAGCTTTATTATAGTATCTGCAAGAACTATAGGCAATCCTATTTCCATAAAGAAAAGACTACCTTAAAAAATCCGGGCAAGGCAAAAACAGGAAGACAAGCCTGTTCGTGCTTTGATGATTGTCCCGGATACCTGTCCCTATAAAATAATAATCTACTATATCATAAAAGTTTTTAAAGAATCATGAGGATTATCATTTCCGGCGCTTATGCCATTGGAACTTATCTCGCAAAACTGCTAGCACGCAATAAAGAAGACATCACTCTGATCGATGAAAATGCTGATCAACTGGCAGAAATAGGATCCAGCTATGACCTTCTCACACTTGAAGCGAATCCGGGGAGCATCAATACCCTTAAAGAAGCAGGTGTGCAGGATGCTGACCTCTATATTGCTGTTACAAAAGATGAAGCACTCAACCTGAACACTTGCATTCTGGCAAAAGCTCTGGGAGCAAAGAAAACTGTCGGTGAGATCAAGAATTCGGAATATATAGAACCCGAGTCACAGGAATTCCTCCAAAAACTGGGAGTCGATTCTGTTATCTTTCCAGAAATCCTTGCTGCTCAAGATATCAACAACGGTCTGAAGATGAGTTGGGTACGCCAACGCTGGGACGTTCATGACGGAGCCTTGGTACTACTTGGTATCAAACTGCGGGATTCGTGTGAGATTCTTAACCAACCGTTGAAGAATATCTGCGGTCCGGACGATACTTATCATATTGTAGCCATCAAGCGCGGAGAGCAGACAATCATTCCAGGTGGCAATGATACACTGAAGACTTATGACCTGGCCTACTTTATGACGACAAAAGATTATATTCCCTATATCCGTAAAATTGTAGGAAAAGAGAATTATGAAGATGTCAAGAACGTCATGTTTATGGGTGGAGGTGAAACAGCTGTAAAAGCCCTTAATACGTTGCCTGAATATATGAACGCAAAAGTCATTGAGAATAATAAAGAACGCTGTAAAAAGCTAAATGAACTTGTGGATGACAAGATCATGATTATTCACGGTGACGGGCGTGATGTCTCCCTACTGCAGGAAGAAGGTATTGCCAATACACAAGCATTCGTAGCTCTCACCCCGAATACGGAAACAAATATTCTCGCCTGCCTTACCGCAAAGAAAATGGGGGTCAGAAAGACCGTGGCAATGGTTGAAAATATCGATTACATCAGTATGGCAGAAAGCCTCGATATCGGGACTATTATTAACAAAAAAGTAATTGCTGCCTGTCATATTTACCAGATGATGCTTGATGCAGACGTGATGGATGTCCAGTTTCTGATGAATGCCAATACTGATGTAGTAGAATTTATTCCTAAAGAGGGATCTAAAGTCACCAAGAAACCTGTCAAGAATCTTGGATTACCTTATGGAGCCACTATCGGAGGACTGATAAGAGATCAAGAAGGGATGCTGGTATCAGGTAATACACAGATAAAGGCTGGTGATTCTGTCATCGTTTTCTGCTTTAATATTAATTTAAAGAAGATAGAGAAATTTTTCATTTGATTCCATAAAACACAAAAGATACACGAGGGAAAGATAATGCTTCACTTTAAGTTAATCAATAAAATCATCGGTTATTTACTCCTTATAGAAGCACTTCTCATGTCATGGTGCCTGATCGTCAGCTTCATCTACCGCGAAGATGATATATTTGCTTTCACCTGCTCCATCATTATAACCATTATGGCAGCTTTAGGCCTGATTACGCTGGGACGAAATGCAAAAAACACACTTTCGCGGAGAGATGCCTACTTGATTGTTACGGCAACATGGATCATCTTCAGTCTGTTCGGGACCCTGCCTTTCCTTATCAGTGGATATGAAAGAAACTTCACCAATGCGTATTTCGAAACCATGTCAGGTTTTACCACTACAGGATCCACCATTATAAATAATGTAGAAGCCCTTCCCCATGGCTTGCTTTTCTGGCGATCCCTCACTCAATACATCGGAGGATTAGGTATCGTATTCTTCACTGTGGCTCTACTGCCATCACTCGGAAATGGCTCTGTAAGAATCTTTGCAGCAGAATCTACAGGACCTTTCAAGACAAAACTTCACCCTCATATCTCGACAAATGCAAAATGGATATGGATCGTATATCTGATTCTCACGACAGGTTGTGCGATAAGTTACCACATCGGCGGAATGAACATATTTGATGCCATTAATTTTTCTATGACTACTACTGCTACAGGAGGGTTCGGGACACATAACGAGAGTTTTGCTTTCTATCATTCCAAATTCATAGAATATGCCTGCATCTTATTTACATTCTTATCGGGCATAAACTTTACCCTTCTGTATACATCCCTATTTAAAGGCAAAATAAAGAATCTATTCCATAACTCAGAATTCAAGTTCTATCTTATAATAATACTTTCTTTTTCGGCCTTCATTGCATTCATGTTGATCTACAATAATCATTATGACTTAGAGCATGCCTTCAGAAAAGCAGCCTTTCAGGTGGTTACCTTCATGACTACAACCGGATTCTACAGTGATGATGCCGCAACATGGCCACATATCACATGGGTATTCCTCGCTATCTGCATGTTCTTCGGAGCCAGTTCCGGAAGCACCAGCGGAGGCTTAAAATGTATCCGTGGAGTCATGACAATGAAAGTTATCAAGAAGGAATTCCTACAGATTCTTCATCCTAATGCAGTACTGCCGGTAAAGGTAGGCAGGATAAACATTCCGGAACAAAAAGGGATTACACTGTTAGCATTTCTGGCTACCTATCTGATTCTCTGTCTTGTCTCCTCTTCTATACTCATCGCAATGGGAATAGACAACACCGACGCTATCACCATGACGTTAAGCAGTATGGGAAATGTAGGACCTGCTCTTGGAACGGAAATAGGGCCAACCATGTCATGGAACATACTTCCTGATGCTGCAAAATGGTTATGTGCCTTCCTGATGCTTATCGGACGTCTGGAAATTTTTACGGTTTTGGTTATCTTTACACCTGCCTTTTGGAAAAACAATTAAGTCATCCATTATACAAGAGAAGAATCTGACAATTTGGAAAATTAAAAAACAAATAAAGGCATTCTATACCTGTCACCATATTATATAAGGAGAAGCTGCTGTTATAGTTTATGCAATAATTTTCACATAAACCATCTGAAACTTAATATTGTTCAACTATCATTTTGAAGAATCAAAAGATTATAATATATTTGCAATCAATATAACTAAATTATTATGAAGCCATTTAAATTTGAACCGCTATTGAAGTCAACTCTTTGGGGTGGTAACAAGATTATCCCATTCAAGCACTTGGATACCCAACAGGAAAATGTAGGAGAAAGTTGGGAGATATCAGGTGTACCAGGTAATCAGAGTATTGTTGCAGAAGGTCCTTACAAGGGGAAAACTCTCAAGGCTATCATCTCAGAACTTAAAGATTCACTTGTCGGTGTAGCAAACTATAAGCGTTTTGGCGAAGAGTTTCCTTTGCTGATCAAGTTCATCGACGCCTACCAGCAACTTTCTATTCAGGTTCACCCAAATGATGAAATTGCGCACAAACTCGGCAAAGAGCGGGGTAAGACAGAGATGTGGTATGCTATGAACTCTGACAAAGATGCAAGTCTCATGTGCGGTTTGAAGACACAGATCACACCTGATCAGTATAAGGATATGGTAGCTGACGATACGATTACCGATGCCCTTGCCAGTTATTCCGTCAAGGAAGGAGACTGTTTCTTTATTCCCGCAGGTCGTATCCACAGCATTGGAAAAGGCTGTTTCTTAGTTGAAATACAACAGACCAGTGATGTGACTTACCGTATTTATGATTTCAAGCGCAAAGATAAGGAAGGCAACTATCGTCAGTTGCATACCAAAGAAGCCGCTTTAAGCATTGACTATCATGTCAGGGATAACTATCGCCAGCAGTATGTTCCACAGAAGAATCAAGGCGTCAGTTTGGTCAAATGTCCGTATTTCAACACGACAGTCTATGACTTAACCGAACCAATGACTCTTGACTATAGTGAACTTGACAGTTTTGTCATCTTGATCGGCGTGAAAGGGAAAGCAAAGATGAGTGATAATGAAGGCAATGAATTTGAACTCCAAACTGGAGAAACTCTCCTGATTCCAGCAACCACGAAACAGATACATATAACCGGAAACATAAAATTTCTGGAATCTTACGTATAAATTCACTTTCCAGGTCTCTGTTCCGATATAGTCATATTGGTAAATGTCAAGGAATCATTGCTTGATGTTTACCAATATTCTTTTCTACCTGAAGGTATATTCAAAACTTTCGGTCAGTATCATCAAATACCTCTATGGTGCATACAGCAGAGCGCTATGCACCATAGAGCACAACGCTATGCACCATCCTGACTTTACCTGAATCTGATAGACACTTTTATTCTTCATAAGCGAGATCAGTAGACGCTTTCTTTCTATCCATGCAGAATCGATAGACACAAGAGAAGAAGCCATACTGCTTTCCTTGACAAGCACATGTTTTGGTTATTTTTCTATTTGGGCAACGATACACCAATTTCCTGATGCGTGGTATTTTTTGTAGTCCAAACTTTATGCTTCCATCTTTTCCTCTGTTCTCCCTGTTCCAGATGTACCGTTGCCGGTGTCTTGTAGTCAAGGCTCATGTGCGGACGCCGGTTGTTATAGAACCGGATGTACCGTCCGATAATCTCCCTGGCTTGTTTGGGGGAATCAAACTGCCTGCACCTGTAGACGCATTCCGTCTTGATAATGCCGTTGATACGCTCGGCTATGGCATTATCGGTAGGCTTGTAGTCCTCGGTCATGCTGATGGAGATGTCATGATCGCGGAGCAATTTCACATAACTGTCACAACAGTACTGTACGCCACGGTCGGAATGATGTATAAGTCCCTTCAGATTTTGGCTCCCCCTCATGGCCGTAGCTTGTTCTATTGCCTGGGAGAGGGCTTCCATGGTAATGGCTGCCTGTAGTGTTTCAGCCAGTACCCAGCCTATTATCTTACGTGAATAGGCATCCGTAATCAGATGCAGATAACATGCGCCGGACGAAGTGCTGATATAGGTGATGTCACTTACCCACAGCTGGTTGGCCCCCGTTGGGACAAATCCCCTGATGAGGTTCTTCCATTTGTGGTAGCGGTGATTGGAGTTCGTCGTGTGACGGGGCTTGGGAGGGGGCAGCATCAGGTGATGAAAACGCAGCAGTTCATAGAAACAGTCCCTGCCCATCATCTTTTCCCTTCCGAATAGAACGATAAGCATCATCCACAGCTTATAGCTTCCTATGCCCGGATCCTCCCGGCGGATCTCGAGGACGTTTTCTATGACTATGCTGTTTCGATTCCTTTCTTTGTCAAGGTCTGACTTTGACTGGTAGTAGGCCTGACGACAATGGCCAAATAGGCGACAGGCTACGGCAACTTTCATGCCGTTCTGCCTGACCAGGTCCGTTACTATCTGGCTCCAGATTTTTTTCGGATCTGGATATTGAAATAATCTTCCGCCCTGGATATAAGCATGTCACGGGCTTTCGTTTCCAGATGCGAGATTTCCAGTGCCTTTTCCAGATCACGGATACGTTTCTTTAGCTCCGCATTTTCCTGACGGTAGCCTTCTTTCGTGCGATTTGACAACTCTGAATCTTCTCCTTTTAAAGGCAAAGATAATACTTCTTTCGGTTTTTCAAATGCTTTGATCCAATTAATTAACAGGCTCGCATTGCAGAAACCGTGAACTTTTGAGAATGAACGCTTGCTCATTCCACTCTGATGATACTCTCGGAGTAAGGATAACTTTTCTTCCTTACTGTACTTCTTTGGACTTTTTACCATAAGTTTTACACATTTTTATTGTTCTTAAATGTGTCTACCTATAGCAGCATAAGTCATTACCATGCCTTTGGTAATGAGGTTACCATTACTATGGAAGTGAGCTAACCATTACTATGGAAGTGAGCTAACCAGTACTATGGAAATGTGCTTCCAGTACTATGGAAATGTGTTTACCAGTACTATGGAAATGTGCTTACCAGTACTATGGAAATGTGCTTACCAGTACTTTGGTAATATGTCTATGATTTATGCTGGAATTCGTTGATAGCTTTGGTTGCTAAATCACCTTTTAGTTGACAAGATTTGATGACATAACTGTTTCTGTATCTCTTTTACTTTTTTCCCATACCACAAATGCTATATTATGGTTTTAAGCAATTCAGTGGAACTACACACGTGCCATCCTCTTCCTGATAAGCATAAGCACCAACGCCTGTAAGCACCATTCTGAAAGAGGGTTTATTCATTCTGGTAGTATCGATCTTTCGTGCCAATTTTTTTAGGTTCTCGCATCCTTCTTTGATGAGCCTGTCACCACCCAATTTTATTTCGATCAGCCCATAACGACCGTTGCGCAGATGGATGACGGTATCACATTCTAATCCGCTCTTATCACGATAATGATATAATTTCCCGTCAAGGGCATCAGCGTAAACTCTCAACGTCTAAATATAAGACAAACTAAGCTGATATCCAAATATTTAAAGGCTTTATTTAGCCAGTTGGCTGTTTTTTGTTTGGCCAGTTGGCCGATTTTCATTTAGGCAATTGGCTAAAAATTTCTATAGTTTTTTCGGTATTTATCTCCTTTGAGAAGTGTTTTATAGGTTTCAAAGAACACATTCTTGAATTATGGTAATTGAAATTCCTTGGAATCTATACCGCATATAGTGGAATATTTGTAAGATGTTCTTCTTTGTAAGGCCTGTACTAACGTTATACAAGTTACTGATATGTTAACCGTTATATCATATTGTTTAAATTTTAACTATAGGCTATATTATACACATTTTTGCACCTGATTATGGCAAATTACTACACAAATCAGCACTTAATTATAGAGAATTACTACACTAATCAGCACCTCATATCTCTCAATTACAACACTTTTCTGCAGATTGCCCATTGCAAAGATACGAAACTATTATTGAAATGAAAAGGAATATTTTATGGATCATTACTATTCAGCCCTTTCATAATTTATAGTAATATTTTTAATAGAAAACAACTTTTTTGGTTCTTTTCTGTTAAATTTTATACTACTAATTTTTGTTTCGAGATTTAGAATGGCATTACTTCAATATGGTAATGCAACCTGAAATAAT
>ENA-UOOK01003666-UOOK01003666.1-fermentation-metagenome-genome-assembly--contig:-NODE-3666-length-17209-cov-3.400373_pt1 | contig 17209 bp, 11 predicted proteins | sample MGYA00245777_ERZ724023 | MGnify/ENA primary metagenome ERZ724023 (study PRJEB28704, sample SAMN03018312) | fermentation metagenome | biome: anthropogenic terrestrial biome; feature: soil; material...
CCAATAATGACGAGGATGACGAGCGAATTGCAAGTGACGATGCACCGTTTTCGGCGCTTGCTTTTAAGATTATGACTGACCCGTTTGTAGGCAGATTATGCTTTGTAAGAGTCTATTCGGGCAAAATATCAACAGGATCGGCTGTATATAATACAGTAAAGGGAACTCGCGAGAGATTCGGGCGTATACTGCTCATGCATGCAAATCATCGCGAGGATGTAGATGAGCTTGCCACAGGAGATATAGGTGCTGTTGTGGGTATCAAAAACTCAACAACGGGAGATACGCTCTGTGACGAGAAGAACCCGATAATACTGGAATCCATGGTATTTCCCGAGCCGGTTATCAGAGTAGCCATTGAACCAAAGACCAAGGTAGGACAGGAAAAGATGGGCATAGCCCTTTCAAAGCTTGCCGAGGAGGATCCGACTTTTAAGGCTTATACTGATGAGGAGACCGGGCAGACCATCATCGCCGGAATGGGTGAGCTTCACTTGGAAATCATTGTCGACAGACTCTTACGTGAGTTCAGGGTTGAAGCTAATGTAGGAAAGCCGCACGTTTCTTACCGTGAAACTATTTCAAGACCGGCAGAAGAGGACAACAAGTATGTTCGTCAGTCGGGAGGTAAAGGTCAATACGGTCATGTTAAAATCAAAATCGAGCCCAACGAACCGGGCAAGGGTTATGTCTTTAACAACAAGATCGTGGGCGGAGCGATTCCCAAGGAATATATACCCGCAATTGATGAGGGTATTCGGGGAGCGATGCTCTCGGGTGTCGTGGCTGGCTATAACGTCGTCGATGTAATAGTAACGCTTTATGACGGTTCGTTCCATGAGGTCGATTCATCCGAGATGGCGTTCAAAATCGCCGCTTCTATGGCGTTTAAGAATGCTATGCGCAAGGCTGATCCGATCCTTACCGAGCCTATTATGAGGGTTGTCGTCACCGTACCGGATGATTATATGGGAGACGTTATCGGTGATCTTACCTCACGTAGGGGAGCCATTAAGGAAATGACCCCGATCGGCGGGGGACAACAGATATTAGCAAACGTCCCACTGTCTTGTATGTTCGGTTATTCGACCGACCTGAGATCAAAAACACAGGGTAGAGGAAACTATACAATGGAGCCCAGCCACTATGCGCTTGTACCCAAGTCTTTACAAGAGACAATTACCAACACAAAAACCCGTTAAAACCAAGTTTAAGGCAATAATTTTAAAAAAGCCTTGACAGAAAATAAAAAAACAGTATAATGAATTTATATCATTTTATAACAAAAATTAGGAGGAAATATAATGGCAAAGGCTAAGTTTGAAAGAAACAAGCCACACGTTAACATTGGCACTATCGGACATGTCGACCACGGCAAAACAACATTAACCGCGGCTATAACAAAAACACTCGCACTCGCAGATAAGTCTGTTGAATTTCTGGCATACGACCAGATTGATAAAGCTCCCGAGGAGAAAGCGAGAGGTATAACAATAAATACCCGCCACGTTGAGTATCAGACAGAAAACCGTCACTATGCACACGTTGACTGCCCCGGCCATGCTGACTATGTTAAAAATATGATTACCGGTGCAGCTCAGATGGACGGTGCTATACTCGTTGTTGCAGCTACCGATGGTCCTATGCAGCAGACACGTGAGCATATCCTTCTCGCACGTCAGGTCGGCGTTCCCGCTATTGTTGTTTACATGAACAAATGCGACTTAGTCGACGATGAAGAACTTCTGGAACTGGTCGAAATGGATATTCGTGACCTCCTGTCCCAGTACGATTTTCCCGGCGATGATACTCCCATTATCCGCGGTTCCGCGCGTGAAGCTCTCGTATGCACCAACACCGATATGGATGCTCCTGAATACGCTTCCATTATTGAATTGATGAATGCGGTTGACACCTTCATTCCCACGCCCGACCGTCAGGCAGATCTTCCCTTCCTGATGCCCGTGGAAGACGTCTTCTCTATTCCCGGCCGTGGTACCGTTGCAACCGGCAGAGTGGAAAGAGGCACCATCAAAATGTACGAAGAAGTGGATATCGTCGGCATGAATGATGAAATCAAAAAGACCACCATCACCGGTATCGAAATGTTCAGAAAAGAAATGCAGGAAGCGCAGGCCGGTGACAACGTGGGTTGTTTGCTCCGCGGCGTTACCAAGAATGGCATCGAAAGAGGCCAGGTTCTTGCGAAACCCGGTACCATCAAACCTCACACCAAATTTGTTGGCCAGGTTTACGTTTTAACCGAAAAAGAAGGTGGACGTCATAAACCCTTCTTTAATAACTATCGTCCTCAGTTCTACTTCAGAACCACCGACGTTACCGGCGTTATCAATCTGCCTCAAGATGTTGAAATGTGCAAACCCGGCGACAACGTGGATATGACGGTTGAATTGATCACGCCCATCGCCATCGAAAAAGGTCTCCGCTTTGCCATTCGCGAAGGCGGTAGAACCGTTGGTTCCGGCGTTGTGGTTGAAATTAATGCCTAATCAATCGTAATTGAATTTCTTTTTAAGTGCCCTTGTTATATATGACCCAATTTGTGCAGACAGCACAAAAAGCCCTATGGTAGAAAACAGTAAGATTTAGGCAACAAACTGATTTCGTTGTTTCAACGGAATCAGTTTTGTGTTCACTTGGATCCTTTCGTTATTGTAGAAGTGTATGTATTCACCTATGGGGAGGCGAGCCTCCTCATAGGTTCGCAGTTTCACGTATTCCATATCTTTCTTTATGGCGATAAACTACCATATATTTTTACACTCGTTCCTTTCTTATATACGTTCTCTTTTAAAACATTCTCTTATTTGTTCTCTTGTAAATCCTAACAGATTTCCGACTTCTCTTTGAGTTAATCTCTGCTCCTTTCACTCGAACAGCTCTTTTTCATATTCATGTATATGTGTCTGTAATTCCTTGGCATAGCAAAACCTCCTATGGCTTTTATTTTACCATAAGAGGTGCTTTTTTTCATTATCCGTTTTTGCTGGTTCTGTTCAGTCTTGGAAGCACCTGCGGAAAAACACACCTGCGGAAAAACACACTTCTTTTCTATTGACAAAACCTACATATCGGTATATACTGTAAGAACAAAGTGAATATGCATTCTTCGGGGGATGGTGAAAATCCATACCGGCGGTGACAGTCCGCGAACGCACGTTGTGCGCCGAACAGGTGAAACTCCTGTACCGACGGTGATAGTCCGGATGAGAGAAGAAGCGTTGCATTTTTATGCAACATATTTATCCCCGTTTTCGGGGATTTTTTATTTTATGAAAGAAGGTTTTAGTATGCGGGTGACGACAATAAAACTGACTGCCATTTTCATGCTGTGCGCAGTTGCCGTGGGCTTGGTGGTTTTGATCAGAGTATCCATATTTCCCATGGTGTCTTTTTTGGAATACGATCCGGGAGACATTCCCATTCTGTTTGGCACTTTGACTTTCGGTCCCGTGGCCGGATTGCTGATGACGCTGGTAGTCAGTGTGATTCAAGGAGTGACCGTCAGTGCTTCCAGCGGACCGATCGGTATCGTGATGCATATTTTGGCGACGGGATCTATGGTTGTTGCCATTGCTTTGGTTCAGAGGGTTTTGCATGGAAAGAAAGGGAGCATGTATATAGCAGGGATTGCCGGGATTGTTGCTATGACTGCTGTAATGACGTTGTTTAATCTTTTTTTCACACCGATATTTATGAAGGTTCCTCGCAGTGTAGTGATTAATTTGCTGGGATATATCATTGCTTTTAATGTAATCAAAGCGGGTATCAACACGCTTGTCACTTTGGTACTATGTAACCCGCTGAAAAAAGCCATTGTCAGATTTGCATGGAAGTAATATTCCTACAACATTTTATTACATAGTTGTAGGTATTAAATACGAATTGGGTGAATATGATATAAAATTTGTATAAATTCACAAATTTTCTTCTATATTTTTATGAATAAAATCATTGGTTTGCATCTATTTTTTCTTGACATTATAATACTTTGATGATACACTAATAGTGTGTAAAATAGACTTATGTCTGGCGCAGGCCATAATAAGTCAATGGCATCTACTATTATAGCAAAAAATGATTGGGAGGAACCAAAATGAAGAGACTCATAGCAGTTGCACTTGCCCTTCTCATGTTGGTTGCAATGGTCCCCACCTCGTTGTTCGGACTGATTGCCAGCGCAGCAGACCCGGTTACCGTAACTATTTATGCAAATGGTACATATACCGGAAGCGACAGTGATGGTTCTGAGGCAAAACCTTTTAGGAACTTGAATACTGCTTTCTATTACTTGTCCAAATTAAAAGGGGTTGACCAAGCGGTGATTTTGATCACCGGTGATACCGCTTTGGGCGCAGTGGTGAAGGAAGATGCAAAAGCTGATGGAAAATACCAATATTATTCGCAAACCACCACCAATATTACGGATGGCCAAAAGATAACGAATATGTTAAATTTGGCGGCAATGCCCATGCCTGTGACCATCCGCGGAGCAGGTGGAAAAATATCCCAAGCGATCAATAGTCGCATGGATCTTGTAGATCCTATTTTTGCAGAGCGCGAAAAAGTGAATAAGGTTAAAGAAGCTCATTTTGTTTTTTATATCAGAAGCGAATTAACATTTGATCATATCCAAATTGACACTGTTTATGATTATTTGTTTTTCAGGGCAACGAATAGCGTTTCTCTGACAGTCAATGATGACGTCGTTGTCAACAATGCTACTGACAGCAACGTTACGATTGAATTAAATAGAATAGGTAATACTCTGAATCTTTTCGGCGGCACTTTTGGTTGTGTTACCGTAGATAATGCCGGAAATAACGAAAACACGGCTTCTTCTGTTATCAACATTGGCTCAAACGCCAGAGTATATACATATTATGGTTCCGGCGATACAAAGACGGCTGTGATTAACATGACCGGTGGTTATATTGGGACGATGTTCCTGGGTGGTGAACGATATGCGGCCAAGGGTTTTCGTACCTTGAATATGTCCGGCGGTAGCGTTGACGTGATGTATCTGGGTGGAGCTGTTGAAAAAGAATCCACGGCGGAATACACCGTCAATCTTTCCGGCGGTGAAATCAGTTTGTTGTATCCAACCGGCATTACTAAAGACAGCAAAACGGCTTGCACAGGCAAGAAAACTGTCAATGCCTATGATGGATATTTGTATGCCATCACGGAAAAGGCATTGCCTGGTTTTGATGTCAGAAATGAATTACGCTCCAATCCTCCCAGCGGAGAAGCCGGTAAAATAACCATGTATGTGGGCGACGAAGGCGATGATGCCAACAGCGGTATGACTTCCGAGTTGAAATTGAAAACATTGGAAAAAGCAATGTCAAAGGCAGTTGGTCTTTACAACCGTGATGTTGCCTCTTCTGTGGTCATTCAAATCGTGGGTAATGTGACGTTGCCTGAAATGAATGGAAATTTTGTATCTCCTGTATACAATTTTCCCCTGACCATCAGGGGCGGTATGATTACCACGAAATCCAACAATCCCATCACGCATAATTATGCCAACTCTGCTACCAGTTTCGACCTGATTATGCAGGGTCCTATTACCTGGCAAGATGTGACAATTAGCGCAGCCAATTACGCTCATGTCGTTTTGTTTGCACAAAATTATGCAGCGAATATGGTACACTCTGATTTCAACGCTGCCTATGAAATGATCGTTGACAATGTCAGCTTTGTTTCCAAAACAAGCAGTTATATCTATAGCGGCAGAAATGTTGATCTGCATGTTATGAACGGTACCTACGGTTACATCATCGGTGGTAAAAATATGTACTTGAGCGATGTGAAGGTTACGTCTTTTACAGCCGGCAATGCTCCTTACGGCGGCGGTAAGATTGATTCCATAAACATCGTATTGAAAAACTCCACGTTAAACGCTGCTTTTGGTTCATACAAGGTTCCTGCTGCGAAAGTGACGTATCGTCTTGAAAAAGGCAGTAATATCACTGGGTACATTCGTTCTTCATATTCCGGCGGCGGCACAACCAATGCTTATGTGGATGAATTCAACGTTGTGTTCGCGGGCGGCACTGTTTCCGGAAGTCTGGAAGGAAAAGGCGATGCCTATTATCGTAATAATGGTAGTGTCAGCGGCCAAACCGGCGTAAGCAAAGTCATCGTCGACGGCAACGTCGGTGCGAAGTATGCACCAGCCCAAAGCAAAGCGGTTGACTTTGATTCTTGGGAAGTCATCAATTTCAACGAGAGCGTTCGTGAAACTGTCTATGTGAATCCTGCTTATGTAGGGGAAAGCGATGGCAGCCAGGCAAAGCCCTTTACCAACATGGAAGATGCATTCCGGAACTTCGTTGATTATGGCGAAGTCGGAACCATCATTCTTCTGAGCAATACAACGTTGAATGCCAACGATTTGGGCTTTTACGAAACCAACGCATTCTACGAAACCGTGACCATCACCTCAAACAAAAAAGCAACATTGTTTGTAAAAGCAGACACCGCGGAAGCTGTATTGAGTTTACTGGGACCTGTTCAATACAAGAACATAACCTTGGATACGGTTGCAGCGACTGCAGGGAATACAAAACCCACGTTGACCATCGTTGCCAATGGTAATAATTTGATTATGGGCTCCGGTTGCACCATGAGTGCTGCTACAACCGTCATTGGCGGCGCAAGCGACTCCAACGTGAGAACAACCAATCTGATGCTGTATTCCGGCAAATATGCTATGGTTGTCGGCGGCGGTATCCATGGTGAAGTTAGTGGAATCGTAAACGTTACCTTTAACGGTGCCAACGCGGATGTGGTTGTGGGCGGCGGTTTGTACGGTAATGTGAGCGGTGGTACCAACCTGATGGTAGAAAACGGTGTGATTGGCTCTGTGTACGCCGGCAACTACTATGAAGGCACTACCAGTTCCTCCACGTTGCTTTTGAGAAATAAAAATTGTAAAATTAACAATTTATTGACCGCCAATCGTGTGGATGGTCTGGAATCCGGTGTTATGGGTATAGTTGAAGTTGCAAAACTCGGTTCCTCCAAACTTCCTGCAACCCAGAATGTCATTGGTGTTTCCAAGATCATCAATACCACGAAAATCACCATTTACGTCAACGGAAGCACCAAAATTACCGATGGCAATGGTACCAAAGAAAAACCCTTCTGCAGCTTGATGAACGCGTTCTACTACTTGAGCAATTATGAGAAGCAGGCGGGCGTTCTGTATGACGGTGCAACCATTGTGATCACCGGTAGAACCGAAATGGCGGAAAACCGTCTGAATAAGATGTATTCTGCCTGCCATTCATATATCAGAACAAGTGAGAGTCTATATTCTACTGACAAAATCAAACAATTAAACTCAACCATTACAACCCCTACTGTGAAAAAACCTGTTCTGGTCAAAGGTTCCGGCAGAGGTGTACTCGCAACCGATGCTTTGAAGAAATATGAATATGCCAATGGTTCCGTATATGAATTCGTGAATGACGCTCGTACGTATACCCCTTCTGTTAACTTAACCTATAAAAACATAAACTATGAACAGAACTGTTTCCGTTTCCATTATTATCCTGCCAAGGATGTCAGCACCTACTTTGCCAATACTTTCAACCGTACCGGAAATGGCACCTATATGAGACATGGCGGCGGCGTTGGATCCAAAATGATGGTCTTCGGCGGTACATGGAACTATATTGCTGCTGGTTATCTAGGTTATGGTGAATTGATTGTCGGTGGCGATGCACGTGTTACCGGATTCTTGGCCGGTTCATTTGGATGCAGCACCTTTGACATTAAGATGGAAGTATTGGGCGGTAACATTGCAGCGATCTACGGTGGTACCTGGACCGGCACTACCACCCACACCGGGAATGTACGCATTACGGTTGTTGGCGGTACAGTTGGTAAGATTTACGGCGGCAGCTACGTTGATACCGTCCTCGATGGAAAAGTCACGGTGGCTTTGGGCGGTGGTATCATTTCGGGACAATTGGATGGTAACTCTTTGAAGGGCGGCAAGGTCACCGGTAGCAGAACGCTCAATTATACCGTTGACTACGCTGTAAAAGCAAGAAGTGCTGTCAACTTCACAAAAATGAAGTTGGTTGACCGCGTTGCCGCAACCGGCGACGATGGCGCTATCGTCATCTGGACTTCTATCCTGGTTCTGACAGTAGCGATGGCAGCTGCTTTGATCATGTTCAAACGCAAAAAGACCTATACAATCTAAAGATTGTACCAAAGACCGTTGTGACATCACAACGGTCTTTTTGTATTGCTTACACCAACAAAAAGCACAACCCAAAACGGTTGTGCTTTTGTGATGAGTATGAAAAGGGAAGGAACTATTACAAAATGCAGTAAAATGTAATGCCAATGGATCATGGTAACTTACGGGTTAACACTATAGTTCGGGGCTTCCTTGGTGATATAGATATCATGGGGATGAGATTCTTTCAAACCTGCTCCGGTAATACGCATAAACTGACCGTGTTCAATCAATGCATCGATGGTAGCCGTTCCGCAGTAACCCATACCGGATCGTAAACCACCCATCAATTGATATACGGAATCTGCCAAACTTCCCTTATAAGGTACACGGCCTTCGACGCCTTCGGGAACAGGTTTCTGGGAATTTTCCTGAAAATAACGATCTTTGGATCCCTTTTGCATGGCGGCAAGAGAACCCATGCCGCGGTAGACTTTAAACTGTCTGCCTTGGTATATTTCGGATTCCCCGGGGCTTTCTTCGCATCCGGCAACCAAGGAACCAATCATGACCACGTTGGCACCGGCAGCAATGGCTTTGGGAATATCACCGCTGTATTTGATACCGCCATCTCCGATGACGGGAATGTTGTATTTTCGAGCCACTTGGGCTACATCATAGATAGCCGTAATTTGGGGAACGCCAATGCCGGCAACGACACGGGTCGTACAGATGGAGCCGGGACCAATACCTACTTTCAATGCGTCCGCCCCGGCATCGATCAAGTCTTTTGCAGCGGCGGCGGTGGCAATATTGCCAGCAATCAATTGTGAGTGGGGGTAAGCGTCTTTGATCTTCTTTACACAGGAAAGAATGTTTGCCGAATGACCATGAGCCGAATCCAAAACCAATGCATCAGCACCGGCACCCAAAAGACCGGCAGCACGCTCAAGGACATCCGCAGTGACGCCAATGGCAGCGGCACACAGCAAACGACCGTTTTTGTCTTTGGCAGCATGGGGATAGCGAATGGCTTTTTCAATATCTTTGATGGTAATCAGTCCCTTTAATGAAAAGTTTTCATCCACCAAAGGCAGCTTTTCAATGCGGTGCTGGCGAAGAATTTCTTTGGCATCATCCAAAGTGGTTCCGACGGGTGCTGTGATTAAACGTTCTTTGGGCGTCATGACGTCTTTGATGGGGATATTATGATCGGTCAAAAAACGCATATCGCGGTTGGTCAAAATGCCAACCAATTTGCCGCTTTCGCAGATGGGAACGCCGGAAATTTTAAATTTAGCCATCAATTCATCTGCTTCGTATACATAATGAGAAGGAGAGAGGAAGAAAGGATTGACGATAACACCATTTTCGCTTCGTTTCACTCTATCCACTTCATCAATTTGCTTTTCAATTGGCATGTTTTTGTGCAGTACGCCAATGCCACCTTCCCGGGCGATGGCAATGGCCATGTTGGATTCGGTAACCGTATCCATGGCGGCTGTCATCAAGGGAATATTCAAACGAATGGTATTGGTCAGACGCGTGCTGAGCTGAACGGCAGAAGGCAAGACCTCGCTCCTGGCGGGGATTAACAGCACGTCATCAAATGTGAGGCCTTCTTTTACAAATTTTTCAATCATTCACATACACGACCTTTCAAATAAAAAAGCGTGGCAGGCAAAAATGCCCACCACGAATAATTTTAATGGGTGATAAAATAGGTAAGGGCAGAGCCAATGACCGTGCTGAATTGGGCAGAGTTGGGGATGATGAAATTCATACCAAACATAGTACCCAGTTTGGAAAAGGTTTTGGATGCCTGGGGAAGAATCGCAAGGTTTCCAGTCAAGACAATATCCTGCAAGTGGTAATTGCGTGCGGCAAAGACCGCCAGCATACCAATGGATTCAAAAACCATATTCATGATGCCGCAGGCAATGTCTTCACGGGAGGCAATATCACTGAGTTTTCCGAAATTGGACGCAGTGGTGTCCGGGGGCAACGTTGCAATGATGTTTTTGTTGGAAATATCTTGTAAGCGCAAGTCAATTTTACTCAAATCCCCGTCGTTTGCCAGAGCAGAGATATGTTCCATAGAACGCAGATCCAGAAGCAATTTGGACAGACCAATGACTGTACCGCCGCCAACGCCGGTACCCCCTAAGTAAGTCAGGTTTCCGTTCTCCGCCAGAACCACAGCCGTTCCGGTACCCATGCTAACAACCAAAGCCTTTTGCAAGCGGGATAAATACTGCCCGCCCATTCCGATGGAGTCAAATTCAGGTACATGAAAAGTAGGAAGACCATAGGGGTTTTCTATGATGAAGGTGGAACCTACACCGGTTACCATCACAGCTTCAATATTCTTCAGTGCAATATGATTCAGTTGCGTGAACTTCCCAAAAGCCCCATAAAAAGATGCCAAAGGGTCACTGGATTTTACAATCAGGGGTTCTATCAATGTATCTTTGGTATTAAAACCACAGATTTTAGTGGAACTGCCGCCAATATCCACGCCGATTACGATACCCATTTGCAATCTCCTTTATTTTTGTTTTTTCACATAGGAAAGTGCTTTTGCAACGGGGGGTGTCAAGAGAACGGCGGAGGAAAATTCAATGATAAAATTGAGTCCGACCAGAGAAAACACAATAAAATGAAGGGCTGTTTCATTTCCCGCCCATGTATAAAGCGTTTCATTGAATAGGGTGGTAAACAGCAAAAGAAAGATGCCGGTATTGGAGATAACCGCTACCGCAGCGGTAACAGCGGTGGCGGCAATGAAATGGCGTGTTAGTTTCATAAACAGGGTAAAAACGCAAGCGGCGATCAATCCTACCAGCAATCCGCGAAAAACCGTGGCAAGAAACGTAAAATAGGGATTGATATTGAATAAAATACTTCCGCTTTTATCCAATCCCAGGATGCATTGAATCAGAACTGTGATACCAAAAGACGTACCTACAATCATGCCGCCTTTTTTCCCGAAGTAAACCGCCGCAATGACAATAGGAATCATAACCAGCGACAGGCTGAATTGCAGCACGGGAAACAGAAAAGAAGAAAGGAGTTGGAGCACAACCGTAATGGCAACCAACATGGCAATACCAGCAGAATTTTTTTGTGTGGTGTACATGAAAATCTCTCCCTTGCATAGTTTCCCGAGGATGTGTACGTACCGGGGGAAAAATAAAAGTTATACCATTATATACATTTAGTATTATAAAGTCAAGAGTTTTTTTGGATTTTTATTGATAAAAGTTTATTTGTTTGATATACTGATACATAATCGCGGAGGTACATGTATGAATACTACTATCCTGAGGATCATGAAGGCAATCAAACTGTTTATGCTGGATCTGGACGGTACTTTATATCGGGGGATAATCCCTATAGAAGGCGCCGTTACTTTTGTAAAGGCAATCCGAGCAAGCCAGCGCCGGGTGGTTTTTTTTACCAACAATGCTTCCAAAACCCCCGAAGCGTATATAGAAAAATTATCCCTTCTGGGATTTGAACCCGGACAAGATGAAGTGATGACATCCGGTGATGTGACCATAGAGTATCTTTGTTCCCAAAGAAAAGGGGAAAAGGTGTTTTGTCTGGGTACTCCCTCGTTGCTGGACAGCCTCGAAAAAGCAGGGGTGCCGCTTGCTACCATCGGGGAAGAAGCAGACATTGTTTTATCCAGTTTCGACCTGACTCTGACCTATGAAAAATTGGTCCATGCCTGTGATTTGCTGGGAAACGGCGCAGCGTTTTTGTCCACGCATCCCGATATCAACTGCCCCACGGAAACCGGATTTATACCCGACTGCGGTGCCATCAATGCTCTGCTTACGGCGTCCACGGGAAAAACCCCCCGTTCGTTTGGCAAACCCAATGCCGAAACCGCCGCCTATATTGCAAAAAAAAGCCGCCTGTCATCGCGAGAAATCGCAATGGTAGGCGACCGAATGTATACGGATATTGCCCTTGGGAAACGACATGGATTGTGGGCTATACTGGTTCTTTCAGGTGAGACCCGGGAAAAGGATCTGGTTCAAACTCCCCGCAACGAATTTCCTGACCTGATTTTCCCCTCGGTCAAGGAAATCATACCCTATCTTTAAAGAATAATATGCACGATGCTATATATAAATAAATAAAATAAGATGCCAAAAGCACTGCCGGCTAAAAGCCCGATGGCAAAATCAAGGAATACATATTTCCAAATTAATTTCGTTTTCATGCTCATAAGATTGCCTTAAAGGCATGTTTTTATGTATTCTTAACCAGGCTTTTTTGAAATCCATCTACGTTGGCTGAGGTGATATCGCCGCCGATGACTTTGTTGTCATAAATCAACAAATTGGCATATACGGTTCCATGATACGTATAATTGGTGACAATGTAGGTGTATCTTTTCACGGTTTTGTTTTTGTATCCCGTTAAGTCCAGGCCCATTTCCGATTGCAGCTGGTTGTACGTTGCATAGATGCCGTCAAATACGGCAGGTATGGTAACTTCGGTTACAGCAACCGCTTCCGCTTCCGTTTCCCAACCGCACAATTTGAGAAACTGCACCCTGTCCTGGGCACTTTCAATGTTTTTAAAATCTTTTTCGGATAAGGTAATATTTCCGACGGCAATGTTAGATTCCTCGGGTATCAGTAAGACTGCCATGGACAAGGCAAGTACAGATAGAACCAACAATCCTGCAAACTTCAGTGTGGATGCTTTCACCGCATATATAAACATACTATAAATCCCCCTTTTTCATACATACTGTATTCAAAAGAGGACGCTTTTATGCCTGATGTGTTTCCCATTCTGCATAGATAGAGAGCAGTATATTTTCAATTTCTTTTTTTTGTGCCATCAATTCTTCCAGTTTTTTGTAGTCAGAAGCCGCTTCTCCGTTCATTTCATCGTCGATACCGTTTATTTGTTCTTCCAAACGGGGAATTTCCTCTTCCAAAAAAATCAGGCGACGTTGTGCTTTCTTTTCGTCCGCGCGCTGGCGCTTTTGTGTCCGGTATGCCTCCGCTTGAAAACGAATGGTTTTTGCTTCTTGGGGATCTTCTGTTTCCCGGGCAATTTGATTGTTGCGATAGGCTTCATATCCGTCTTCAAACATCTCCGCCCCCCGGTCCGAAAAGGCGAGAATACGGGTAGCCATACGGGTTAAGAGGTATCGGTCATGGGAAACGGCAATAACGGTTCCGTCAAAAGCGGTCAATGCCCCCTCCAAGGCTTCCCGGGTGGAGGTGTCCAAGTGGTTGGTGGGTTCATCCAAAATCAGCACATTACACCGTTTGGTCATCAATTTTGCTAGGGTGATACGGGCACGCTCACCGCCGCTGAGAAAAGCAATTTTCTTTTCCGCGTCTTCTCCCCGGAATAAAAACAGAGCCAACAAGCTGTACAATTTTTCCCGGGAGGTTTCTCCCCCGGCAGACATCAGTTCCTCCAACACCGTGTTTTCGGGATTGAGCCGCTGATTCTCCTGATCATAGTAACCCCATTTTACGTTATATCCAAAGGTATAACTGCCTCGACAGGGGGGATACATGCCGCAGAGAATTTTTAATAATGTGGATTTTCCGCAGCCGTTGGGACCGATAATAAAGAAACGATCGTCCTTGCTCACTTCAAAGGATAGGTTTTCAAAGAGGGTTTTCTGACCGAATTTCATAGACAGATTGGTCACCTTCAACACGTCGTTGCCGCTGGGTAAAGTACCTTCAAACCGAAATCGCGCTTCGGCAGGAGGGGGTGCGGGTTTTTCCAGCTTCACCATCCGATCGAGGGCTTTTTGGCGGCTTTCGGCTGCAATGATGTTTCTTTGTCGGTTCCATTTTCTTTGCAACGCAATATATGCTTCAATACGACGGATTTCTTTTTGCTGGTCTTTATAATGCTTCTCATAAATCTGGACGTTTTTTGCCTTCTCTTCTCTGAAATAAGAGTAATTTCCTTTATATAACATGGCTTTTCCGTGTTCCAATTCCAATATTTTATTGGTGACACTGTCCAGAAAATATCGGTCGTGGGATACGGTGATGACGGTGGTTTTCATGACGCGAAGCTGATCTTCCAGCCAGGTGACCGCCCGGATATCCAAGTGGTTGGTAGGTTCATCCAAAAAGAGAATATCGGGGGTATTCAGCAGCAGACTTGCCAAGGCAAGGGTGGTTTGTTGTCCCCCAGACAAGGTGTTTACAGGTCGGCTTTGGGTTTCCTCGGAAAAGCCGAGTCGTTTTAATACACCCACAATGCGGCTGCGGTAGCTGTTTCCGCCCTCTTTTCGGTAGACATCCGCAAGGTGGTGATAGGTATCCAAAAGGGACACATCTGCAGTGTTTTCCCGCATAGCAAGTTCCAGTTTTTCCATTGCGGTTTCCAAGTCCAGCAGGTGGGTAAAGCCTGAGCGCATTGCTTCAAACAGGCTTTTTTCCGCATGATGGATCCGAGTTTGTTGTCCCAAATACCCGATTTTCATCCCGTTGGAAGTGGAAATGACTCCTGTGGTGGGTTCCCGTTCCCCCAGAAGCACTTTTAATAAGGTGGTTTTTCCGGCACCGTTGGCACCGACAAGACCCAGCTTATCGCCGGCTTCCAAGGTGAATCCAACGCCATGAAACAAGGTTTTTTCTCCAAAACAGACGGATATATCCTTACATTGTATAACAGCCATTGCAGGCTCCTTTCCACATCACAGATGACAAAAGTATAACATATTCGGTTCCTTTTCGCAACAAAGGCATAAAAAATAGAATTATGGGCAAAAAAATGCTTGACAATTATTCAATTATTCATGTATAATGTTATGTGAGCGCAAACTGTAACCGCCCGCCTGGCGGCGCGGCTGCCAATAAATCATGAGGATAGGAGGCGATGACGGTGTTAAGAACATATCAGCCTAAAAAGCGCCAGAGAAAGGTCGAACACGGATTTCGTAAAAGAATGAGAACCGCAAATGGACGTAAGATTCTGAAAAGTCGCAGAGCAAAGGGCAGAGTCAGACTCACCCATTAACATTCGCATGAAAAAACCGCCGTTTGCCGGAATAGCTTGGTTTGCGGGCAGGCGTGCCTGCGAGAAAGGCTGTTTCCATGTACGGGGGTTTTCTTTTTGTGAGCTTTTCTGACTCGAAAGCAGGAACTGTATGAAGATCAATACCATTCGTGAAAACCATTTATTTACGCGTACCTATAAAAAGGGCAAAACCTCTGTGCAAAAACCCCTTGTGGTGTATTTTCTCAAAGATTCCCGCCGTTCCACGGGATTGCGCGTGGGATTGACTGTGAACAAAAAACTGGGCGGCGCTGTGGAGCGCAATCGTGTGCGCCGCATCCTGCGGGAAGCGTTTCGAACCATCGTGCTTGCGTACCCGGAACTTCAGCAATCCGGAGGATTGATGATCATTGTTGCCCGTTCTGCTGCTTTTGGCAGTCAAGTGAAAACACAGGACATGACGGTGGCGCTGAAACGTGCGCTGGAAAATTTGGGATTGGTTTAAAATGCGATGGATTTGTATTCAGCTGATTCGAGGATATCAGAAGTATATCTCGCCTTTGCACAAACCCAGTTGTCGGTTTACTCCCACTTGTTCCCAATACGCAATCCAGGCGTTTGAAAAACATCATTTTTTGTACGCACTGGCACTAACAATATGGCGCGTTTTGCGCTGCAACCCGTTTTGTAAGGGTGGAGATGATCCCGTACCCTGATACGGGAGAAAGATACGGAGTGAAAACCATTGTTCGATTTTATTTATAATTTTTTTGGGTGGATCATTCGCAGTTTTTACGAACTGTTTAAAGGTACGTCTCTTGCCTATGCCTTGGCACTGTTGATGTTTGCCATCATCATCAAAATCGTGTTGTTTCCCCTGGGGATTAAACAGCAAAAAAACATGCAAAAACAAGCCAGGCTGCGCCCCCGGGAAACCGCCATCCGTAAAAAATATGCAGGACGGGAAGACCAGGCGACTAAGCAGAAAATGCAGAACGAAGTCATGGAGATGTATAAGGAAGAACGTTTCAATCCTGCTTCCGGCTGTTTACCGTTATTAATCCAATTGCCCTTATTGATCATGCTGTACGCCGTTGTACGGGGGCCTTTGACCTATATTGCACAGTTTGGTGCATCCGAATTGGCAGTATTGGGCAAAGCCTTAGGGCCTCTGTTCAACGTGAGCACATATTCCATTGATACGTCCAATGAAATTGTAGCCATTTCTGTTTTGAGAGAGAACAGCACGTTCTTAACAGGAGAAGCGGCGGAATTGATCAAAAAGTTGCCCGATTTAACCTTGTTTGGGTTGGATCTGACCGCAACGCCCACCTTTGCTTCCTGGCTGGTGATCATTCCCGTTCTCAACTTATTAGCATCGTTTTTCGGTCAGAGCCTGATTCGCAAAATGTCCTATCAGCCATTGACTGAAACGGAAAACAATGCTGGTTGTTCCCCCAAAATGATGAACATTATGATGCCCCTGTTTTCCACCTATATTGCATTCCAGGTTCCGGCCGCTTTGGGTCTGTACTGGATTTATACCAACTTACTGGGTGTTATACAGCAGTATATCTTAAAGAAAATGTATCCTACTCCCGTTTTTACCGAAGAAGAATTAAAAACATTGATTGACGTAGGCACAAAAGAAGGTACGCTGGAACAATCAGAGCAGAATATGCTGTATAAGATTTTTGAATTCAGCGATCTGCATGTTTATGACGTTATGCGGCACCGTTCGTTAATCAAAGCGATCCCTTCAACACTTTCATACAAAGAATTGGTGCACAAATTTACACAATTCGGTTTTTCGCGGCTCCCGGTATATAACGGTTCAATTGAAAACATTACCGGTATTCTGTATTACAAGAGACTTCTCTTTTCACAGAAAAAAGAACGCTGTGAAAATGATTTTATCAAAAACAATATTGAACCTGCCCTTTTTGTTCCGGAACGCTCTCCCTGATCTGTCCCGACCCGAAGTGG
>ENA-UOOK01003667-UOOK01003667.1-fermentation-metagenome-genome-assembly--contig:-NODE-3667-length-17208-cov-22.304087_pt1 | contig 17208 bp, 15 predicted proteins | sample MGYA00245777_ERZ724023 | MGnify/ENA primary metagenome ERZ724023 (study PRJEB28704, sample SAMN03018312) | fermentation metagenome | biome: anthropogenic terrestrial biome; feature: soil...
TGTTTATTATTTGCCTTCTTATCATTCTCGGCTGCACTTTTTTGGACCAGGAAAATTCATCCACAGATAAATATACCTCGTATCCCAAGTTTCTGATTGCGGTAACAATACCCTTGTGACTCGACGAAAATGGATCAAATGTACCCGGAAAGAACGCTATTTTATTATTTATCTTAAACTCAAAATCCTTATAATAAAATTCATAATCACTTATAAACCTGTATATGTGATTAAATGAGGATGAATTGTTAAAGAAAAATAAATCGCCCAACTCTTTTTCATTTATTAATGTTAGAAGCTTTTTGCAAATCAACAGAAAGATTTTATGCTTTTCTTTTAAATCTAATATTTTCGAACCAAAAATGTATTGACCTATAACCATAAAGGTTTCCTGCTTAACCTGTGCATTGTAATTTGCAAGACCGCTTAGTATTATTCCAAGTATATTTTTAAGTCTGTTGATGTAAACATCCTCATCTTCACTGAATCTTGAACGATATTCAGGATAATACTGAACCACAACACCAAGTGTATCAATAACAAGTACACTTACCCTAAAATTTGTGCCCTTATATGTAATGTTCAATTCCTGTATTAATTCATCCAGCTCCTTTGGGGGTAAAAGCATAATAAATCTGCCCAGATATTCAGGTATGTACCTGGCATATTGAAGCTCATCAATTTCAAGCCCCCTGAAAAGTTCCACCGCAATTTCATTCCTCTGATCTATCGAAAGCAGCGGACCAATGTCCACAAGTGAATTTCCCGCTTTATTTCTTACAGACTCCTTTGCACTGACTTTTACCAGGTTAGCCAGATGCGTTGCTGTCTGAAGCAATGACGCTTCATTTTTATTCTTCACATTTTCCATGATGAAATCAATACTTATAGTTTTGGCATTCCATGGGGTTGCAGTCTTCAGGTTGTTCAGGAATATATCCGAAGTCTTATACCTGCTGCTTTCCATAAGTTCATTGTAGGCGCTTATTATTTTAGAGGACAAATTTAGTTCTTTTGCAATCTTTCCTTTAAGATAATTTATGCACAATCCGTCTGATTCATAAAAAGTTGAAACGTAATAATGTATTTTATCTAATGGTACATTGACAATATTTTTATTCTTTACTAACAACCAGAAGAATTGTACTGCCATCAATCTTATATCCTGGGCATCGTCATTAGTTGAACTCAAAGCATATTCAATCAGAAAGTTCAATTGTTCAGGTTCATATAACTCTATGGATATGCTCAGCAATGAATTCAATGTACTTAATCTTGCAGCACTTTCTATATCAGCAGTTTTCAAACTATTTAAAAATACATTCAAGTATTCTTTCTTTCTTTTGTTTTTGTCAGAATTTATAACCGAGTTAACAAATATTCTCAGCGAATAGCCAATCCATTCCTTGTGATTTTCAGTAACCTTGTATCCCGGATTGAGATATAAACCAAGGTGCTTTTCCCATAGAGACAATCCTGTAACTTCGTCATTCAATTCTATTTTAACATCACCGGGCAGTTCTTTAGAATATTCAAGGTCGTAGGTCACTATAATACTCCCCATAAGGTTTGCCGCCATACGCCTTATATCCCCTTCTCTGTATACAAGCAACTCGTAAAGAAAATTAAGCGTAAATATTTTTTCCTTTTGGGAAAGGTAAATAGAATATTCGCTCAGTATATTCAGGTATGATCTTAAGTTTTGCCAGTTTTGCTCACTTCTTGCTGATTCAATCATGTTTGAAAAAACTACCTCATTATTCAGCTTGCTCATCAGCGAGGTGTTATGTTCAATAGCCATGTATTTGAAATTCTCCACCACGTCACAGCCATCTAAAAGTGCATAGTCAATGAATTTTGTAGGAATAGGCTCCTCGCTTTTAAGGTCTGTATTGATGCCCTCATGTATTATGTAGTTTTCAAAGTCTTTCAGCTTCGAATACACTCTTTTGTATCTTTTTTCTTTAGCTTCATCAACATTATCAAGTTTATCCAGTATAATCTTGAAGGATTCACTTAAATCGTATATATGCATCTCATATCCATTTTTTGTTTCTTTATTTTTAACTCTGAAATCAGCATATATCAAAATCAAAGATTCCAACGGAAGATTTTCCAACTCCAAATCCCATGTGGAATGATTCGCGGCAATTAGTCCTATACCGGGCATGTTATATTTTGTAAACCACTGGTCTGTGTAATAGTAATGGAGATACGGAACTCTATTTTTTTCCGAGCCTTTGCATCCATACTTGCCTATGTCATGACCTGCGGCAGCACCGGATACAATGCCAAGATTAACATGAGAGCCCACATTTTTCAACTGCCTTGCCACATGCATGGCTACATAATGCACACCTGCAACATGGTTTAATGAATTATATCCGTTAACCTCATAGTCCAACATCATCAGTTCATATATATAATTTTTTTCGAATTTGTCAAGAAAGGTTATATATTCATCAGGATTTGGCAAATCCAATATTTCATCCCCGGTTAAAAAGTCAAAGTCATTAAATTTATCAAATGCTTCGCTTTTTTTCCCGTGACGAAGTATAGTTTTTAATATTTCCAAATATATGAGCACACTGCTTTCATATTTTGGATAAAGTTTAATCGTAATTGCTTCCGGAAATGACTTATGCAAAACATATTGAAATATGTATGAGAGCCAATCCGCAGGAGGTTCAGTACACATATCATTCATTATATCGGATGACAAATCTAACACATCCCTGCATAGCAAATGCTTTTTATTAATAAGTATAAGAAGATTATTAACAAATTTTTTATTAATAATATATGACTGTATCTTTTCTTCCGTAATATTTATTTCCATTAGAAATTCTTTTTTTGTCAGGCTTTGTAATATTTCTTTATGAAGTTCATTCAACATAAATCTGCTCATACTATACCTCATATCAATTTTATATAGTACTTATTATACCATATGAGGATTTATACTGCAATAAATTCATTAGAAGCGTTAGAAGCGGGAAGTTCAACAGCTTTACTTAAAAATTATGCGGTATTTTGATTGAAAACATCGATACGATATTGAATATAATCAGGCTACTACATTATATTTTCCAAAGATAAGCATTCATTTTCCTTAATTACATTAAACAGTACCCTTAAGTGCTCAATTTCGGCTTGAGCCATTGTTTTATCCTGATTTTTTATAAAGGAAACTAATTTTTTAATTGATGAATCAATACTGTCTACATCATTTTGATTTATGAAATAAACCCACAGGTTTCTGGTATCATCCCATTTGTCGTGATAAATTTGCATATCCGCACCTGCTCTTCGCCATTGGTCATCGTCGATTAAATCCGACAGTTCCGCTAATTTTTCATAATAGAATGATGTTACAGGTTCTATGGAAGTAAAGTGGAACCAAATCCATACTCCTATCAGTATGAGAAGTACTATTAAAGATGTTGCTACCATTTTCATATGCTACCTCTTATAAAAAACAAATTTTTCATTTTCATCAACAAATCCATATAAAACCTGTTTTGTTTTTAACTTTTTCTTTTTAAGTTCTTTTTCAAAATCTTCATAAGAAAGCTTATATTTCTTGAAATTACCATGCAATATCTTACCATCAACTATGGTTGTAACAGGAATTCTCTTGCATTTTGTTCCGGGTGGATCATCAGGAGCAATAATACTCATTTCTCCGTTTGTTTCCATAATAATATAGTCTATGTTTTCAATGCTGCAGTACCCCTTTAAACGCATCTGACCAAGTACATCATTCATGTTAATTCTCAGTTTATTCATTTCCTTAGCATTAAACTTTCCGTGGTCAATTATAATAGTGGGAGCTCCGCATATGAATTTTCTGGCATAATTGCTCTTTAGAGTTATATATGATATAAAACACTGCAAAAACATAATTGTGGCTATTGCAATAAAGCCATGCATCAGGGGTGCTCCCAGATCTTCCATGGGCATTACAGCCAGCTCTGCAAGCATAAGAGAAACAACCAGATCATGAGGCTGAAGCTCTCCAAGTTCTCCTTTTCCCATTATTCTCATAGAAACCATCAATGCAGCATATAAAACTATCGCTCTAATCACAACAATAATCATAATCCCCATCCTAAAATCATAATATAATTAGTTTAACCTCCATAACTTCAAATATTCATTAATTTGTTGAAATAGGAATTTTAAAACTTCGACAACAAAAAAGGATGCTCTAAGCACCCTTTAATAATAATTATTATTTCTTTTTTCATACTGCCTTATTAATAACATTTTTAAGTTTGGCAAAAATCATTCTGCCTGCCGCTGTCTGAAGCACACTTGTTACTGTTACCACGACCGAGTCGCCGATACATTTTTTACCGCCTTCTACCACAATCATTGTACCATCATCCAGATATGCCAAACCCTGCCCTGATTCCTTACCATCCTTAACCACCATTACAGTCATCTCTTCTCCCGGAAGGACAACAGGTTTGACGGCATTTGCCAGCTCATTAATATTTAATACCTCAACTCCCTGAAACTCTGCAACCTTGTTCAAGTTAAAATCATTTGTCAAAACCTTGCCTCCCAGTTCTTTTGCAAGCTTTAAAAGTTTTACATCTACTTCGATGTTGTCGCCGTAATCCTTTGATTCAATTACAACATGAACCGTATCATCTTTTTGGAGTATATTTAATATATCCAGACCTCTTCTGCCCCTGTTTCTTTTAAGGCTATCTGATGAATCAGCTATATGCCTTAACTCCTTCAGTACAAACTCAGGTATAATTAATGTTCCTTCAACAAATCCTGTCTTACATATGTCAGAAATTCTTCCGTCGATTATAACGCTGGTATCAAGTATTTTGGGTGAAGTTATTTCTTTCTTTGTTTTATCCTGTTTCTTATTTGTTGATTGTTTCTTCAAATTTATTTGGGGCCATACAAAATCATCCTTTTTCCTTGTGGAAATTTTTATTCCTAAGTAACCAAATGTAAAATATGACAATATTGCAACAATTGTGCCTACATATTTAATGTCTGAAAATGGCTGGCTTATTAAGAACGCAATAACAAATCCAACTATTAATCCCACAGCACCCCAAATAATATCCGTTGTTGAAAATTTCAGCAGCTCCCTTTCAAATGAACCTACTATTCCAAGACTGATATTTTTGATTTTTGTTGATAAAAGTAAAAATATAATTCCAAATACTAAGCTGATACCAATTATTACTAAAACGTTTTGATAATTAGGCAATTTAAGAAAATCATTCTGGTTTAGCAGTACTCCGACAAAAGCACCAAGTGATGCTCCGATTACAGAAATAACAGCTTTTATAAATTTATCTAACATCTTCTCACCTCCCTTTAAGTATACCCATATATTTCTATATTATTTAATGTAACATATTTTTTATTATTTGACTATACTATTTTCTTGAAATTATATTTAATTATTATTAATTTTACCTTAAATTATGGGTAAATAAAGAAATATGCACTAAAGCACATTATTGTTACTGCTCCAGCGCATCTTCATTAATTATATTGTCCAAATAATCCTGAACTTTATTACCGTCATTGTTTGTAGATAGTGCAATTTCACTTACAATCATTTGTTTTGCACTGACAAGCATCTTTTTCTCACCTGTCGAAAGACCTTTTTCTCTGTCCCGGTATGTTAAGTCCCTAACAACCTGAGCAACCTCAAATATATCCCCTGTTTTCATTTTTAACATATTATCCCGGTATCTTTTGTTCCAGTTTGAATCATTTAATACCGCACCCTGCTTCAATATTTCATATACCTTGCCTACCAAACCATTGTCAATAATTCTTCTTAAGCCTATGTTATTAACATTATCAACGGGTATCATAAGCTTCATTTCACCAATCGGCATCTTGAGTACATAGTAATTTTTTACTTCACCAAGTATTTCTTTTTTCTCAACTGTTTCAATAACACCGGCTCCATGCATTGGATATACTACCTTATCACCTAAACTAAACATCAGAATTACCTCCTATATATTTAGTATACACCATAGAACAACAAATGTCAAATTGGTTATTATACCTTGATAGTATACCAATGTCAATATAAAATTAATAAAAATTTTTAACAATTTCAACCTAATTTTGTCATCATTTCACAATGTAAACTAATTCACATTTTTGATAAAGAAAACAATTTCATTCGATAATTTCACCTAAAAAGCACTGTAGAACTACAGCGCTTTTAATTTTTTAAATTCTTTCTTTTAACTTAATTGCCTCCCTGCAGGCCCCTTGAATATCTTCTTCGGTGAGATGATATTTTTTCAAAAGGTCAGAGGGCTTTCCTGATTCACCAAATGTATCCAACACACCAATTCTTTTAACGGGAACCGGATATACATCAGACAAAACTTCCAGCACCGCACTTCCAAGGCCTCCTATTATGCTGTGTTCCTCAGCAGTAACAATAGCTCCTGTCTCTTTTGCGGCTGTTATGATTATCTCCTTATCAATTGGCTTAATCGTGTGTATATTTATAACTCTTGCATCTATTCCTTCTTCAGAAAGCTTCTTTGCAGCCTTTAATGCTTCCTGAACCATAATGCCTGTTGCTATAATTGTAAGGTCATTGCCTTTTTTAAGTTCAACACCTTTTCCTAACTGGAATTTGTAATCTGTGTCATATACATCCTCAACAGCCATTCTTCCAAGCCTTATATACACCGGACCCTTAATTTCAGCAGCCTTAAGTACTGCCTGTTCTGCTTCTATACTGTCAGCAGGATTAATTACTGTCATGTTTGGGATACCTCTCATCAAGCTGATGTCTTCAATTGCCTGATGGGAAGCTCCATCTTCACCTACTGTGAGTCCGGCATGGGTTGCAGCAATTTTAACATTCAGTTTAGGATATGCCACGGTGTTCCGTATTATTTCGTATGCTCTTCCCACAGCAAACATTGCAAATGAGCTTGCGAAAGGAATCTTTCCGGCTATTGCCATTCCTGCCGCTGTTCCAATTAAATCCTGCTCTGCAATTCCCACATTAAAAAACCTTTCAGGGCTTATTTTTTTAAATTCGGATGTCTTTGTTGAGCCTGACAGGTCTGCATCAAGTACAACTACATCCGGATTATTTGCAGCAAGTTTTTTCAGTGCTTCTCCATAAGCTTCTCTGGTAGCCTTCGCCATTATTCGCACCTCCCTAATTCGTCCATTGCTTTTAGATATTCCTCGTCATTTGGAGCTTTTCCGTGCCAGGATGCCTGATCTTCCATAAACGAACAACCCTTTCCCTTTGTTGTCTTTGCTATTATAACCACTGGTTTGTCTTTCACGGTTCTTCTTTCCTCAAAAGCTTTTTCAAGAGATTCAAAATCATTGCCGTCTGCTTTAATTGTATACCATCCAAAAGCTTCAAATTTCTTGTCAATTGGTTCAACAGTCATAACATCACTGTTTCTTCCGTCTATCTGAAGTCCGTTGTGGTCAACTATTGCCGTCATATTATCCAGATGATAGTGACCTGCAAGCATAGCAGCTTCCCAAATCATGCCCTCCTGTATCTCCCCATCTCCCAATAGTGCAAATACCCGGTTTTTCTTATTATCAAGCTTAAACGCCAGAGCCATTCCGTTTGCTATTGCCAATCCCTGCCCAAGTGAGCCTGTGGATGCTTCAATCCCCGGAATCTTATTCATGTCAGGATGTCCCTGAAGCTTTGAATCTATTTTTCTAAGGGTTCCGATTAAATCCTTGCTTATAAATCCTTTTTCCATGAGAGCAGAATATAAAACAGGTGCTCCGTGACCTTTTGAAAGTATAAAGCGATCCCGGTTTTCATCCTTCGGATCTTCTATGTTCATTTCTTTAAAATACAGGTATGTTATTATTTCCACTGCAGACAGTGAACCGCCGGGATGCCCTGACTTTGCCCCATGAACCATAGTCAGTATATTTCTTCGCATATTCGTTGCTATGACACATAAATTTTCGTTATTCATATAAACCTCCTTATGTCTTTATCTCTTTGGTACTGTTTCCCAATCCTTCAGGAACTGGTCTATTCCTTTGTCTGTTAAAGGGTGTTTTGTCATTTGAACCAGCACCTTGTAGGGTACCGTAGCAATATGGCATCCAAGCCTGGCAGCCTGTGTTACGTGCATAGGGTGTCTTATGCTTGCCGCAATTATTTCCGTGGTTATTTCGTAATTGTTAAAAATGTTCACAATTTCCTCTATAAGCTCCATTCCGCTGTTGCTCACATCATCCAGCCTGCCGACAAAGGGGCTCACATAGGCTGCTCCTGCCCTTGCGGCCATCAATGCCTGTGCGGAGGAAAAAACGAGCGTAACATTTGTTTTTATATATTCCCTTGAAAGCACCTTTACGGCCTTTAACCCCTCAATGGTCATAGGAATCTTAATAACTATATTTTTATGTATTTTTGCAAGCTCCACAGCCTCTCTTATCATTCCCTCCGCATCAGGACTTATAACTTCCGCACTTATGGGACCATCAACTATCTGTGTAATTTCCTTCACAACTTCCTCAAATACTCTTCCTTCCTTGGCAATTAAAGACGGATTTGTGGTTACTCCGCATATAACGCCCATATCATTTGCCTTTTTTATCTCTTCCACATTGGCTGTATCAATAAATAACTTCAAGCTTCTTTCCTCCTACTCAATTTCTTTAACAATATTTTTATTTCCAAACAAAACCCTAAACATGAAAACAGGCAACAGAATTTGCCTTTTAATCCTTTTAGGCTCCTTTACAAGCCTGTAGAACCACTCAAGCCCCAACTTTATAAATATTTCCGGAGCTCTCTTTACGTTACCTGCAAGTCCGTCCAAGGTTCCGCCATTTCCGATGATGATTTTGGCATTAATTTTATCCTTGTTGTATTCTATCCACTGCTCCTGCTTTTTAGCACCAAAGCCCACAAACAGAATATCAGGCTCTTTTTTGTTAATTGCTTCAATAACCTTCAATTCTTCTTCATGACCTTTTTGACCCAAATGTGTTCCCTTGAAATATCCATGTTGTGCGCCCACAATTTTAATGTTCGGATATTCTTCATGAACATTTTTCATAGCTGTTTCCGCCACTCCGGGCTTTCCGCCAATCACAAAAAGTTTTAATCCCTGTTCATCTGCAAGCTTCAATAAATTTACAGATAAATCATAGCCTGCAACTTTCTCCTTCAAGGGATGCTTTTTTATTTTCGAAGCATATATTAGCCCCACTCCATCAGGTATATTTATATCCGACCTGTTAAGAAGTCCTATGAATTCCTCATCCTTTTGGCACATCATAATAATTTCGGTGTTTGGAGTGTATATAATATACTGCTTTTTCTCAGCAAGTTTCATTTTTACAGTGTCAATTACTTCGTTCATATTTTTATTGTCAATTCTGACACCCATTATACTTAATTTATTCATACTATATTTCCTTCAGAATTTTATAATTAATCTTAGTCAGTTCTCTTAATTCATCTACTCCCTCAGACAGCTTCATTTTTTCCACACCCTCATTGCTGATTTTATCCATAATTTCATCATAAAGAGCATCTGTATCTATATTGTCAATGCTGCAGACAACCTTCATGTTCAGACTGTTTACAAAATGGTCAACCTTGTGATCGTAGGATACTGCTGCAAAAGGAACATTTGCCGCTGCTGCAAATATGAGGGAATGGAGCCTTACCCCCACCATTACATCCATGTCTCTTATAATGTCAAAGGCATCATTAGTTGTAAGCCTTTCTTTATAATATACTGCCTTGTCACCTATATTTTTTTCAACCTCATTAATAAGCTCCAGGTCTTCATTATAATAAAAGGGAATAAAACAACACTCAATATCATTTTTTATGAGTCTTTCTGTCAAAGTGCTGATTTTTTGGCTTACGTTGGCATCTTTCCAGTTTCTAAGTGAAAAACAGACTTTCTTCTTCCCATTATGCACAGTCAAGTGATTTTCTCCTGCCCTCAGATTTATAACCGGATCCGTGGATAAAAATATTTTATTCTTATCCATTCCGAGGTTTTCAAGAAACTCCTTGGAATATTTATCTCTGACTGTCATGTAATCAATATGTTTTAGTGTGTTTTTCACTGCATTTTTACTGTTTTCACTTACTATGGGACCTATGCCCTGGCTGAGCATTATTACTTTGTTGTTCATTATCTTGGCAAGTCTTATAAGAAACAAATAGTAATGTATACTTCTCTTGCTTGTAATATCCTGAAGAAGGCTTCCTCCGCCAAAAACCAGGGCATCGGATTTCATAAGCCCGGCAATAATGGAAAATACATTGTATCTGTCAATTGTGTTTATATTGTATTTTTTCCTTGTAACTTCCTTGCTTCCTGATAAAACAGTGATGTTTTCTCTATCCGTGATCTCCAGGATTTGTTTGATTGCCATTTCCAATATTGCTTCGTCGCCTAAATTTCCAAATCCGTAATAACCAGCCAACAATATTTTTTTCACTTCAGCTTCTCCTGCAACCTCATGTGTATTTTATAAAACAAATCAGCTATAATTACTGCCATACAGCCTATGACAATTCCGAATCCCAGTGCAATCAATGTCCTTGCAAATGAAAGGTATATTGGCGTTCTTATGTGTGAGAATGTATTGATTACAGAGGAAGTTCCTATGGCTGCAGCAAGCATAAACAAGCCTGTAAAAAATTCAGATTTCTTTCCTGCCGCATATACTGCCACAAAAATTGCAGGAAATGCAATTAAAAATTCCTTTGTTCTCGGTCTTGCAAGCAATATATATTCCATGAAATTTCTTGTAATCATTTCTATATTGGAAGGTTGAATATTTGTTTCATGACCTGTTCTTGAAATATAGACATATCCTACAACACCTATTACCGCAGCAACAATAGCATAATAAACTTTAATATCTTTATTTAATACCCCCACAGTTGTATTAACAACGCTCTTAAATGAACTCTCGTCATTCTTGTTTAAGAAATAAATTAAATATATTAGAACAAAAATTCCAAAGGGTAGAATCTGGGCAAATTTGACTCCTCTGAAAATATCCATTTCAAGGAAATACTTCACATCTGCCAGCACTGCATCCAAAAATACTGCACCCGCCAAAGCTATGGCAATCGAACACAACAAAATCCTGGTTGAATTAGTCATAACCTTAAGCTTAGAATATTTTTCGGGAGAGCCATATATTTTTTTGACCTCCATCATAAAATAATATATTCCAAGTCCCGAGAAAACAACCGCAGCTGCAAAAGCAAATCCCTTTTCAGCCAAATTTCTCATTATCAGAGGAATTATAGCTGCCGGAATACTAAATAAATACAGCAGATTTACTTTTTTACCATGTATGTTAAACATTTTAATAAATAATAAAACTGCGGCAAGAGTAATTCCAAATGACAGGATTGCCATTCTCTTCGAACCTATGTGAAACTCCTTTATTGCCTCTGCCCTTCCAAGGGTTATGCCATGGTCATTAAGCCTGTTTTCCAGGCTCACGAAGGTTCTTTCATATTCGTCAGCATCGGTTAAATACTTTTTGCTATCCTCTTCCTGAAAAAACGGCTTGAAATATATTGCCCTGATATTACGCTCAGTTATTGCTCTGAACATTGTATTCTCAATTTCCTCAGCACCCTCATAGTTATAATATTTGTTTCTCTGCCTTATATAGTCCCACATTGTGAAGGCTCTCATTCCTTTATAGCCCGAATCCTCCACCAGCTTGTTCAGGCCTTCTCCGTCCAGATGCTCTCTTTGGGTGGAACTCTCTATTAACCCAATGGCAATATTCTTTTCATTTACATAATCTAACAGTTTATCTTCATTTCCGGGATATCCAAGCACTTCTTTTCCGTGAAGAAGATATATCCTTGGCTTTAGGTCATATTTTTCATTAGCGGCTCTGTAAACACCCGCCAGCTTTTCATTATATTCGGGGAAATTGATAGGCCTTAAAATAACATCCAGTCCTGACTTTTTTACCTGATCAATTTTTTCATCATCATAGCCAATGCCGATATTTAACAGCCTTGAATCCACAACCCTGTTTACTTCGTATACTCCCTTACCAGCCAAATTAAGCACTTTTTCTGTTGACCCGTAATATACATCATCATTTGTTCCCCTTAAAATTATGTAATAAACACCATTAATAATATGTGTATCAAAAAGTTCATGGCTGTATCTTTCTGTTAAACCGGATACCAGGTAATTGTATAATGCCTCATCTTTTGTCGTAACAATTACATCAGTCGGTCTTATATCATTTCCTTCAACCATAGTCACAATATCAGAATCAAAGTCATTCTGCCAATTGTAATTTTTAATAAGCTCTGACACAATATCAGCTCTGAGCGGTTTTCCGCTTTCTATTAACAGCTTTATTGTTTCTTCCTGTATTGCCACCGATTGTGCTCCATATTCCCTGAATTCCTTAAGCCAGTAGTCCAGACTTTCTTCCGAGCTGTCAGCCATTTTTTTCATTTCGCTATAATCAAGAATTATTTCTGCTGTCTTGTATTGCTTTTCAATTTCAACTCTCTGATAGACGGTATAAATTCCTACCACCAGAGATAAACAAATCAATAAAATTACTAATTTATCAACCTTATTTAAATTCATTTTATCTCCCTTTCCGTATAATATAATTCCACATTTATTATTGTTCACAGTCAAAAATTTAATTATTAAAATATAATGGCATCAGCCCGTGGTAATTCTGAATGCACAGCATGAAGAATCTCCGAGATTTTCTGAAATAGTGTAACGCTAATTATTTTCTTAAGACGCAAACCACCATCTTTACCAAGTATTCTTTTACTCCTGGGATTCTGGCAGGATACTTTAAAAAACCTCTCAGGGGCTCTTCTGAATAATAATCAATGTTGAATTTACTGTTCTTCAATATTTTGTCTGCTCTTTTTATTGTCATTTTATTTATATAAGAAAAATACTCTGTTCCGTCAGGTTTTCTGCTGATTCTGAATTCGATTCTGTCCTTGCCGTCAGGAAGATCCTTTACCAGTTCCTTGTATGTTTTTATCAATGTGCTTTCGCTGAAAAAAACATGAACCCAGGGCATACCCATTGCATCGCTTAAATGAGCACCGTATGGATGATTATAGGGAGGAAAGTTCAGGTACAGCTTTCCATTTTTCTTCAATATCCTGTGGCATTCCTCAAGCACCTTTTCAGGTTCGTCCACGTGCTCCATGGCATCGTTCATTATTATGGTATCAAAGGTTTCATCTTCAAAGGGAGTTTTAGATGCATCTGCGCAAACAAATTCAAATTTATCTTTCATGCTATATTCTTCGGCAAGTCTTTCTGCTTCTTCCCTGTACTTTTCCAGTATTTCAACCCCTACTATTCTTTTTACACCCTTGGAAGCATAGAAAACAGTCTTACCTGCCGCACCGCATCCAATGTCCAATACTACCTTATCTTTGAACATTTCATCTACATTGGTATATTTCAAATAAAACTTTATTGTATCAATTCCTTTTTCATATTGCCACTGGGCATAGGTCTTTTTCCCTTCGTTATTCAAATTAAAAGGATGCACTGGCAGTTTAAACATTTTATTTACTGTCATACATAGATTCTGCATATTTTAACCTTCTTCTTCCGTTTTTAATTACTTTGCAATTATACCATCTAAAATGGTCAAGTTCAATCATTAGTTGTATTTTATGGATAATATGTGTATGCGAAGATGACAACAACCCAACCCTGTTCGTCCCCATGTCACTTTGCTGTGAATAGTAGTATTTCCAAATTGTGTCATTTGTTTTCTGTCAATATGTGTTGAATTATTTGTTATTTTAATATAAAATATTCCTATCATGCAATTAAGCTATATAAAGGAAGTGGTTATTTGAAAAAAATCTTGATTATTTCATTAGTTTTGATATTTGCACTGACTGCGGTAATCTATGCAGCGCCAGGCGATACGAATGACCCCATAGTTGTGTTAAGCTACCTTAATGATCGCCTTACGAGCTTAGTTAAGGAATACAACCTGGATGACATCAAGGAAATAAAGGAACAGATAAGCAATTTAAGCGGAAATCCTATCGGCAATCCTGTCAGCGGAAGCTCATCTTCCGAACTGGTCGTCGTGGAAATCAAGGCAGGTGAAAAAATAATTGCTGGTGCAGGAACAGAGCTAATCTTAAGAAGCGGCAAGGCATATGCTATAGGCAGCAAGCTTGGAGGTCTGAGCGATGTAACCTTAGCCAAGGATATAACTACAGGAAAGCCTATTACTTCAAACGACCTTCTTATAGTCCCAAGGGATGACGGCAGGGGCGTCTATACAGAAACCAGCGCGACATTTATGGTTCGCGGTACATATGAAGTAGTTAAATAAACACATATTAAAACGGGATGGCTAAGCCGTCCTTTTTTATTTTTTTATTCTTCTTTTACTGCCCTATTTCAATATGCCCTCCCCACAAATTTGTTGACGCACTATCTACGATATGGTAGAATTTTCTAACATTCCGTATCCTATGAAAAATATTTATATTTTAGCTTATAAAGCGAATATCTGGCGGAGGACAATAAATTGATTTTAACCGATTTCGATTATTGCACTTATGGATATTTGAGAAAAGATTTGAAGTTGTTAAATAAGTTATCCCCCACTAACACGGAAACAACGGTAAACGTACAATTCCATCTTCTACCAACGAGGGTATTATATATTAAATATATTTTATAAAATTAAAAATTCAATAGAAAAATAACTACAGAAATGTTATAATATATAAAAAGGATTTCGGAGGAACAGTCAATGAACAGCAAGTCAGAAAACGAATGCGCTGTTACAAGGGACACTGAATTTATATCACCGAAGATAGATTATGCTTTTAAGCAAATGATGAACAGCGAAACAGCACTCAGGAACTTCTTAAGTGCAGTATTAAAAGTTCCGGAAAAGGAAATTAATGAAATACATTATGTCGATACACATACTCTGAAAGAGTACGAGGACGATAAGTATGTTGTAATGGATGTGAGAATATCCCTGCAAAATAAATGTGAAATCGATATTGAAATGCAGATGATGAATTTTCGCAGCTGGACAGACAGAGTAGTATATTACAGCAGCCGAATGCTGTCAGAACAAATTAAAAAGGGGCAGGGCTATGTAGAACTTATTAAATGTATCAGCATAAGCATATTGTCTTTCAATATTTTTGACAAATGCAATTTTCCAAAATATTATAGCTCCTACCATATACGAGAAGACATAGACCACAGAGTTTTTAATGACCTATTTGAATATCACATAATTGAACTCCCTAAAATATCAGAAAAGAATTTCACAGAGTTGGAAGATGACAACTTGTTGTCATGGGCAAGGTTTATTAATTCGGATGACAAGGAGGAGATGAAAATGTTGTCTGAAAAAAATCACGGAATAAAAGCAGCATATGATGAACTTGAAGCATTGAGCAACGATGAAGAACGAAGAGCAATTTACGAAGCAAGAGAAAAGGCCATAATGGACTACAATGTTCAAAATCCTGCTGCCAGAGAAGAAAGGGCAAGAAGAGAAGGTAAGATTGAAGGAAAAAAGGAAGGCCAAAAAGAAGAAAAAATTGCTATTGCAAAAAAACTTCTTGATATACTGGATATAGAAACCATTGCTGAAAAAACAGGACTTAGTATTGAACAGATAAACCTCATTTCTAAAAATAAACTGTAAATATCAGTCTTCCTGCACTGCAGGTTATGAAGAAGTGACTGCTATGGGACTTGAAAAACTAATTATGTTTGGAACTTGTGGCGTCTTACGCAAAGAAATCGAAGATTTAGCTATTATTATACCCACAAGCGCACTGCGTGATGAAGGTACGAGCTATCACTATGTTGAAGCAAATGACGAAATCCAGGTTAACTCAAAGTATAAAGAAGAGTTTATAGATATTTTAAACGAACATAACTACTCCTACGTCTTCGGTAAAACCTGGACAACTGATGCACCATATAGAGAAACAAGTGCGAAAGTTCAAAAAAGAAAAGAACAAGGTGCTGTCTGTGCAGAAATGGAATGTGCCTCTATGGCTGCTGTTGCACAGTTAGAGGCAAAGACTTTTTCCAGTTTTTATATGCCGCTGATAATTTAGATGATACAAAGTGGGATACCCGCAGTTTAAACTGTGCAACCAATCTTGATAAAAAGGAACAGATTGCATTGTTAGCCTTTGAACTTGCCACAAAAATCGCTTAATCTGTTCTCACTGATGAACGCTTTGCCGCTGTTCGTCAGCCTATACTTTTGCATTCTGCTGCTCGGTTTGTCCGGCACTGTCATCTCTATAAGTCTGTTTACCCGCAACCACTTTGCCATCAATGATGGAAGTCACTTCACCCAGCGTGAGAGAATTGCCCTCGATAGCAAGAGAAGAATAGATCGTTCGAACACGGTTTTCCCTGTGCAATCGGATATCGTGTTTAAACTCCGTGCCGTATTCCAGCCGTGTGACAGTTTCAACGATTTTTGCCAGGTAATCTGCTGCCTTTTCCGTTATGGTTATTCCTGGGCTTCATCCTGCTGCCCCGTAGGCTGCTCATTTGTGTTTGTAAGTTTTTCTATTGTATTTACAAACTCCTCTGATGCTTCATAGCCTTGTAGCTTCTGCTTGTTGTTCTTGGTGCTGTATTCGTTGTAATATTCTGTCTTAATATATACTGTCTTATTTTCTATATCATAAAATAAATCAAAATCATATTCATCCTTACCGCGAAATTCTGCATCAATCCAGTAGTAACCGTCTTTTTTCAAAGAAAGATCCTCAACTGCCACAGTTTCTTTTAATTTATAGATGCTTTCAAAGAGTTTTTTTACCTGGGCAGCTCTTTCCGCTTCGTCAGGGTTCGCACCGCTGAAACTGTTCAGCCTCTTTATATCCTCATGCCTGTTTGTATACCTGATTCCGTTATTTGAATAAACACTTATGTCAACATCTGAAACACTGTTTATTGTTCCGGAAATCTCACTGGTAGTTGATTGCACCGCCTTATCTATGGCATCTAAGTATTTCTCCTTCCTGAAAGGAATAGATATTAGGAATATAACCACAACTACAATCAACAGCAATAATGTTATGCGCCCATAATGAATCTTTCTTTTTTTCCCGTATATTCTCCGTCTTCTTGCCATAAATTCACCTACCTAATTTTATTT
>ENA-UOOK01003668-UOOK01003668.1-fermentation-metagenome-genome-assembly--contig:-NODE-3668-length-17206-cov-4.215498_pt1 | contig 17206 bp, 16 predicted proteins | sample MGYA00245777_ERZ724023 | MGnify/ENA primary metagenome ERZ724023 (study PRJEB28704, sample SAMN03018312) | fermentation metagenome | biome: anthropogenic terrestrial biome; feature: soil; material...
CCAGGGTTGGAAGTAATATACAACCCCTATGAAAGGAAGCTTACCGAAGAGGAAGTGAAAGATTTAATAATAAAATATCAACCAATTGGAATGATAGCGGGAGTTGAGCCATTAACACGAGATGTTATGGTGAAAGCTAAAAACCTCAAGATAATATCCAGATGTGGGATTGGGGTTGACTGAGTTGACCTTGAGGCGGCTAAAGAATTGGGTATTAAAGTGACGATTACACCCGACGCGCCGTTGATATCCGTAGCGGAACACACACTTGCATTGATATTATCGCTTGTCAAGAAAATAACTCTTCTTGATTCGAAAATAAGAAAATGTGAATGGAAGGGACCTAAGACCAACCTTGTTTCAGGTAAAACTGTAGGAGTTATCGGTTGTGGTCGGATCGGAACGTATGTCTCAAAGCTTTTAAAATCTTTTGGTTGTCTAGTTCTAGGCTATGATCCTTATGTTAAAGAACATGACATTTGCGCAATGGTTGGGTTTGAAGAATTAATTACTAAGTCGGATATTATTACTTTGCATTTACCATTAAATAGCGATACTAAAAATATTATTGGATTAAAGCAATTAAAACAGATGAAGCCTACCGCTTTATTGATTAATGTGGCAAGAGGAGGATTAGTAGATGAGGCGGCGCTGTATGAAGCACTAAGGGATAAGGAAATTACAGGCGCAGCTGTGGATTGTTTTGTTGAAGAGCCCTATAATGGTCAATTGTTGAAATTAGATAATACAATATTAACTCCACATATGGGTTCGAGCGCTATCGAAGCAAGGGTTATGATGGAACAACAAGCAGTACGGAATCTTTTAGAAGAATTAAAAAAACTTCATGTTGGATAAGGGTTTAATTTTATATTTTCAATTGGCCTTTGACATTTGCAGTTGGTTTTGAGTTCTATTGTCAAAGGTTGGAAGAGGACTTTAAAGCAAGAGGAGAAGCTGTACTCTCTCGGATAACTAATGAAGGTATTATATGAATTTTTGATGGGATACTTTGTTTGGCTAATGCTCCGGAAAGCATTTTACAGATGGAATCGGCAATTTCATCGATGTTGTTATCAATAGTCGTTAGTTCCGGTTCTGAGGTACGGGCATGAATTGAATTCAAATATCCTACGACAGACACATCCTGGGGTACGGATTTTCCGATTGCTTTTAGTCCTTTGATTATACCGATGGCAGTTAAATCGTCGCATCCGATTACTGCGGTGTACTCCGTATTATTCTCCTTAAAATAATTTACCGCATCAATACCGGAATCATAGCCGTAAAAAGTGGAATATATCATGTTGTCAGCTACAGGAAGGCCGAATTCTTGCATTTTCTTCAAATACATATTAACTTTAAGCTCTGATATGGAGGAATTATAGTTTCGAATGAATACAATCTTTCGGTGCCCCAATTCGTATAAATAATTCATTGCTTTTTCAATACCCACATCCATTTTTCCATAGACATTATAGATGTTTTTCCCTTCAAAAATGCAATTAAAGGTTATGATAGGCACTTTAGAGTAGAATATCGGTAATAGATTTGCCACAGTTTTGTTATTGTAAGCATCTCCTATCATAATCAAGCAATCCAGGTTTTTATCGGTGAACATTCGTAAATAGTGTTCCTGTTCTTGAGGATTTTCTGTTGTGTTACAAAGATAGACATTATATCCTAAAAAACGCGCTTTTCTTTCGATGTTATAAGTGATGGTAGAATAATTGGTGTGAAGAATATTAATAGCCATAATTGCTATAGATTTGGTGAATCGACCCGCTAAATTCCTGGCGGAAGCGCTGGGAACATAATTGTATTCATTAAGAATGTCCAAAACTTTCTTCTTAAGCTTATCACTGACATGAGGGCTTCCGTTAATAACTCTGGACACAGTGGTTTTTGAGACATTTGCAAGTTTTGCAATATCATATATGTTCATCGTGGTTCTCCTTAATACTTAAACAATTATAGATTATCTATATTCAATTCTAAGTATAGGGTTTTGTTATTATTAAGTCAATTAAGGTCTTGCTCCCAGTTAGAGTATTATTAACCTGTAATTAGTTGATTTTTATTTTATCAGGCGCCTTCACTTTTCCTACTTCTGTCTCCAACTTCCTTCTCTAAAAATGTTTTCCAATTCAATCATAATCTTGACTAAAAATGGTATATACTATATAATAAACGCAACTCAATTGCATTTAGAAAGCAGGGAACAGTAATGGCGGCTATTGATGAAATTTTGCATAACGCCGGTTTAAAGCATACTCCCGGCCGGGAGGCTTTACTTAATTTATTGATGAATAGCGCCGACCCAATGACTCAGGAGGAAATCTCCAGCCAATTAAGGGATACCGGGTTAAACCGGGTCACAATTTACCGGGCCTTGGACTCCTTTACCAAGGCCGGCATCGTCCACCGGGTCGAAAACGCCGACCGCATCTGGAAGTTCGCTTTTTGCGGCTGCGGTAACCATGGCCATTGCCATCCCCATTTTATCTGCCGCAATTGCGGCAAGGTTGAATGTTTATCAGGCGTTAAGCTCCCCGATATCCCAAAGCCAAAGGCCGGATACATTGTTGAAGAACGAGAGTTTTACCTACGGGGACTCTGCGCCAGGTGCTCATAAAAAATAGGCTGCATCACTACATCCATAGAACATTATTAACCACGAAGTCGTCCACCCCGGCTCGCCGGGACACATGAAAGGATGGAAAAAGATATTCACCACGAAGATCACAAAGGACACGAAGGGGAACGAAGAATAGATTTTCTTCCCCCGTCTTCGTGCTCTTCGTGGTGTTAAAGTATTCAATGTAAGGAAAACAAAAAATCAATTTAGCGCAAAGGAAACGAAAGATGAAAAAGTCATGGTATTTAATGAGTTTGCTATTACTGGTTGTCGTAATCATTAGCTGGTCTTTGCTTCGCCAATCTGAGGTTGACGTCGCCGACTCCTCAAAGTTGCCAATCACCGTCAGTGTGCCCTTACTCCGTAATCTGACCGAAGCGATCGGCCGGGACCAAGTCGCCGTAACCAGTATCATTAACGGGCCTAATTGTAATCACCATTATGAACCGGCCTCCGGCGATCTGATCAATGTTTCACGGGCCGCTATTTTTATCAAAGCCGGGGTGGGGTTTGACCTTTGGGTGGATCAACTGATTGAAAACGCCGGCAAAGAGGTAATGGTAATCGACGTTTCCCAGGGCGTGACTTTAATTGACGCCGAACACGACGGCCCTGAAGAAGCTGAAGACCATGAAGAACATTCAGGTCACGACCACTTATTCGGCAATCCCCATTATTGGGGGAACCCTGAAAATGTGAAGCTAATGGCGGAAAACATTCTAAAGGGGTTAATTAAAGCCCTGCCGGAACAGGAAGCATACTTTACTGGAAATTATCGGGAATATCTTTCCAAAATAGACCAAACCGTGAGCCGACTCCAAGCAGACCTGGCCAAAGTAGCTAATAAAAAAACCATAAGCTACTCGGCGGCTTTCCCTTATCTTTACCGGTATTTCGGCATCAATAATCTGGCGACTGTCGAAAGCGCTTGTGAACAAGAAGTTTCCCCCCGGCGCCTTGCTGAAGTAATTACGATCGTAAAGGCCAATCAAGTCAAAGTTGTCGTCGGAGAAGCCGTTTATCCCAAATTGCCCGAGACCTTGGCTCGAGAAACCGGGGCCAAACTGGTCTTGTTATGGCCGAATACCAATGATAGCGGCGATTATCTGGAAACTTTATCGGAAAATATTACAAAATTGGTGGCGGCGTTAGAATGATAAGCGCAGTAGTTCGGGATAACATTTTAACCAATGATCAAACTTTGTTAAGACTATCCGGGGTGACTTTAGGTTATCGCGGAGTGATTGCTTTAAAGGAAATTAATTTCAGTATCAACCGGGGAGAATTTTTGGGAATCATCGGCCCCAACGGCTCCGGTAAAAGTACCCTTTTAAAAGGGATTTTAGGTTTATTACAACCTCTTGAAGGCGAAATTTTTTTATTTGGCTCCAGTTATCAAGACCGGGAGATTCGCAAAAAAATCGGCTATGTTCCCCAAAAAAGCAAGAGTGAAGCCGGGTTTCCCGCCTCAGTCAAGGATGTGGTGATGATGGGATTGTATTCGCAGATTGGGTGGTTGCGGCGGCCCCAGGCAATCCATCACCAGTTGGTCTTGGAAAGCTTGGAACGGGTGGGCATGGCTGAACTGAGGGACCGGCCCATCGGGGAACTTTCCGGGGGCCAATATCAAAAGGCGATGATTGCCAGGGCTTTGGTTAACAACCCGGAATTATTGGTATTGGATGAACCAACGGCTGCGGTTGATATCTCCGCCCAACGGGTGATCTTGGATCTTTTGGAGGAACTAAACCGGGAACAAAGGATGACTATCTTGATGGTATCCCATGATATCAATGAAATCGTCCATTGTTGCGACAGGATTTTGTTATTAAACGGCAGGGTCTGCGCTTTTGGGACCCCGGCGGAAGTGTTGACTAAAGAGAACTTAAGGTCGGTCTACGGCGCCAGGGTGTTCATCTATGACCACCACGGCCATCCCCATGTTATGGCAGGGGATTTTGATGATTGACATTTTCTCCTTCGCATTTATGAGGACCGGATTAATAGGGGCGATCATTAGCGGGATCTGTTGTTCATTGATCGGGGTTTTTGTGGTATTGAGGGGCATGTCCTATGTGGGAACGGGAATCGCCCACGGCTCTCTGGCCGGTGTGGCTTTGGCCTTTCTGATGGGGTGGAACCCGCTGCTAACCTCGGCCATTTTTGCTTTGGCCATGGTAGTAATCATCGAACTTTTGAGCCGGAGGACTACCTTAAAGGTTGATTCGGCGATTGGGGTCACTTTTTCGCTGGCTATGGCCTTGGCGGTGCTCTTCATTGGCCTAATGCAAAGGTATACCCCGGATATTATGGGTTACTTATTCGGTAATTTACTAGGAGTCACCGGAGCGGATCTTTGGATAATGGGGGGAGCGGGCCTTCTAGTAATCATAGTGGTCCTGCTTTTTTTCAAGGAATTTCAGTTTTCCACTTTTGATCCGGAGATGGCGGCGGTTTCCGGTATTCCGGCGGGTTTGGTCTCCTTAACATTATCAATTTTAATGGGTTTGACCATTGTGGTATCTTTACAAGCGGTCGGCGAATTATTGGTTTTGGCTTTAATTGTGCTTCCGGCTTCCATTGCTCAACAATTAGTTAAGTCCCTTACTAAAATGACTTTACTGTCGGTAGGGATCGGGGTGGGGTCCGCCGTCACCGGATTGATCAGCTCCTTTTACCTTAATATCCCCTCCGGGTCCGCCATTGTCTTGATTTTGGGTTTTCTTTTCTTCGTAAGCCTGGCCTTTCGGAAAACACCGAAATGACAGTATGAAGGCTCAACAATAGGGTCATTAAGTAGTGAAGAAGGAGCAAGGCGAATGCTTAGATTTCATGTTTTAACCGAGAACCGGGTCCGGAAACGGGGACTTCTGGCCGAACACGGACTGTCACTCTGGATCGAGTCCGGGAGGGCTCAGATCCTTTTTGATATGGGCCAATCCGGGGTTTTCATCCATAATGCCGGAATAATGGGGATCCGGCTGGAAGACGCCGACCGGGTCATCTTCAGTCACGGCCATTACGATCATACCGGGGGCTTTCCGGATTTTCGAAACAAAATTCAATCTCAGGCCAAAATCCACCTTCATGCCGAGGCTTTCCGAAAACGGTACGTCATCAAAGGCGGAAAAACCGGACCGGTAGAGGCGGGGATACCTTGGAGTTTTGACCGGCTTGGAGTTGGTGAAGATGAAGTGATTTTTAATGTCAAGCCGGTTTTGATTAGCGATGGGATTTTAATTTCAGGGGAGATCCCCCGAAAAACCGGTTTTGAGGAGGTCCCAAGTTATTTTAAGACTGAAAGCCCCGCTGGAATGGTCCACGACCGGATCACCGATGAGCAGATGCTGGTTATCAAAGGGGCAGGTGGGCTTCATCTCTTCCTGGGCTGCGGCCATCCGGGGACCATCAATTGCCTGCATTATGCGGCGGAGTTGTTTCCGGGGGAGAAAATAGCGGCGGTCATCGGTGGGATGCATCTCGAAGGGGTGGATACTCCGCGCTTGAGTAAAACGATTCAATCCTTAATTAATTTTGGAGTTCAAAAAGTAGTGCCATTACATTGTACCGGCGAGATTGCAGTTAATGAGATTAAAAAGGAATTCGGCGAATTTTGTTTGGCGCCGATGGTTGGAGACTTGGTCGAACTGGAATAAGCCTTATGAAAACATATGAAAACATATGAAAAAGGAGGCATTCCACTCAAGCGCGGTCTGAATCATTTTTCGGTTGAACGATTTAATCCGTTACCTATGTTTTGGCTATACAAGTTGAATGGTTTAATTTTACCCTTTACCCTTTACCCTTTACAATTTATTCGTTTGTCGCTGCCGTCTGTTTTTTACTTGGGGTGAATCCGGCCGAGCGGGCCAGGATGCCTAGTTTCTCAAGGTAGTCGGGGGTGTCGGCCAGGGCTACTTTGGCGATGCCGCGCAGGTCGGAGACGAAGTCGGCCAGTTGGTCCAGTTTTTGGTCCCGGAACCGGGTGGCCTGTTCGGACTCGCCCTTCTCTTTCTTCTGCCGCAAGTTCTGCTCGATCACTTGTTGGACCATCTCATACTCCTGGTTGAGCCGGTCCTCGGGGTAACCATAACCGGCCATGGCCTCCAGTAACTCCGGGTCGTTTAAGATGTTGGCGTAAAATGAGACGGCCTGTTCCTGCCAGCCGTTGAAGCTTTGTTTGCGGACCCCATAGAGCATGGCCGCCTGGTCGGCTTTGTAGAGGTTTTTCAGGACGATCCGGGCGACTTTGAGGGTCTTCATGTACTGTTGGTCCGCTTCGGCCCAAAGGTTGTTGAACTCGGTGGTGGCCGCCACCTTCTCGCCGGATTCCCTTTTTTGGGTGAGATCGAGTTCAAAGGCTTCGTCATAGAGGGCTTTCCCCGCCTGAAGCCTGGCCTCGTCGTAACCGTAACCGGCCAGGGCGGTTTTTACGGTGTCGTCGGAGAGGGCGTTTTCGATCATGGTTTTAGCGGACATGAGGAAGTCGGTAACTTTGTTTTTTGGCATTTCAAATCACTCCTTTTTTATTATTCTCCCGCAAAGGCGCAGAGGAAAATACAGATTGGGAAATGAATAATTGATAAGTTTTCATTAACCCATTACTACTTTTGTTTCATGATTTTTTGGAGTTACATGGAACAACCGTATGACACAACCAAATTTTTAAAACTCTGCGCCTCTGCGCCTCCGGGAGATATTGTTTTAGTTGTTCGCTTCAATCTTTCACTCGTTTCATAAGTCCCAAAATTATTGATAAACCCATCCTTAGGCCGTTCCATCATTTCCTCGCCTCGTTTTGTCATTCCCCCGAGTCGTTTTGTCGTTCCCCCGGTTCGTTTTATGATTCCCCCGAGTCGTTTTGTCGTTCCCCCGGTTTGTTTTATGATTCCCCCGAGTCGTTCTGTCATTTCCCCGGTTCGTTCTGTTAGTCCTTCGCCTCGTTCCGGCGGGGGATTTTGGTTTTGTGATTTCAAAGGTGGTATGGCTTATCTTTTGGAAAACGTTTTAGGCGCAAACAGGAAAATATTTAGTTTTGAAAGGGTTATTTCAGCATCTAGTTTCCAGTTCTAATTGGATGATTTGGTTATTATTTAAACACATACCAAAATTCTCCTGCCTAGTTTATAATAATTTTTTTGGAATTTTTAGATTGGGCAGGTAGATTGGGGTTTTTATAAGTTTGGAGTTGGAGGGGTGATTGAAAGTCGAAAGTTAAAGGTCGAATGTTGAAAGTTTGAATGCAGGGACGCGAACCTCCTGTTCTTGCCCTACCAGGTTGTTGCTCTCTGGCCGACGGCTGTAATTCATCCTTGAATTTCAGCCGCGTGGTCAGCATCGTGCTGACCATGGAGGGTAAAATGTAATTTATTTTCGGAGTGTGTTTTGAGACATATTTGAGTTAATGAAAATCGCAGGTAGGGGAAATTTATCGAAATTTCTTTGTGAAAACAGGTTATTTGGGAGATGTTAACGAATACTTTACAAATAAATTTAGAATATTTTTGGTAAGGGTACTTTATAGAACGAGGTTATAACCGGATAGACTTGACGTTCGGATGCTTTTTGGAGGGTTAGTAGAAATTATGTTATTTGTTGACCATAGTTTTAGACGTGATACATGTTTTCCGCGATATTAGTATCAATCACGCATTACACATTTTTATATTTTAAATGGATAAAAAATGCGATGCGTATTTTAGTAGTTTTCCGGAAATACCCGCCTGATTCGGGCCTATGCCACATCGTGTGGCACTTTTATAAAGAAACCTATAAAACATTTAATTAAAGGCTTTATCGAATGTTTGTCGTTTAAAAATAATCTGTTTGTTGTTGGGAAAGACTCATAATTTATATTTAATATGAGGAGAAAAATAAATGAAAATCGACAATGAAGCATTATTTAGACAAACACTTGAAACAGGGGTTAATTTGTTTCTTGGAGCAGGATTTTCAACTTTAGAATGTAAGGGCATACAAAATTTGCCCGTTGCAAAAGATTTATGTAAAGAAATTGATAAAGGGTTTGAACTAAATGGTAAATTTGGAAACGATTTAGAAACAATATCAACATATGTTTCTACTATTGGACGACAAAGATATGAGGATTTCCTTAGAAAAAAATATAAAGTAACTGATTACAACAAAAAGTATAATCTGCTCAATAGAATAAACATTAAATCAATTATAACGACAAATATAGATAATATCGTTTATATGGTAATGGATAACAGTAATAGGTATTATCTAAGAAATATTATGTTATATGGAATTGGAAAGAATCAAGGAGCAGAAATTCCTTATGTTCCATTACATGGTGATGTTCTAAATAATGAATCGCATCTATACTTTGGTAAATTTGACTTAGCAACCGTTGCTGTAGATAATAAAGATTTATTTAGCCAATTAAATACATATATTTTCTCCTCTCCTACGTTATTTTGGGGATATAACTTTCGTGATACAGGAGTCTTAGGGATATTACGAAAGGTTTTACCAAATAAAAAACATAATATTTGGATACAATGTATGCCCGGAGATCCAAATATTGATTTGTACCAATCATTAAACTGTGATGTGATTATTGGAGATACAGAAAAATTATTCCATTGGATAGATAATAATTTAATTTATGATAAGAAAGATGATAATGAAAACCGTGATTATTCGGGGCTGGAAAAATATAAATTACCAACAATGTCGACAATTGAATCAGTCCCAATTGAAGATTACTATAAAAACGCCCAACCACACTGGTATCACGTCATTACAGATAAGGTTTGTGAAACTTCTTTTATAAGAAAAATTTGTGACTCCATTATCTCTTTTCAAAATGTAATGGTAACCGGTATGTCTTTCACCGGCAAGACAACAGCTTTTATGCAAGTAGCTTTAAAAGCTAATTTTAATGGATTAAAGCTTATAGCGCGAGATTTAACACCAGAAGAGGCAAAGTATATTATCAATATTCTAAAGGGAAGAAAAGCACTAATACTTCTTGATGATTGTACTGATGATATTCAAGCATACAATATTTTAGCAAGGCAATCCAATATTAACGTAGTTGGATTTAGTACCGATTACTCATTCGAAAGTTCGAAACATTTAATTGACGGTGTGGTATATCAAAGGGTTGATATTACTGAACTTTCAGATACAGAATGCCAAAGAATATACGAAAAAATACCCAAGGCATTAAAAAAAGATAAATTTGTCTTTAGAAAGAATGAATCGGAAAATTTTTCGATGTTCGAATTAGTTGCTAATAATGTGAATGATGTTATTACGAGAAGCAAGATTCTTACTATGCTGAAGGGATTAAAAAGAACTAATGAAATAGGATATAGATGTTTGGTTATTGGATGTTATTTACATCAATATGAATCTATTTTATCAACGGATGTTGTTGTATCTTATTTACGAAAATATAATTTAAATTACGATAAAATATATGGTATTATCACCAAATTAGATAATATGCTAAAACAATATGATACAAGTATTGGTTTAGATTTATCAGAGCAAGATTATTATATTATTAGATCAAATGTTTTTTCTGAGTTTGTTGTTGATGTTATGGTAAGGCAATTACGAGAAGATTTTAAAGAAATGTTGGAAGATCTAATTTTAAATGTTTCTCCGATAAAAATATATAAGTATTATGTTTTCCGACGAAAAGCTTTTGATGCTGATTTAATCTTTGATGTATTCCATAAAGATGGAAATAATATTTATGAATATATTTATGGTCATGATGAGTCAGCTTATACATTGCAGCAATGGGCATTGTACTTAGCAAAAACCAAAGACTTTAGTACAGCATTTTCTTATATAGATAAAGCTATTGACCTTCAAAAAAATAATTTTAGCATAAGAAACTCTAGAGCAATTATTCTGTTCGAAGCCAACAAAGACAAGGATTCAGAGCTTTCTTTAAAATATCTCAAAGAAAGCATGGGAATACTTGAACTGTGCTATGAAAGTGACAAAAGAAAAATTTTTCATGCTCAGAAATACTCGGAATTCGCCCTATATCTATGCGATTATAAAAAAATAAATCATTATTTGTCAATTGCGCTAAAATGGATAAATGAAATAATTAAAAAAGATGAGTCTAGATCTAAAAAAACCTATTATTATAGGAGTGAATTACAAAAACGTTTATCTTGAATATTTTTAGCGAAACAGATGTCATAGTAAGATTAAATGTACTTTTAAGTTAAAACAAATGTATGTAGTACTTTAAGGGCTTAAGGATTTTTTTCATTCTTATCCCATCAATAAAACCTTGCTCATACATGATTTCTCCTGATATACATTGCATTGAAGTATTGATTGTTTCATTTTCACCGATTAATTCTTTAACATGATCCGGCAAATTATCTCTGATTTGATGATGAACTTTAATGCTATTAGTCGCTAGTTCTTTATATTTCTTATTTTTAATTACGAATTTATTACCGCCTTCATCTACTTTGTCCTTGATAAATTTTTTGAAAGACTTTCGGAAATTTTGAAACATCTAATATCATCCTTTGAAGTTAATTATTAACTTTATAAGGTTATAAATATAACTTTATAGTTCAACTGTCAAGATAATTTTTAACTTTACGGGGTTAACTTATATCGGAAACATTGAAAATATAATTGTATAGAGGTAATATTTGACCATAGGAGTGATCTGATAAATGATTAAATGCAACTTACGAAGATTGATGGCAGACCATAAGATTGACGACATTTCGAAACTAATGAAACTATCCGGTCTTAGTCGTAACTCAATTAATAAGCTTTACCGGGAAAATGATATTGAGAGTACGAAGCTTGAGACGTTGTTTAAGCTGTGTAATGTTTTTGGGTGTAAGTTATCGGACTTAATTGAGTATACTTCAGAAAGTCGTAATAGCTAATAAGGCTAACTAATTCTTATATTTGCCATAGTTTAAGTTCTCAATACTATTTGAAGGAGGATTAATGTGAGCAAAATCAACATAATTGGTATAATCAATAATATTAGGAGACCGACTACTGTTTATACTCCAATCATTGAGGCAATTGTAAATTCGATTGAAGCAATAGAGATGGCGAATAGAAACGATGGAGAGATCGACGTTATCCTCAAAAGAGAAAATACATTTGACTTTGATGAATTGCCCGATATTAAAAGTATTGAGATAAAGGATAATGGTATTGGTTTTAACCAAAAACATCGTGATTCATTTGATACATTTTATAGTGCTGAAAAAAGAAATATTGGTGGCAAAGGTTTTGGAAGGTTCATGTTTTTAAAATATTTCAACAATGTTAGAGTTGAGAGTATTTTTTCTGAAGAAAATGAGTTCTATCTAAGAAAATTCGACTTTGGTAAACAGTATGATATTATCATTAATGAAAAAGTCGAAAAAGCTAATAACAAAGATTCTGAGACACGAATTTTTTTAAACGATTTGATAGATACAAAACAGTTAGACAAGGGCATAGATACAATATCCAGAAAGCTTCTAGAAAAATTATTGCCTTTTTTTATTAATGATAGTTTTATCTGCCCAAAAATCACGATAAAAGAAGAAGATAACGGGAATCAAATCATTTTAAATGAATATTTGAAGCAAGATAATGAAATAAGACTAATAAGTACGCAGAAATTTACTCTAGAAAGTTCTCACTCTAATAGAAAAGAACCTTTTGAAGTAAAACTCTTCAAAATTTATTATACCGGTAATCAAAAGAGTAAGATCAGTCTTACTGCTCATAATAGAGAGGTTACCGAAACATCATTGCATAATTATATTCCAGAGTTTGAAGATGATTTTTTTGACGAAATTAATAATGTACGAAGGAATTACATCATAAAGGCTTATACATTAGGTAAATACCTTAATGAAAGTGTTTCATTAGAAAGAGTGACCTTTAATTTTGAAAAAGATAATACTAGCCAATTGTATGAGTTTTCACAAGTTGATATTGAAAAACAAACAGCTGAAATAGTAAAAGAGGCATTTAGTGAAGATGTTAAAGTGAGGTCTGATAAAAAAAGAGGGACTATTAATGAATACGTTAATAATCAAGCACCCTGGCACAAACCGTATATAGACGATTTAGATTTATCAAAAATTCCCTTTCATCCTACAAATGAAAAGATAGAGATTGAACTTCAAAAGCTTAAATATCAAAGAGAAACCGAAACCCGGAATCAGATTCAACAACTTTTTCAATCTGAAAACGATGATTTTGAAGTTAAGTTTGCTCAAGTTATATCAAAGTTAACCGGAATTGGTAAAAGCGACTTAGCTCATTATGTATGCAACCGAAAGGTCGTATTAGAGCTTTTTCAGGAACTGTTGAAACGTCTTGAAGATGGAAGCTCACAATTGGAAAAAGAAATTCATAATCTCATTTTCCCTATGGGTAAGGACTCGAAAAATACCATATACGAAGACCATAATCTTTGGCTCCTTGATGAACGGCTTGTATTTTCAGAATATATTGCTTCGGATAAAAAAATATCAAATAATAAGGATGCGTTTGGTGAACCAGATTTATTGATATTTGACATCAAAAGATCATTTAGAAATGGTGATAATGAATTTAGCAATCCGCTAACGATATTTGAGTTCAAAAGGCCGAAACGAGAAACTTATGGAGAAGAAGATAATCCTATTTTACAAGTAAGTAAGTATTTGGATAAAATTAGAGCTGGTAAATATGAAACACCTGAGGGATTAGAGAAGATCAAAGTGAATGAAAATACTCCAGTATATAGCTATATAATTTGTGATTTAGCGACAAAAATTAGGGAATTTGCTAGAAGTGCCCAATTGACTGTCAGTCCGGATGATGAAGGTTATTTTGGTTTCCATAGTGGATATAAAATGTATGTAGAAATAATAAGCTATAAAAAGTTATTAAAAGATGCAAATCTCCGTAATAAAATATTTTTTAAAAAGCTAAATTTGGAATAGCTCTCATCTCGAGTAAATATTTATTTCAAAGCTTTGAGAGTTTTTAGATTATGCCGACCCATCCATGGTCGGAAAAACAATGAAAGATCGGCGGCGGGTACTATCGGAAAACAAGGCATTTGTGCTTCGGGGTTCGGCCAGAGCGCCCATTCGACAAGCTCATGGGCTGGCCTCACCCACACCCACACCTGCGACCCTAAGCGCGTCACGCTAAGGGTCACGGCGTCACAAATGCCAAACCGTTAAATGAAATCGGACGCAAAAGAGGCGCGCTCTTCCAAGGCGCGATTAAAACCATAAAAGCTCTGGGGAAAAATTGGGTAATGAAGAATGAATGTGTTATAATAAGGGAAAGAACTCTTTGGTGGTGATTAAATTGACTTGGGATGAAGTAAGAAAAAGTTTCCCGAACAAATTTGTAAAAATTCAGATTTTAAAATCGCATATGGAAAAAAACATGAGACATATTGATGACATGGCTATAATTAAGGCTTTTGAGGATGATAAAGAAGCGACCCGAGAGTTGGTAAGATCAAAAGATGATATTTTAGTTTTTCATACCGGAAAAGAAAGAATCGAAGTAGAGATAAAAGACTTTTTTGGATATCGAGGTATGATTTAATGGAGTTAAAATATCATAACGGCCTTCTTTTCATTTCACTTGAAATCAAATATAAAAACAATATGAAAATAATTGATAATATTGTATTGGATACTGGTGCAGTGGAAACCATTATTTCTCCTGATGCGGTTGAAGATATTGGTATCATTGCTGAATCAGATGATATGGTTGGTTCTTTTTACGGGATAGGCGGAAGTATACATAACTATTATACCAAGAAAATTGATGAAGTGAGTATTGAAGCAGTAAAATTACAGCAAGTTAAATTAAATTTTGGAGTGATTGATTTAAAAGGAGAAATCAATGGACTATTAGGTTTGGATATACTTCTTAAAACAAATGCAATAATTGATTTTAAACAGCTTTCTCTTAAAGTGTATTGATATTAAGAACTGTGAAAGTGGCTGCCGTCCTTGGCAGCCTTTAGTTTAGGGCGCGTCCGATTTCATTTAACACATAGGAGTGTTTCCGAAATTGAGCGGGCAAAAAGACTCCAAATACTCGTGGCATTTGGAGCAAGGTGAATCCAACTACGCTCAATTTTGGGAAAACGCTATCAATGAAGCTAACATCCTGGCGTTTTCATAATTTTGATTATACACGGGAACCTAAATCAATCCAAAGCTGAAGTAAGCGCCATACCTTTAATGGCATTAACACCAGCCGAATATATCCGTTAATCGGAGCATAAATGCTCCGGCTATAAGATCCAAGGACCTCCGGCCCTATTTTGGGTAGAAAAACATTTCGCCAAAAATCAGCCCAACGGGCTTCCATCTTGTAGCCGGGAGATTCATCTCCCGGTCGGCCCAAATGATAAACGAAGCGGAAGTATCACCACCAATATCACCGTATATTTCATTGCAAAAGTCCCCATACTGATTTTAAAGCTCTTGGTGAAAATTACCATGACTATAGGCTTTTTCACCACTTAGGAGGGGACTTTGGTGATCAGAAATTTTCTGGCTAAAATGCTCATTTCAGCTGGGTTTTTAATGATCTTTTCCACGAAATTCGTCGATGTGACCATCGGTGAAAGGTTAGCTGAATATCCGCTGGAGACGGCATGGAAAGCGACAGGGATCCCCCTGCGTGAAGTGAACACCGAATCTTGGCTGAAGCTGAATGAGAGTAGACTAAGTCTTTCACAATTAAAACTGTTCGCTGAAGAGATTCAAAAAAAACTAAATCTCCGGCTGAGAACGAAAATGTTAACCGGAGAGGAAGAATATTTCAGCTATGTTTCCTTTGAAGGGACCCAGCCCAATGGGACCAATGTCAGTATCACTATCCAGTCAACCAGGATTGATGAGGTCTCCGAAACCCAAATTGGAATCTACACGGTCCATTCCGGGGAGATAAAGAATTTGCGCCGGTATATCCAGGATTTACGGGGGGTAATAACCGGTCTCGGCAGCGATCTCGACTTTAACGTAGTTTTCAGCGGAGAACGCCCCGGAAAGATTCCGCCGGCATTGGTCCGGGAGTTATCCGGCCGGGCTTTTCGAAAACTAAACGCCGAATTGGTTGATTCAGCGTTTGAAGACGATAATAGCAATCAAATAGGCTTTAGCAGGTTGATCAAGGAGTCGGTCGAGATCGACACCCGCCGGATCAATGTCGAATTTGATACTAGATATGACCGGGTTAGAAACATTACTCAAATTATTTTGGCGGCTCCCAGGGCAACTGGGGGAGTATGACCTAAAATCCCGGTCAATAATTGATCTCCGTTATCTTCCAGCCGGTGAGGCCGGTGACTAGAGGGATGCCCAGCGGTTTATATTCAAGGATTAAAGGATTGTTTAAATTATTCCAAACTACTAAGCCTTTGTTGAGTTTTAAGCCATGGACCGCTTCAGGTTTGCCGTTAATCAGTAATGGGAAGATCACTTTTTCCTTTACCTTAAGGGAAGTGGCGGCCCAATTAATGGCGCCGGCGCCGCCTTCCCGGAAATTCCGGGCTACGCCTTTCTCCCGTAACTCCTGCAACACTTCTTGTGAGATCCAAGGGGCTGTGTCCTTAGTCGCCTTGGACTCATCGTTTTTAAACCAAGGATTAAAATCACGGCTATATTTAAGGTCCGTCAAAATTCTGGTCCCGGAGGATTCTTCCCCATCCTCCTCAGGCCTGATCCAGGTATAAGTCAATGATTCCGGGAAAGAATTCTTGACAACCGTTAAGCGCCATAACTTATCCTTCTGTTCGATTTGTCGCCCCAAGACATACATAAAGGTCAACCGCATCTCGGTTTGGATCGGATGAAAATCCTCGGCAGTTTCGGCTTTGGTTGCCGGGATTACTGAAACGAAAACCAAAAAGGCTAGTATAACCCATAAGTAACGTTTCATCGGAGGCTGCTCCTTTTACTTTAAAAATTGTTTAAGATATAGGCATGAGGCATCATTTATTTCTTAAATATATTCAATTCCGATTTAAACATTCCTCTTTATTAATGTTAAGTAATTGGATAATATTCAATTTTAACATGGTTATGACAAACCGTAAAATAATGGCTTTATTGTCCTTAAGTTACCCCTGTGTTATAATTATGGTAGTTTTTGTCCAAAAGTTATTATCCAAGTATTTGTATTGATTAACTAGCATGATAGGTGAAATTGGAGTGAAGCGCAATGCTTTTAGTTTTCGATATCGGTAACACTCAAACGGTGATCGGGGTTTTTTCAGGAGCGCGACTATTAGCTGATTGGAGATTGGCGACGGACCGCCAAAAAACCATCGATGAATATGGGATTTTACTAAAAAGCCTTTTTAAGGATTGTAATTTGGAGATTAGCCGGGTAAAGGCGGGAGTGATCTCGAGTGTCGTGCCTCCGGTAACCGGATTATTTGAGGGTATGGCGGTCAAGTATTTCTCGGTTAAACCCTTAGTGATCGGCCCGGGGATCAAAACCGGCCTGGCCTTTAAATATGAAAACCCAAAGGAAGTAGGGGCTGATCGGGTTGTCAACGCGGTCGCCCCC
>ENA-UOOK01003669-UOOK01003669.1-fermentation-metagenome-genome-assembly--contig:-NODE-3669-length-17202-cov-4.001225_pt1 | contig 17202 bp, 16 predicted proteins | sample MGYA00245777_ERZ724023 | MGnify/ENA primary metagenome ERZ724023 (study PRJEB28704, sample SAMN03018312) | fermentation metagenome | biome: anthropogenic terrestrial biome; feature: soil; material...
ATGCAAATTTCAACATGTTGACGCTAAATGAGTTTTTGCAGCAGAATCATATATACTTATAAATTACATCAGCTACTCCATTTTCATCATTTGACAAGGTAACGTAATCGGCTCTTTTCTTTACAGCATCGTTTGCATTTTCCATTGCTACACCAAGACCAGCATACTCTATCATGGAAAGGTCATTTAATCCGTCACCTACAGCTATCATCTCACTTTGTTTTATACCAAAGTGTTCACCAAGTTTTTCCATAGCTTTTGCCTTAGAAGCAGATTTATCAACGAACTCCAGAAAGTATGGCTGTGAGGTATGAAAGTTAACATTTTCACTCAGGTACTTTCCTATTTCATTGAGGTACCTGTTAATGGTTGCTACTTCATCATACCATAGTATTTTTGTAACACCCTTTTCAATTGTTTTTTCAATTTCTTTTTTATCATCCTTCAATAATATTGGTGTTACACCTGATATACTGCTGTATTTGTAAGCTTTTTCACTTAATTCACTTGCATATAGTTTATGATCTGTCCATACCATAACAGTTGTGCCCAATTTTTTACCAAGCTCAATTATAGTTAAAGCATCTTCATGTTTTATGCTGCATTCAAAGAGTATATCTTTGGATTTCCACATTATTACCATTGCACCGTTATATGTTATAAACGGCAAGTCCTGAGTTATTCCCAGTTTCTCTATTAATGCTTGTACTCCCTGTATCGGTCTGCCTGTAGATATAGTAAAAATCATACCTTTTTCTATACCCAGGTTAATAGCTTTGATAGTCTCAGCAGTAAGGTTTCCGTTGCTATCAAGTAAGGTTCCATCTATGTCAACTGCTAGTAGCTTATATGCCATTTGTTTTCTCCTTCTTTAAGGTAAGGGGACACTCTTCTCTCAAGTAACTGGTATTCTTTTACGTTGAAGAGTGTCCCAGTGTAAGGATATTCCTTTTGCGCTGAGGAATGTCCCCTTTTTAACGATTGTTATATTGAGTAATGTTCCCTTTTGATTAGATAATATCTTGTGCCATTTTTTCAAGTATTATGTTGCTTCGTTCAATAAACTTAGTCATTGCTTCAGGCTCCAGTTGTTTATGACTCATCATAGCAAGATCATAAACTTGTTGACAAAGCAAATCAACATCCTCTTTTCTTTCTTCCTTATCTTTCATCTTTAAGATTAGTTGAATAAGCTTGTTTTTATTATTTAATACTAAGTTCTCTTCCTTTGGGAACATGTGGCTCATGTCTTGTCCACCAAAGAAACGACTAAAGTCCTGCATTCTTCTAGATTGTTCAGAAAGTAATATAATTCCTGGAATAGAAGCAGTTTTTAAACTCTCAACTTGTACTTTAAGTTTTTCATCTTTTACAGCATCCTTAAACAGTTTTTCTAGGGCTTCCTGAGTTTCTTTATCAATTACAGTATCCTTGTCTTCAGTATCTTTAAGAATATCAGAAATATCAGAGTCTATCCTGCTAAAGGTTACACCGCTTTCGTGCATCTCCATAAATTGTATGAAGTGATTATCAATCATTGTGTTCAGTATAACAGCTTCCAATTCATTATCATTAAATATTTTAATATATTGCGCTTGTTGCTTTACATCAGTCACATAGAATACTTTGTTTTTATGTTTAGCTTCATTGCGTTCCAAGTAATCTTTCAGGGTTATATAATCATCTTTTGTAGTTTTAAATATTACAAAGTCTTTAACACGATCATAAAATTTCTGTTCACGTATACATCCATATTTAACAAAAGGATTAATATCATCCCAGTATTTATTATAATTTTCTCTCTCGTTTTCAAAAAGCGACACAAGTTTATCTGCTACTTTTCTAGTTATATGATTTGATAATTTGCTAACATAGCTATCATTTTGTAAAAAGCTTCTAGATACATTAAGAGGTAAATCGGGACAATCTATAGTGCCCTTCAAAAGCATGAGGAATTCTGGTATAACTTCCTTTATATTGTCTGCTACAAAAACCTGGTTGTAATAAAGTTTAATTTGCCCTTCAATAGTCTCAAATTCATGTTTTAGCTTAGGAAAATAAAGTATACCTTTTAAATTAAATGGATAATCCATATTTAGATGAATCCAAAATAGAGGATCATTAAAATCATGGAATACTTTTTTATAGAAATCTTTATACTCTTCATCCGTGCAATCTTTAGGTTTCTTTAACCATAAAGGCTGAGTATCATTTATGGGTTTCGGGGAATCATCTTTTTCTGTTTTAATATCTTCTGCTCCATCATCAGTAACATCTGAAACTGCTGTATCCTTTTTAGAGTCGATGTCTTCTTTAGAATCTTCATCTTTCTTATCTTTCTTATCTTTCTTGTCTTTCTCATCTTTTTTATCTAGAGTATTTTCAAGATATATTTCATAAGGCATAAACGAACAGTATTTGGTAAGAACTTCTCTAATTTTAAATTCATCAAGATACTCTTCACCATCTTCAGAAATAAACAGTGTGATGGTTGTGCCACGTTCTTTTCTATCTGAAACATCCATCTCATACTGATCACTTCCGGCGCTTATCCACTTTATAGCTTGTGAACCTTCTTGATAAGATAATGTATCGATTTGCACCTTTGTAGAAACCATAAAAGCTGAGTAGAAGCCTAATCCGAAATGACCTATTATTTGATTATCCTGATCCATTTTATCCTTATATTTTTCAATAAAATCAGTTGCACCGGAAAAAGCAATTTGATTTATATATTTTTTTACTTCTTCGTCAGTCATACCGATTCCATTATCAATAAATTGAATGGTCTTATTGTCTTTATCAACAATTACTTTAATTTCAAATTTTTCATCCTCACCAATTGATACCTCACCTATAGATATAAGCCTTTTGAATTTGTTTATTGCATCAGTGGCATTAGATACCATTTCACGGACATATATATCCTTATCTGAGTAAAGCCATCTTTTTATTATAGGTAAAATATTTTCGGTATGTATTGATAAATTACCAACTTCATGAGTCATAATAAATCCTCCTTTATATTAGTTTTATGTTTAATTTAATACTTGATTTAGTATTTAATTAAACATTAATATATTAATTTTAAACATTGAATTTTCATCACATTTATTTTACAATTCTATGCATATCTTGTCAAGAACATTTTAGCACTCACATACTTAGAGTGCTAAATATTTTGCTCCGTATCAAAAAAGTTTACCTTAACGCTTTTGCTGGTGAGAATACCCATGCTGTAAATCAACGAAACTGACTTTTTTACAAAGCATAGTTAAAAGCAATATGATAACATTCGTAAATACAATTGTAGCTCCCGGCTTAATATCTGCATAAAAAGAAATTATTAAGCCTAAGATTGTTGATATCACAGCATATATGACTGAATATATAACGGTCTTTTTGTAACTTTTTGCAATAAGCATAGCCGAAGCAACAGGAACTACCATAAGTGAAGATACTACCAGTGTACCAATAGTTCGGGCTGATATGGATATTGTTATGGCTGTAAGAAGCATAAATATCATATTTACTTTTGAAACAGCTATCCCTGCAAGCTTTGCAGATTCTTCATCGAAAGTTATGCAAAACAAATCTCTATAAAGAAATATAAAAGATATCAGAACTACAATACTTAATATTATTACCGTTAGTAATTCAAAGCGATTTACAGCTACAATACTTCCAAAGAGAAAACTTGTAAACGTTGAACTGTTTTTTACAAACCCTGACAATATTCCAGCTAATCCTATGCCTGCTGCCATTATTATTGCAAGTGATATTTCCGCATACTGAGAAAAAGATTTGCGAATTTTCTCTATCCCAAGGGTAGCTAGAACAGAAAAAGTTACTGCCCCCACAACAGGGTTAATTCCTGTTATAAGGCCAGCTGCTACACCGGCAAGAGATATGTGTGAAAGTGTATCTCCCATCATCGATAGACGTTTTAACACAACAGTAACACCTATACAAGGTATAACTATTGAAATAAGCACCCCAACTATAAAAGCATTTCGCATGAATTCATATCTAAATATTTCAAACATCGTATTAACCGCCATTCTGCCGCTGTGCGTCGGCACAAATTTTTATTTAAGCACTCACTTATCACGCACAGCAAGAATGATAAGCGGTTAATTGGCTATGTGCGTTTTAGCAATTATTGTTGTCAAGCTGAATAATCGCACAGCTCTAGATTCTTGATAACTTAAAAAATAACTATTTCATAAATATTTCAAGTTATCATTTAATCTCCCTGATGTTTCTTCTATTTTCTTTAATGGTATTATAATGACAATTTGTGCATTCGTGCTTATGTAAATGTAGATTTATTTTATATCCATATAATTCATCCAACAATTCATCTGTTATCTCCTCTTCAGGATTAACAATTTTAACACTTTTATTTCCCGCTATACCAATTCTATTTGCATGCACTGTTATTGCACTAATATCATGGGTAACCATTACAATTGTCATTCCGAGTTCTTGATTTAGTTTTGCCAGAAGACAATAAACTGCTTCTTCAGATTTTGCATCAATACCAGTTGTTGGCTCATCAAGAAATACAATTTCCGGATTATTTACCAGCATGCGAGCAATAAAAATTCTCTGTTGCTGGCCGCCGGATAGATTTCCTATTAATTTGCCTGCTTTATCTTCCATATCAACAATTTTAAGAGCATTGTACACCTTCTCTTTATATTGACCTTTAAAATTAAGATTAAACCCAGGTTTTCTATAAATGTTTGATGTTACAATTTCTTCAACTGTAGCTGGGAAACTCATATTAAAGGAAATAGCCTTTTGAGATATGTATCCCACTTTACTCCAGTCAGGAAAGTTCTTAACACTATGCCCAACTATTTTAATTTCTCCTTTGCAAGGTGAAATTAAATTTAAGAATAATTTAATAAGAGTACTTTTTCCTGAACCATTTGAACCAATTATTCCAAAGTAATCCCCTTTAGGAATATCAAAACTTACATCCTCAAATATAGCTATTTCATTGTAATTAAAACTCAAATTCTTTACTTCTAAAGCTTTATCCATCTACACCATCCAGTTTTTCATAAATTATTGCAACAGTGCCCTTTTTAAGGCTTCAAGGTTTTCTCTCATTATTGCAAAGTAATCCTTACCTTCTTTTATTTCTTTTTGGCTGAGACTTGATATCGGATTTAAAACATCAACTTTTGCATCGGTAGAGCTTGCAATTGTGTCAGCTATTTTGGGATTAACCATTTTGTCAAAAAATATTACACTTACATCATTATCTTTTGCAAAGTCTGCCACTTCAACCATCCTTGAGGCAGTAGGTTCAGCTTCCGCGTCAAGTCCAGAAATTCCCACTTGATTTAAACCATACGCTAAACACAAATAACCAAAAGCTTCATGAGATACAACTATATCCTTTTTATTAAAAGATAATATAGCTTCTTTATACTCTTTGTCAAGCTTGTCTAATTCTTCTGAATATTTTTCAAAATTCTCTTGATAATAATCGGCATTATCAGAATCAAACTGCACCAACGCTTCGGTAATTGATTTCATCTGTATTTTGGCCATCATTGGATCAAGCCAAACATGAGGATCATACAAATGTTCATGTTCATCTTCATCTTCATTTTCATTTTCTTGTTCTTGAACATGCTCATCTTCAGCCTTTAACAGGGCAACATCTTTAGATGCTTCAACAGCAATAAGATTTTTATTCCCTATACTTTCTAAAACTTTGTCTACCCATCCTTCCATATTAGCTCCGTTATAGATAAATATATCTGCTTTCTCTATGTTTATTATATCTTTCGGAGAAGGTTCCCAGCCATGCGGATCCGACCCTGCTGGTAAAAGATTTTTGACTGAAACCTTATCTCCTCCAATTTTCCCTGCAAAATCGTATACAACATAAAAGCTTGTCACAACAGATATTTTATTTTCATTATCCGCTAATTTATTTAAACCTGATTTTTTGGAACAGGCAGTAAACAAAATAGTGCTTATTAATACTAATAAAATCAACTTATTAAAATTTCCAATTATATTTTTCATTCTAAACTCCATTCCTGTGTCCTTCTTATCTAAAAAATTGTATATTAGGGATTAACAAAAATTACATTAGAAAATATAAATTTAAAAAAGGCATGTCCTTGGGCGTTTAAAATTTATATTTGAACAGTTTATTTTTTTAATCCCCTTTACTCATTTTAGACTATATATTTACTTTATTCAACATATTTAAAAGTATATCTTTTGCTCTTTGAACTTCTTCTTTAGAAGGCTCTCTTATTTCTGCTCCAGGATATGCGAGGCCCATATTATCCCATTTATATGCTCCCATACAGTGATATGGCAATACTTCCACTTTTTCTACATTTTTTAGTTGACTAATAAATTCTCCTGCAAGTAGCAAATCCTTTTCAGCATCTGTAAAACCTGGAGCAAGAACATACCTTATCCACAAGGGTATGTTCTTGCTCTTGGTATACAACGCAAATTCCTTTATCTTATCATTTCCCACACCTGTTATTTCTACATGCTTTTCATAAGTGGCATGTTTAATATCAAGCAATATTAAATCAGTATATTCTAACAGACTGATTACTTTTTCAAGTGGCGCAAAACCACTTGTATCAAGTGCAGTATGAATGCCCATTTCTTTGCATCTCTTAAATAAGGCAGCGACAAACTCTGCTTGCAAAAGTGGCTCGCCCCCCGTTACTGTAATTCCTCCACCGGAATCTTGTATAAACTCTGCATATTTTTCTAATTGCTCAATAACTTCATCTATAGAGTATTCTCTGCCCCCTCTTGGATCCCATGTATCCCTGTTATGACAGTATATACATCTTAATGGGCAACCCTGCATAAATACAATAAATCTAATTCCTGGTCCATCAAGAGTTCCAAAACTCTCAAAAGAATGTATCCTGCCTTTCATACTCATATTTTTTGTCACCTTTCTCTAAACTTTTTCATGTATGGTCCTGTTAATAACATCAAGCTGCTGAGCTTTGGTTAATTTTATAAAGTTTACTGCATAGCCGGATACTCTAATTGTAAGCTGTGGGTATTTTTCCGGATGATCCATAGCATCAAGCAAAGTTTCCCTGTTAAAAACATTGACATTCATATGATGTCCACCTTTTTTAAAGTAGCCATCTAAAAGTGACGTAATATTGCTGAGCCTTGCTTCTTCATCTCTCCCAAGAGCTTTTGGAGCCATTGAAAAGGTGAAAGATATTCCATCCTGAGCATGTTTATATGGGAGTTTGGCAACAGAGCTAATTACTGCTAAAGCACCATTTGTATCTCTACCATGCATGGGATTTGCGCCTGGAGCAAAAGGTTCTCCTTTCTTCCTTCCATCTGGAGTGTTTCCAGTTTTTTCTCCATAAACTACATTAGAAGTAATTGTGAGTATTGATAAGGAAGGTACCGAGTGCCTATATGTTCTTTGTTTTCTAAGCTTATCCATAAAAAGCTTTACTATTTGAGCTGCAATTAAATCGACCCTTTCATCGTTATTTCCAAACTTAGGGTAATCTCCTTCAACCTCATAGTCTACAACAGTATTATTCTCATCTCTTATAGGCTTTACTTTTGCATACTTTATAGCACTTAATGAATCCGCAACAACTGATAATCCTGCTATTCCACATGCCATTGTTCTGTAAATATCTTTATCATGCAAGGCCATCTGAATACTTTCATAAGAGTACTTATCATGCATGTAATTTATTAAATTAAGTGTATTTATATAAAGTCGTGCAACCCAATTTAAAACCAGGTCAAATCTGCCCATGACATCTTCATAATTAAGATACTCCTCACCTACCGCTTCAAATCTAGGAGCAATCTGAATTCCTGTCATTTCATCACGTCCACCATTTATTGCATAAAGCAAAGCTTTAGCTAAATTACACCTTGCTCCAAAGAACTGCATTTGTTTTCCTAACTTCATAGCAGATACACAACATGCTATACCATAATCATCACCCCAATAAGGTCTCATTAAATCGTCATTTTCATATTGAATTGAGCTTGTGTGGATTGAAACCTCTCCACAGAATTCTTTAAAGGTTTTTGGCAGCTTTGTTGACCAAAGCACAGTCATGTTGGGTTCAGGAGCAGATCCGAGATTAAATAGGGTATGCAGTATTCTGAAAGACGATTTAGTTACAAGTGTTCTTCCGTCAAGACTCATCCCTCCAATGCTTTCTGTTACCCATGTAGGATCCCCACTAAAAAGAGCTTCATATTCAGGAGTCCTCAAAAATCTAACCATACGCAATTTTATAACCAGTTGATCAATTAATTCCTGAACCTCATCTTCAGTAATTATACCTTCTTTCAAATCACGTTCAAAATATATGTCTAAGAATGTACTTACCCTCCCAAGACTCATTGCAGCACCATTTTGTTCCTTTACAGCTGCAAGATATGCAAAATATAGCCACTGGACTGCTTCTTTTGAATTAGCAGCAGGTTTTGAGATATCAAAGCCATATGAAATTCCCATTTCTTTAAGAAGATTGAGTGATTTAATTTGATCCTGAATTTCTTCTCTATCCCTTGTAGTCTCAGCATCAATATAGTCGAATTCTAAATGAACAAGCTCATTTTTCTTTTCTTCTATAAGCTTGTCTACACCATATAATGGAACCCTTCTATAATCGCCAATTATTCTTCCTCTTCCATAAGCATCAGGAAGCCCTGTTATTATACCTGCTTTCTTTGCTCTTTTCATTTCGGCAGTATACACATCATATACACCTTGATTATGAGTTTTCCTAATTTCATTAAATATTTTTATAATATTAGGATCAACCTTTTTTCCATAAGCTTCGCTGCCTTTTACAACCATTCTTATACCACCAAAAGGCATGATGGCTCTTTTTAGTGGTTCATCGGTCTGAAGTCCTACAATAACTTCTAATTTCTTATCTATATATCCAGGCTTATGAGATATTATAGTAGAAACTGTGTGTGTATCTATATCAAGAACTCCGCCTTTTTTTCTTTCTTTTTCAATAAGTTCTAAAACCTTTTCCCAAAGTTTTTTAGTCTTATCTGATGTCCCTTTAAGGAAAGACTTATCGCCTTCATAAGGAGTATAATTTAGTTGAATAAACTCTCGCAAATCAATTTCTGAGCACCAATTTCCTTTTTTAAAATTTCTCCATTCATCCATAATTTAATCCTCTCTGGTACCTGGTACCGCCCGATTTTTGTCGATAACAGAATCATATTATTAGTCTTACCCCAAATACATCTATTAAAACTCTAAGAACTTTATAAATTTTTTAAAATTATTTTAACTTCAGCACATCTTTGCTATAATTATAAAAGAATGATTCTGGTGTAAAACTCATTCCGCATCAACATATTAGGCTTTGCACATTTTAAAATCAAAGAAAGGTACGGTTTGGTAATTTTTATGAAAGAGCTTTGGAATTTATTTAGGATTTTTTTTCGTATAGGTGGTTTTACCTTTGGCGGGGGTTATGCAATGCTCCCTATAATACAGAGGGAAATCGTTGAAAAGAGGAAATGGGCTACTGATGAGGAAGTTTTGGATTATTATGCAATTGGTCAATGCACTCCAGGCATAATTGCAGTCAATACCGCAACCTTTATTGGATACAAGCAAAAGGGCATACTAGGAGGAATAGCAGCAACAGCAGGCGTGGTTTTCCCTTCCTTGATAATTATTACAGCAATAGCTGCTTTTTTTAAGCATTTTCAAGACTATAAAATTGTAAACAATGCTTTTAGCGGTATAAGGGCAGCAGTAGCAGCATTAATACTTAGTGCCGTAATCAAGATGTGGAGTAAATCTATTGTAGATAATTTAGCAACTATAATTTTTGCATTTTCTTTTGTAATAGCAGCTTTCACAAAAATATCACCAATATTAATTGTTACAACTTCAGCAACGGTTGGTATTCTTTTAAACTACATAAAGAAAGGCAAAAAATAAATTGCACGTGCGATTAGATAAATTCGCCCTTGCAGGAATGGAGCTTAAATGATTTATATAATAATTTTTCTGGAATTTTTTAAAGTTGGTTTATTTGCTATAGGTGGAGGTCTTGCAACTCTTCCTTTTCTTCAGGAACTCGTAAATAAATATGGATGGATAACTTCCCAGGAGTTAATTGATATGATTGCTATAGCTGAATCCACACCTGGCCCAATTGGAGTTAATGCTGCCACATATATGGGTTTTAAAACTGCAGGTTTATTTGGAGGTATCATAGCAACTATTGGTCTTGTTACACCTTCTATTATAATAATAATTATTATCGCTCATTATTTTATGAAATTTAACGAGCAGCCATTTGTAAGATCAGCTTTTTATGGCCTCAGACCTGCTGTTACTGGTATGATAGCAGCAGCTGGCTTTCAGGTGGCAAGAATTTCTCTATTTAATACTGATGTTGCAATTAAATCATATAATTTAATAAAACTTGCTAATGATTTTATAAATTTTAAAGAAGTTGTTTTGTTTTTGGGGGTATTTTACTTACTTAATAAATATAAAAAGCATCCTATATTCTATCTAATGGGAGCTGCTGTTATAGGAATATTGTTTAAGTATTGATTGTTATTTACTAATTTAAGTTGTGTATAAAAATTTTAGTTTTAAATAGAATCATGATACTTTTAGGATTGTAGGAGGATATTAATTTGAATATCAAAAATAAGTATTCGGAAATATTTTTAACTTTTTTCAAAATTGGCTCTTTTACTTTTGGTGGAGGTTATGCGATGATACCTCTAATTGAAAGAGAAGTAGTACATAATAAAGGTTGGGTGAGCACAAAAGATATTATTGACTATTTTGCAATTTGTGAATCTATACCAGGTGCCATTGCAATAAACTCAGCAACTCTCATAGGATACAAAATTGCAGGAAGAAAAGGAGCCCTTGTAGCCGCAGCTGGAGTTATATTACCTTCATTTCTAATAATTACGATTATTGCTGCATTTTTTGCGAGGTTTCAAGATAATGCTATTGTAAAAGCTGCCTTCTCAGGCATTAGAGCTGCTGTGACAGCGCTTATACTAATGGCTGCTGTTAAAATAGGTAAAGCATCAATAAAAGATACAATTGCACTTATTATTACTGCCACAACAGTAATTCTTACAGCTTTTTTAGGTGTGCATGCTATATTATCAATAGTCGGTGGCGCATTAGTTGGGTTTATTGTTTATACTATAAGTCCTTCAAAAATTGCCAAATTAGCAGATAACGGAGATAATTCAAGTGACTTAGGTAACTCAAATAATTCTGATAATTATAATAATCCAAGTAAAGGAGACAAAAAATGATTTTTTTAACTCTGCTTTTTACTTTTTTTAAAATTGGCTTGTTTAGCTTTGGTGGGGGCTATGCAATGATACCTCTTATCGAAAAAGAGATAGAATCTCATGGGTGGCTTTCTGCTTCAGAATTCATAGATATTATTGCGATTGCTGAAATGACACCAGGTCCTATTGCCGTAAACTCTGCTACCTTTGTAGGCTACAAAACAGCAGGTTTTTTCGGAGGACTTTCTGCTACCTTCGGTGTTTCTTTACCTTCATTATTAATCATTTTGCTAGTTTCACAGTTTTTCTTTAAATATAGAAAACATTCAATAAATAATGCCATATTTTATGGTGTTCGTCCGGTTATAGCAGGTCTAATTTTATCAGCTTCCATTTTTGTAGCTGAAACATCATTATTCAAGCAAGATTCAATCACAAACCTCTCCACTGATTTTTTTAATGATTTTATTTCTAATGTAGTGCAGGCAGTAAACATAAGTGGTTTATTGATACTTGCTGTAACTTTATTTTTACTAATAAAACTAAAAGTCCACCCCGTCCTCTCTATTGTAATAGCAGGTGCTTTAGGTATACTTTTAAATTATACTTTACCTGTTCTAGGAGTTAGTTTAACATGAAATTATGTGTACAGGTACCCGTATACCTGTACACATAATTTTCTTTTTTAGAGTATAGTAATTTATAAATCACCCAAGAAAATTCGCATCATTGCTTAAGTTATGAGCGAAGTGAATTTTCTTGGGTGAAATACTCAGCTTCCAACATAGCACAAAGAGCATGGTAAACAGGAAGATGATATTCCTGAATTTCATAGGTAAGTTTAGCGGGTACAATTATTGTAACATCACACTGTTCCTTCATTATACCTCCATCCTTACCTGTTAAACCAATAGTTTTCAAACTGAAGGCTTTTGCAACTTTTATTGCATTAATAATATTGGAAGAGTTTCCAGATGAACTAATTCCAAATAAAACATCTCCGCTTCGTCCATATCCATATACCTGCTGTGCAAATATCATATCAGGTGCTACATCATTGGAATAAGCCGTTAAAAGAGCAGTCTGACTAACAAGAGAAATGGCCGGCAAAGCTTGTTGAAGTCTGTCTGAAAAGTATTCCCACTCCTCTGGAATGGACTGTTTCAATTTATCACTATCTTTTACCGGTATAGCTCGCTTTAGAAGGAAGCCTTTCATCAATTCACCTACAATATGCTCCGAATCAGCTGCACTTCCCCCATTGCCACATATTAACACTTTATTACCATTGTCATAACAGTCTTTCAAAGTAAGAAATGCATTAAATATGCTTTCCTGGCTTATCTTAAGTTTCGGATAATCTCTTAATAGTTTTTCAAATATTATTTGAACATGTTGTTTCATAAGTAACATCCTCTCAATTATATTATTATCAAAATAAAAGTACCTGTCCCCTTAAATTTCCTTAATTTTTTATTTTATCGAAGCAATTGCTAGAGCAGCATAATCTCCTATTTTTTCACCTAAAATGGCAGGAACTATCTTGCAGACATTTCTAGAATACAGAAGGCTTTCTTTTTCTATAACTTCTTTTGCATAAGGCCATAATAGATCTTTACTTCTGGCAAATATACTTCCTATTATAATAATTTCAGGATTTAAAATATCAATTAAGATAGCCAAGCCGCTTCCAAGGTAACTTCCACTTTCCTTATATATTTCAATGGCTGTAGCATCGCCTTTTTCAGCAGCATCAGCAACAACCTTAGCATTTATGTAATCAAGTTTATCGATACTCTGACAAAAAGACACTTTCTCTCCCATCTGTAACTTCTCCAAGACTCTGGTTTTGGCTAATATAGCTATTCCTCCTCCGCTGCAAAAGCCTTCAAAAGATCCAGCTTTTCCATACCCAACAGGTCCATTATTGTCTAATCTTATATGTCCTATCTCCCCTGCCATATCATTTGTACCTGAATAAAGTTTTCCATCAAGTATTAATCCAGCACCCAATCCCGTTCCAAAGGTTAAAAATATTACATTTTTAAAACCTTTTCCTGCACCATACCGCCACTCAGCTAAAGCACAAGCATTAGCATCATTTTGAATTTTAGTTTTTATACCGAAATGTTTCTCAAATATATCTACAATTTTAATATTATCCCACCCAGGAAGATTGGGGGGTGACATTATTATTCCTCTTTTACTGTCTAACGGTCCTCCGCAACTTATTCCAATACTGGCTACATCAGAAATATTAATATTATGAGCTGTTATAATTTTACTAATTTCCAAAAAAATTTTATCAATTGTACCTTCATAACCCTTTTCGTTTACAGTAGGAAAAGAAATTCTATCTATTATATCAATACCTTCAATAGTCTCAGCACCTAATATTACAGCACATTTTGTTCCACCAATGTCTATCCCTAATATTGTTCTGTTTTCCAATAAAATCCCCTCGCTAAATTGTTATTTGTTAAGTGAGTTAATTATATATTTACTAAAGTTTTTTGTCAATTATTATCTTATTAAGTTTTATTAATCAGAATTTAAGATAAAATACTCAAATAAGCTTCCAAAATCAATACCTGCAATGCTTACATCCTTATATTTTTTTAATAAAGATTCATGACCTTCTTTAAGGTATTTGGATGTAATACCATGAGATATTGAAAGAGAAGCTTCAATAAAAGCTGCAAGATGGTCACAGCCTCTTATGATTTCTCCATCAATAGGAGAATAAGAATCTTCATTATAATAGCTATTAATATCATCGGAAGATACAATCAGTATTTTCCCATTTTTTAGTATCCTACTGCTAAATTCATTTTCAATAAGATATTTTATTTCACTTATCCAAGCTGCAGGTATCAAAGGGAATACTCTTTCCTCAAGCTGATTGGCTTCTATCTCTTTAATGAGTTCTTCAAGACCTTGTACTGACCTTTTAATAGGTGAAACTATATCCCTTGTAAGTACTTCAGGCAGGTCATGCAGCAAGCCTGCGAAGTAATTGTTTACAACTCTTTTATCGCAACCTTCTAACTCAATTGTACAAAAATATGAAAGAATGGCTACTACCAGCATATGACCTAAAACGGAAGTTTCAGGTACCCTTGGAGATTGTGCCCATCTTTGTTGAAACCTAAGCTGCCCCACAAGGCTTAGAAAATTTCGGGTTTTTTTCCCTAATGTAAGCTTCTGTACTCCAGCAAGATCATAATGTTCTTCTATTTCGTTTGCTATTTGCTCTTTTGTAATTTCTAATCCATAGAGGTTTTTATTTAAATTATATATAATATCAAATTCCCAATTAGTTGCTAAATAATGAGATGCTTTTAAAATTCTTTTTTCATAAAAACTATATTCAGGTTCTCTAAGATATCTTTGAAATTTTTTAAAGAAGTCTCCTTTTATTTTTCCAAATCCTTCTTTTTCAAGTTGGTCTAATTCCCAATTATTTAGTAATTCACCCTTTTTAGCCATCAACATATGAAATATTGGTGGCTTTATATCTGTAAGGACAATTCTGTGAAAAAACTCAAATATACCTCCTTCAATAAGTTTGCGCCAATCTATTTCAACATTCCTGTCACTTTCATCGATTTTAGCAAGAACATAAGCAAACAACATTTTATGTGATTGTTTATCCAGCTCAGTAAAACCCTTATTTGGCCTAATATGATCATTCCATCTTTGAATACTTGCAGCATCATAAATCATTTCAAGATTAAGCTTATTTAACACAATTTTCACCACCAAATTTTGTTTAGTAAATTTTATATTCCTTGAACAATATTTAATAACATTATATAATTTAGCTGTTGGAATTTGCAACACTTTAATTTGAAAGGTTTATGGTGGATTCTTTGAGACTTGAATATATTGTTAAAGAAAATGATGCTGATAGAACAGTAAAATCAATACTAAAAAATGAATTAGGGCTTTCTGAGAGAATGGTAAGAAGACTTAAACGCAATACAGGATTATTTGTAAATTTCCAACCTGTTTATGTCGTTTATCGTGTTAAGCCAAATGATATTATTCATGTTGATATAAATTTTGATGAAAATTTTGATGACATAATTCCAGAAGATATTAAAATAGACATACTTTATGAGGATGAGTACATGATAGTTTTAAATAAACAACCCAATATGGTAGTTCATCCTACAGCCAACCATCAATCAGGAACAATTGCAAATGCTATAATGTATTATTTAAAGCAACAAGGAACTTGTCAGAAGATAAGGCCTGTAAGCAGATTAGATAGAGATACCTCAGGTGTTATAATATTTGCAAAAAGTGCTTATATACAAAATGCCCTTGCAGTTCAAATGTCCAATAAAACCTTTTTGAAAGAATATATTGGTATTGTCTGGGGTATCGTTGATAGGACTAAGGATACTATTAATCTTCCAATAGAACGCAAACCAGACAGTATAATATTACGGCATGTTTCCGAAACCGGTAAGCCATCAATAACTAATTATGAAGTGCTTAAGTATTTTGAAAATGCAACTCTACTAAAATTTTTTTTAGAAACAGGAAGGACACACCAAATCAGAGTACATTGTCAAGCCATTAATCATCCAATTATAGGAGATACGCTCTATTGGAAATGGATTTCGGATATAGATATAACTATGCAAAAATATAATTTACAATATCATAATTCATATAATGAGCAATATAAACAAGAATTTAATCAGGAATATGATCAAGAATATAATCAAGAAATATTTAGTAGGTATAAATATATTAATTCTTTGTTTATTCAAAGGCAATCTCTTCACTCATATAAAGTTACATTCAATCATCCTGTTACAAATAAATCCCTTGAGATATCTGCCCCTCTACATGCTGATATGAAAAGAGTTCTGGAAATACTGGAAAATAAATAGGTTTTATTTACATATAACTCCATCTATGTTACTATACTCTTAAATAATTGGAAATATTTAAATGGGAGGTATAAATATGGCAATTACAAAAGATAATTTTACAATTACAGAATTAAGCAATCTTCTGAATGTAACAGATCATACTTTAAGATATTACGAAAAAGAGTTTAACTTACCAATTCCAAGAGATTCAAGAGGTAGAAGATATTATGATTCTTCTTTATATGATATTTTTATAAAAATAAAAAATCTTCGTGATGAAGGTCAAGACATAAAATCTATTAGAGAATTTCTTTTAGATAATATAGCTGGTAAAAATTTAGTTATCAATAAAGATTCCTTGCAAAATCCTGCCTTTAACTCTGAATCTATATCTAGCTCTGAATCTATATCTAGCTCTGAATCTATATCCATTGATAATATTAAAGCCAGTATAGATGAGATAAAGCTGTTATTATCAGATTTAATGCGCAGGCTTCCTGCAAACATTTCTCTGGAAATAAGCTCATCAACTATGCAAATAATTAATGAACTAAATAACAGCAATACCAGGTTAAATGATTCTATTGAAACTAACAATAAAATTATTGAATCAAAATTAGAAAGGCACTTTAATAAAATAGATGACTCTTTATCCGAATGGAGAAGAAAGAATAAAGGCGGAGCTTTTAAACAGCTTTTTCAAAAGATCGGTCTAATGCCTTATTAAGTGATTGAGTTGCAAGTGGGACACTGCAAAGGGACACTCTTCTCTGAGTAACGGGTATTCCTTTTACGCTGAAGAGTGTCCCCTTGTAAGGTAGTATTCCTTTTACGTTGAAGAGTGTCTCTTTGTAAGGTAGTATTCCTTTTACGTTGAAGAGTGTCTCTTTGCAAGGTAGTATTCCTTTGCGCTGTAGAGTGTCTCTTTGTGTTAGGAGCCAGGAATTCTGTCAAAAAATCTTACGGTTTTAGCCAAAAATAAGGCAAAAAGAAAATG
>ENA-UOOK01003670-UOOK01003670.1-fermentation-metagenome-genome-assembly--contig:-NODE-3670-length-17199-cov-3.958061_pt1 | contig 17199 bp, 19 predicted proteins | sample MGYA00245777_ERZ724023 | MGnify/ENA primary metagenome ERZ724023 (study PRJEB28704, sample SAMN03018312) | fermentation metagenome | biome: anthropogenic terrestrial biome; feature: soil; material...
AAAGTCATGGCAGGCCGCCGTTTTTGCGGCTTCCACGATTTCCTCCATAGTCGCGCTGGGCTTTCCCATGCGGATGTTGGCCTCTATCGTGTCATGGAACAGATAAACGTCCTGAAACACCATGCTGATATGGGACAGCAACTCGTCGGACCTCATGTTTTTCACAGGCACACCGCCCAGAATAATTTCGCCGCTGTCTGCATCCCAAAAACGGGCGGACAGCCGGGTGATCGTGGACTTCCCGGAACCGGAGGGTCCCACCAGCGCGGTGATGCTTTTTTCGGGAAAGCGCAGGGAAACATTGTGAAGCACCTGCTGGCTGCCATAGGAGAAGGATACGTTTTTAAATTCCATGTCCATGTTCTCAGGCGCAGCGCTTCTGATCGGCTCCGGCAGAGGCTGTTCATTTTTCAGTTCGTTGATGCGCGCAGCAGACCGGTTGGTTCGGGCGAAATCGGAAATAAAGCCAAACAGAATCATGATCGGCTCATAGATATTCAGGGAAAGGAGAAGGAATGCTGTATAGTAAAAAGGCGACAGCTCTCCCTTTGTCAGGAGCCAGGTTCCAGCCAACATGACTACACCAATACCGCAGTTAAGGACAAAACGCCCGATCATACCCACGGGAGCCGCTGCAAGCTCTATACCCACCGAATGTTTGCGTTGCTTTTCAAAGGCGTTTTTCAGTGCTTCAAATTGTTTTCCTGCCATGTTGAATGCCTTGAGCGTCTGGATACCGCCTACATATTCGAGAATCCCGGACGCCGCCGACTGCTGCGCTGTCAGCAGCTTGCCGCTGATACGGCCCATTTTCCGGTAGCTGATAAAGGCGAAAGGCATCGCCAGCGGAATCACCAGAGCGACCGCAAGCATCATACGCCAATCAAAGGCGGAAAGCACGACGATGGCTAGGGCGAGACGCACAAGGATTACGGAAACCTGCGGGATGAGTCCCGAAGCCAGATTTTCCACCTCCGTATAGTCGCGCAGCAGCACCGTAGAGAGATCTCCTGCATCCCTCCGCCCAAAGAAACCCATGGACAGCCGCCTTAAATGTTCGCCCATGGAAATACGGGCGTTTTTCGTGGTACCTGCAAACCCCACGCAGATATCAATATAGGTTTTCCGGCGTACAAAATAATACAGGATGGTTTGCGCAAGCAGGATGCCGCACAGTATCCACAAACGGCTCATGGGCAGGAGCGCGTCCGGCTCCGCCAGGGGGATCAGCAACAGATAGATGGCGAGAAGCATCACCGTATAGGGAATCGTCACTACAAAGCTGTCAAGAAAATTCCAGAGGGCCAACCGGATATATTTTTTTGTTTCTCCAAAAGTAATAGTATGAAACCATGTTTTGAATTTGCTCATGTCAGAGATACTCCTTTTCGAATGGTCCAGCGGTCCCGCCGCTCGTTGGCATCAATCATATTGCGGTATGGCGGGTAATTTCGCAGCAATTCTTCATGCGTACCCGCGCCAAGCAGCGTTCCGCCTTCAAGGATAAGAATATGGTTTGCATTCTCCACGGTTTTAAGTCGGTGGGCGATGATCAGTACTGTTTTGTTTCGGGCGAGCCGGGCAAACGCCTGCTGGATTTTTGCCTCGTTTTCTGCGTCAGCGTAGGCGGTTGCCTCGTCCAGGATGACGATGGGGGTGTTCTTGAGAAATACGCGGGCGATGGCGATACGTTGCTTTTCCCCGCCGGAAAGATATGCGTCCTTTTCGCCGATGACCGTCTCATATCCTTTTGGCAAAGCAATGATTACCTCGTGAATCCCCGCGTTTTTGGCAGCTTGCTCCACTGCCTCGCGGGTGGCTTCCCGGTTTCCCATACGGATATTGTTTTCCACGGTGTCATGGAACAAAAACGAATCCTGAAATACATAGGACACCAGCTTCATTAGGCGGTACGGCGGGATTTCCCGAATGTCCACACCGCCAATTTTAATGCTGCCCTGCTGGGGTTCATAAAAACGAAGCAAAAGCTGGGCCAGCGTGGATTTTCCTCCGCCCGATGGACCTACGATACCGGTGACGGTTCCCTGCGGCAGAGAAAAGGACACGTTTTTTACCGCCAGCAGGCTGTCCTTCGTATAGGAAAACGATACGCTGTCAAAGGCAATATCATAGGACCTTGGGTTTCCGTTTCCTGTTTCTGAAAGTTCCGGCTGTTTTAAAATCCGGTCAATGCGGTTCACACCTTCCGTAATGCGTTTGCTGTGTATGACCATCTGCATCATATTTTCCATCGGTTCCTTCAGCCCGCTCCCTACGAGAAAGAACAGCAGCACAAGAGGCAGAAAATCCAGATAGGAGGAAGCTGTGGAGATCAAAAACAGGCTTGCCGGGAGCAGAAACAGCAGTTGTGCGCCGAAAAAGGCATAATATGCGCCCATGCTGGGCGCAAAGTGGTAAGCCGTCCGTTCAACGGTGCCCACATAAGCAGATACGTCCTGCTCATATCGCTTAAAGGCGTTTAATGTGCGGTTGAATATTTTTATTACCGGCATCCCGTGTATGTATTCGACGATGGTACCCTCCATCTTCTCCTTGGCATTATGCATATCCACCTGCGTCTGTGCACCTTTCGGATTTTTCATGCCGCCGGACAGCAGGGAAACCGAAACAAAGATCGGTATCAGCGTGACCAGCGCCAGCCGCCAGTCCATTATAAACAGGTAGGCAAGCGTAAAGACCGGTGTAGCCGCCGCGGCAGCAATGTCCGCGGCATGGTGAGCGATGAATACCTCGATCTGCTCTACATCGTCGGAAACGGTTTTTTTGATTGCCCCCTGCGTGGTGCCGGTAAAATAGCCGGAAGGAATGCGCGACAGCTTCTCCATGAGCTTCAGGCGCAGTTCGTAGATAATGTCGTAGGCGGCGCCATGGGCCAGCATCGAGGACACAAAAGCGCAGACGCCGTAAACCAGCGCGGCGGCAAAGGTATACAGAGCCAGCGCATGGATTTTTTCCGTACTGACTGCCGTGGAAACGGCATAATGCGCCAGCAGTTCCCGAATTACCCCATAAATAGTGAAGAAGGGAACCAGTCTGGCAGCCGAGGAAGCCACTGACAGCAGACAAGCTGCGGCGATCTTATTTCTTTTGGGTCCGGCAAGCTCCATGAGCCGGGAAACGCCTGTTTTTTCTTTGGGTGTCTTTGTGTCTTTGTTCATACGCCTGCTCCTTTTGGAATATATTACTTGGTTAGCATAGGCTAACTTTATAGTCTGAAAAAAGCGCTTCTTATGCGCCTTCTTCGAAAATACAGGAAAATAAAAGATCATAGATACGGTTGAGCGTTCTGTCCAGTGCATCGGCATACAGGGCATCCTGATGGAACATGGCAAGCGCCATGATCTTGATAAGATTGGCGACAACATGGAAATCCATGTCCTTTCGGACACTTTCTATATGCAGAAACAGGCTGTTCATGACCGTCGCCTCCGCACCTGGGTCGATTCGGCATTCCGACGGCAGGGCGGCCTTCAGTTTAGTCTCATCCTCGGAGGAAAGGTACCTATAAATACTGTCCTTGCTGAAGATGATTCTCTTCAGAAAATCCTTTGCTTCTGCCGCGGTCATCTTTTCCCGCCCGCCCAGCGTATCCATGAAAAACTGCTTTGCCCGATCCCGCTGATATTTGATGATTTCATAGACGAACATCTCTTTAGAAGGGAAAAAATTGTAGAATGTGCTTTTCCCCAATCTGACCGCCTTTGTGACCTTTTCTATCGAAGCATGGGTCATGCCGTATTCCTTAATGAGTGCGAATCCGGCATCGAGCATCCTTATTCTGGCTTCTTCCCGCTCCTGCAGCGCAAAAAGCTTCGGTGACATGGAATAGCCTCCTTTTTATACTGCTTTTATAAAATAAGCGACTATTTTATAATTTTATTCTTTTTGATTATATGGTATTTGCTCCCTGTTGTCAAGAGGGCGTATACATTGACTGGTATTTTTCTGTTTTTATATAATAATTCAACTACTATTACAAATACATTTCAGGCCTTCGAAGCTTGAAAAACGGCTTTTCTCTGCGTGTTTCCCGGCTCATATTCAAATCGATCTCAGCGAATAAAATCTGTTCGGTTCTATCCGCTTTCATAATGATATTTCCATTGGGATCAACCACCAACGACTGGCCGATAAAGTTCATCCCGTCTTCGCGGCCCACACGGTTGCATATGGCTATGTACACACAGCTCTGCATCGCCTGTACACGAATCTCCCATTCATACAGTTCGAGAGGTTCGCCTTCAATATTGTGGCCGTGGGAATCAGTATGAAATCCGCTCCGAGGGCAACGCAGGTCCGGATACTTTCCGGCAGATGGCGGTCAAAACAGATCACAATGCCGACCTTGCCAAAAGACGTATCGTATACTTTAAACCCGTCATTCGATGGCGTATAGTAGTCCTGCTCATAGAAATGTCGGCTCTGCATGATATGCACCATCTTGGAAACACCCTGAATCGCCCCATCTGCGCTGATAAACAGAGAAGCATCATAGTGCGATCCATTTTCGCTCAGATACATGTTAGGAGAAGCCATGACACGCCTCTCCCTGCATTTTGCGGCGATCTTCCTGACCACTTCGTCCTCGAGCGACAGTAAGTACTTTTCACCATCCGCTCCCTCATACTGCGGGAAGAAGGGGGATAGCTGCAGCTCAGGAAAAAAGATCAGATCAGCTTGTGCCTCGGATGCCTTTTCTATTGCCCGCAATGCCTTTTGAAAATTCTGCTGCACAGAACTCCGCATCTGCATCTGCGCTAATCCAATCAAAGCGTATCCCTGATGTCAGTGATTTGCTAGCTCACGCTGTCTCCGTCTCCATCTTTCGTACAGGCGGCGTCCAGCATCTGCTTTTTCCCCCATCGGTTGATGATCTCAAGCGCCGGGAGCAATTCCTTACAGCTTGCCGTCAGGGAATATTCAACGTGGGGAGGGACATGGTTCATCTCCGCTCGTTTTAACAGCCCGTGTTCCTCCAATGCCTGCAAAGCCCGCGTCAACATCGTATTGGTAATGCCGCCAAGCCGACGCTTGAGCTCGTTGTAACGAAGGCTCTCCTCTGCGGAAAGTTCCCATATGATCGGCAGACGCCATTTTCCGCCGATGATTTCGAGCGCTATTGTGACAGCACATTTGTACTTGTGAAGCGGTCTTTTCTTTTTGCATGGTCTTACCATACGTCCTCCTGTATAAGAAACAAAAATGTGCGTACTTGTTTTTATGTTTCCATATCCTTATACTGAGTATAAACCATAACGTCTTCTCTGTAAAGAGGGCGGCAACCATAAACGCAAAGGAGCAGTGATTAAAATGGCTTTTATTGATTTGGCTCAAGACCGCTATTCTGTACGCAAATTCAGTGGCAAACCGGTCGAGAAGGAAAAGCTGGAGCAAATTTTACAGGCAGGGCAGATTGCGCCCACTGCGGACAATGCACAGCCCCAGCGTATCTTAGTCGTCGAAGAGGAAAAGGCACATGAAAAAATCAGAAAATGCACACCCTGCCATTTCAACGCGCCGGTGGTCCTAATCGTCTGTTACAACAATACGGTCAGCTTTAAAGGCAAAACGTTCAATCTCGGAGTCGTCGATGCGAGCATCGTGACCACGCATCTAATGCTGGAAACGGCTGATATCGGTCTTGGTTCGACGTGGGTGGAAAATTTCGATCCGGAAGCGGTGATCAAAGAATTTTCATTACCGGAAAACCTGGTGCCTGTCGCGCTGCTTCCGCTTGGCTATCCGGCAGAGGACGCAAAACCCGGCGAGTGGCACACCAGCCGCAAGCCGCTGGCTGAAACCGTGTTTTATAACCGTCTTGCGTAACGAAAGGCGCTGCTATTTTAAAATAGCAGCGCCTTTTTGTATCGGCAAAACCACCAGCAGTGCCGGTGAGGTCGGAAAAGTCTCAGTTTCAGGTTCTCTGGTATTTTTCATCAGGCGGCAGTTCGTGTCCTTCGCAAATAGAAAAGGCTGCGGGTATTGTGTTGTGTCTTTGACGCCTATTAGAAAAGAAAGAGGATCCGCCTTGTTTGGTGTCACCGGAGGGAACAGATTGCCCAGGCTATCCGCTATTTTCCCGCGAGGCGGGCCCCCATTTCAAATGCTTTCCGGCAATCGATAGGGAACTGTTCCGCTCTTACCCGGGCTTTATGCTCTTCATTGAACATGGATGCCTCATATCTGGAATAGTCGTCGAACTGATAGGTGTCGTTGCTGACAAGGATTTCGGAAGGCCCGCCCAATCTTTCCAGCAAGGATTTATAATGGCCGAACAGCATGTTGTAGCCAAGCTTCTCCATTGCATCCGAGGGGACGTTCATCGTATAGAGGAATCCGGATGAAAGCTTTCCCTGGAAGGTGGAGCGGTGTCCGGCGTTATAGGTCATGTTCGAAAACAGCAGGCGCTCAAGGAATGACAGCATCTCACCCGTGATGTTCGAAAAATAGATCGGCGTACCCAGCAGGAGCACGTCGCAGCGGACCGTCTTTTCCAGAACGTTCGTCAGGTCGTCCTGTACTGCACAGCGTCCCAGAGTGCCTCCTTTCCTTTTGCACGCAAAGCAGCTGATGCAACCCCTGTATTTCAGGTCGTACAGGTGGATCATCTCCGTCTGCGCCCCTACGGAAGCCGCGCCGTCCAACGCTTTCTGCAGCAGGGTCGCAGTATTCCACTTTTTCCTCGGGCTCCCGTTTACAGCGATCACGTTCACAGAAGGTCATCCTTTCCAATATTCTACTTATCGTTTTGTTTCCACCGGGTGATAGAGATTGATCTCGCCCGGCTTCTCACAAAATTCACCGAGTTTCGGCACGATCTCTTTGAAATGGGCGGCTGTCATATGCTGATCGAGAGCGTCCTGACTTTCCCATTCCTAGATGATCGTAAGAATTGTGGGGTCTTTCAGATCCTGAAAGAGACTGTACTGGATGCAGCCGGCATCCGATTGTCTTGTTTTTGCAATCAGCTCGCCCGCTAATTCAATATAACTGTCAATCTGTTCCGGCTTTACAAAATGCTTCGCTACGATTTGAATCAATTGAATCTACTCTTCTTTCAATATTTTTCGTAATGGACCTTTTCCCCCCGGTACCGGTCTACGAATTCGTTTTGCTGACCGTCCGGGTAGCCAATGGCGATCAGGGAAAACGGATGTATCTGCTCCGGAAGATGAAACATGTTCCTGAGGAACGCGATCGAGGATTCGGTGTTACCTGCGCCCACCCAGACGGCCCCCAGTCCTAAGTGGACGGCTTCCAGCAAAATGTTCTCCGCCGCCGCGCCCATATCCTGCTGCCACGCAGCCGGGAACTTCAAACCAGTGAAATTGCCCAGCAACACCAGCGTGACGGCGGACCCGGCGACAGACCCGGAATACGGGGACATCTTGGAAAGCTCGTAAAGCGTCTTACGGTCCTCCGCCACAATGAATTCCCACGGCTGCTGGTTTCCGGCAGAAGGAGCCTGCATGCCCGCCCGCAGAATGCGGTCGATCTTCTCCTTCTCAACCGGCCGGCTCTGGAACTTCCGGATGCTTCGGCGGTCAAAAATCTCTTTCATATCTGAGACCTCCATTTCTTTATAAAACAGCCTCATCTGCTGTTTATTACTATTTGACAATGTGGGTCGTGTTTGGCTTGCGCGTCGGCGGCATGGATTCTTTGCCGATGGTTCCGATTGCAGCCGCCGAACAGAGGGTATGCTCTTTCGGAATGCCCAGCTCAAAAAGGAAATTTCTTACCCCGGGGTCGTCCCGCAGCCAGTGCAACTGATTGAGATAGCAGCTACCCAGCCCCAATGCCTGCGCCGCGAGAAAGATGTTTTCAAGGCCAAGCGCACAGTCGGCCATCGCATTCTCATAATTCGGTTTGTTGGAAGCGATGATGACGGTGGGTGCAAAGTAGTAAAAATTGTAGCTCTCTTTCTGTGAGGCGGCTTTGGCCCCAAGCTTACCCGGATAATCGTCGTCCGGCACCCAGTGCTGAAAACCCTCGCGCACCAGCCCGTTGAGTTTCAGAAGGGCTTCTTTGTTCTGGATAGCGGTAAATAACCAGCTTTGGTTGTTTCCTCCGCTCGGTGCCCAGATGGCGGCGTCAAGCAGCGCTTCAAGCTGTTCCGGCTCAACCTGCTGGTCGGTAAAGCTGCGGGAACTCCGACGTGCATGAATAGCGTCCAAGACTTCATTGCGAATCATGACGGCTCCTCCTATTCCGCGCCCGGTCCCGGCTGCGCGGTTGTTTTTTCCCGGCAAGAGCTTTTACGCCGGGACATTTGGTGTGATCGGTAAACCAGCGGCAGCTTCTGCAGCCGTAGCAGGGATTGACGGGTTCTCCTCTCAGTACATGGTTGGCAAAGTCGGGATCGGTGAGCATGGCCCTGCCGATACCGACGAAGTCTACCTCATCCTGTTCGACAAGATACCGGGCCTGCTCCGCCGTACGGATCTCATTGACAGCTATTACCGGGATATGGACTTCTTTCCTGACCCGGCAGCCGCTCCAGGTCATAGCGCTGCAGGGGAAGCCTTGAGGAACCGGTCCCGCGGGCGGTTTCATTCCGAACGAGATATTGAGCAGGTCAATGCCTGCCCTTTCAAATGCTTTGGCCGCCGCGACGCCGTCGCTGCTTTCAGGCTGATATTCGCCCATCCGAACGCCCAGGATAAAGTGCTCCCCGGTTTTTTCCCGGATCTCCGGCAGAATCTCCGTGAGGACAGCCGCGCGGCGCTCCACCTCTCCGCCATAGGTATCGGTTCGACGGTTATAGGCGGCATCCAGAAATTTGCACAGCGTGAAGCCGTGGGCAAAATGGAATTCGGCGCCATCGAAACCGAGTCGGCGGGCCGTAACGGCCGCCTGCACCAGTTCCCGCTGCATCGAATGGACATCCGACGCCGTAAGGATGTTGATCTCCACATCCCCGCAGGCAAGCTGCATCATCACGATTGTCCTGTATTCGTGGCAGTTCTCCGCGATTCGGTGCAGCACACGCACGTTATCTTCCGACCATTTTTCCGTGGCATTCGCCGCGCCGGATACGGAGGTGGCCTGCAGAATAATCAGCCCCGCACCGCCCTTAGCTCTCGCCGTATAGTGCTCCGGATGCTGCCTGCCATAAAAGAAGCCATTTTCCCCATGAAGCGAGAAAGTATACATTGGTTCCATCACAATCCGGTTTTCGATTGTGTTGCTCCTGATTATGAGCGGATCCTGCAACTCCATTCAGGATTTCCTCCCATCTTTCATAAAGATTTGATATCGTGTGGAATATTCGGCGTTTACGTCCACTGCACGATAAGCTATATTCAGTATAGGATGCAGGAAACAAACTATCAAGTACGCACATTTTTGTGCCTTGAACAGGGGTCAGATGGCAAAGAAATGCGGATAAGCGGGCACTTTTAAGATTGGGAAACAGGATGAAGGAACGCCAAGAAAAAAGCATGATAAATTTTCCGGCCTTTCCGAGGGCTCTGAAAAATCCGCTATATAATTTAAACTGGAAAATCAGGAAAATAAGCGATAGGATAAACCTTTGTCGCTTATTTGTTTTTTACACGAAAAAACGGTGCCGCAGGATGGCAAAATCAACCCCGAAACAGCAGAAAATCTGATCGACCTGACACGACACGGGCGGTAATAAGGGCAGGGTAGAGTGCTAAGAGCCGGCGAGCCAAAAGTGTTCAACGCTTGAAAATAAGAATCGGGTATGTTAAAATACAAATAATCGTGTAGCGATTAACGCGTAAGTCCAGATTGTGGATTTACGCGTTTTCTCATTTCCAATTAAGAGCGTAAATTCATTCAACAAATTATAAGCTTTTAGGAGGAAAGAACTTATGCCAAAAACAAGAGGCCCAAAAGTCTTATTTTCAGTTTTAATGTCTTTTGTCATGGTCTATGGGATGGAGGTTTACAACAATGCCATTGCCCACGGAGGAATGACAAATGCGCTTTTCCTATTGCCGCTTGGGGAAGTTGCACTGCTGATGATAGCGGTGATTATTTTGGAAGCATTTATCGGAGGCCCTTTGGCCCGAAAAATGGCTTTTAGGTTGGTGAATCCAGCAAAAGACAAACCGATTATAGTAATAATTACAATACAAATCATGACGGTGTGCATGATGTGTCCCATGATGAGCTTTGTCGCAACCCTTGTACTTAAAGGCGGGTTCAGCACTCAGATTTTTGCTGCATGGGTGCAGACAGTTGCTATAAACTTTCCTATGGCGTTTTGCTGGCAGATATTCATAGCCGGTCCGCTTGTTCGTACGATTGTTTCCAAGATTTTTAAAAGGCAGGAAGACTGTCCTGATGGTTCGGTACGGCCATAGTTTTATTTGAAAATTTGAAACTTCTGGATATTTCGGGCCGTCCTTTTCTTATCCCCATATATCAGCGTCTTGCTTAATCGCAGGGCGCTGATTTTGTTTTACATGCAGAAACCTGGTACTTCTTAACAATGCGGATCGCGTAAGGTCAATATGAGCATCCCCTTGTTTTGCCGCATATATTTTTATTGATTTGTGGCAAACAACGTGATACTATTGTATCGTAAATTAAACTAAAGGTTCAAATTTTATTGCAGGAGGTTTTTTATGCCTAAGAAGATTACCGTAGAGCAATTTCACAAGGAGAATATATCTGCTGTTGCCGACAGATTATTTTCAGAAAACGGCATTGAAAAAACAACAATGGATGATATTGCACAAGAGGCCGAGTACAGTAAAGCTACTCTCTATGTTTATTTTAAAAGTAAAGACGAGATATTTCATTATATTGTCTTAAAAGGAATGAAATTGCTGCATGGGCAGCTGAAAAAAGCATTGACAGACAATGAAAACACTCTTGATGCCTATTATGCAGTGTGTAACACACTGGCCGCGTATTGTAACCAGCACCCATTCTATTTTCAAAGCATATTGGAAACCGTTGCATCAGATATTGATAGCCGTGAGCAATCCCCAATATTAGAGGAAATCTATCAGGTTGGCGAAATCCTGAATCATGATGTCGAAATGCTGATCCAGAGAGGGATCGCCCAAGGTATGTTTCGGGAAGATTTGTCGTATGTCCCTACTGGATTTGTTCACTGGTCAGCCTTATCCGGAATTATATCACTGGCAAACAAAAAGCAGGACTATATCCGTCAGCGAATGGGGATGAGCAAAACCGAATTTATGCAGTTTGGTTTTGAAATGATGCTCCGGTCCATTATAAAACGGGACGTTCCGATAAAAAGTGAGGAACCCGGAATATAAAAAGGGTTAAAAAAATATTTTTAATGAGAGTGTCCTATACGAAAGGGTGATTAAAATGTTCAAAATAAATACAAGAAAAAGAAAAGTAATTACAACATGTGTCGTCCTTATCGCCACCATTGTTTTGATAATTGGCATTTGTGTCATAATGCGATATAAGAATTATCAAGATAAAGTCAGTGCAATGAGCTTTTCGGAAGTTGACATAAGCTCACTTGCTGATGGTATTTACATCGGTGAATGTGATGTCGATGTAATTTATGCAAAAGTGGAAGTGGCGATACAAAACGGAATGATTATTGACTTAAAAATACTGGAACACCGGAACGAGCGCGGTGGAAAGGCCGGGGCGATTATTGACGAAATCATGGAGGAGCAGAGATTGGATGTAGATGCTGTTTCTTCTGCTACGAATTCAAGTAAAGTAATCAGAAAAGCCATTGAAAATGCTTTATTACAAACCCCATCCTAGCGGAAACAGAGATAAACAGTTTTGGCTGTAAACTCAAAAGGAGGATTACTTTGACAGCCGCCGGGAAGGACGCCGGAAAACGGTTGAAGAATATATAAGGGTTTAGAAGCTTTTTGCATTTGACATTCTCCTTTTACGGGGAATTAAAATAACACACCCAGCCCATTTATCCACTCTGCCATAGACTTGAACATTACGCTTATTTGATATAAAAATCAGGTACTTTTCATTCATTCAATTTGCAATTTTCTCTTTTTTTGATCCCATTCAGATTCTTGGCATGCATCAAATCTATTTGACTGCAAAATAGGAACTACAAGGTATGCGGTGTTTCACAATAGTTCTCTTTGTGCTCTGTGGTATTCCATGGCTTGGCCTTAATAATAAAGACTGCCGAAATAACAAACTCGATAATATATAATGCGTAACGCACTTGGTTGACGATTTTTTTTGGCTGATACGCTGCTGAGGAAGAAATTCCATATTTTTCTAAATTTTCGGATATGTCAAAAGCGGCGGGTAAAATCATAGGATTAGAAGAAATTCAGTAATATCAACGGTTTTAAGGAGATTGGCAGGCGGTATCTCTACTGTAATAACAGATTTGAGTCTCGCTTAAGTAATATAAATTGTCCAATAACTCTATCTCACATTAAAATAAAGAGCCAAACGATAGATATCTAGATAGCCTCTGGCGATTAAATCGCTTTCCTCTTCCGTGGGTTCCCGATGCTTAATGAAGCTGGATATTTCACGACATTGTTGCTTTTGAGATGGGTTCTCACAGTAAAGGTAATATTTGGCGTGCTGATTACTCCGGATATTATTTTCTTCGATAGCTACCAGATGTGGATAGATAATTGCTTTGTTCTTGCCGGTTTTTTTGTCAGTAATGGACAAGAGCAGGTTTACGCCGTTAATATCGCATTCGAACTGTATCCCTCGGAATATATAGAGAGTTTCGCCATCCGGTATGTTAGGAAATTCGGAAAAACAGATATCTGCGGAGTTATACAGGTCGTTGATTAGCGCTAAAACATCAAACAGTTTTGCATGAGGATATTGGGCTATCCAGTCAAGGACTGTTTTAGTTACAATGGTCGGAAAAGATTTTTCCATATCCAAGCTATCCAGCAGAACGTCAAAGTCCAGCGTTTCTTCGTTCATACGGTTATCCCGTTTTATGAAATCAATAAACGCACCAATGGAATTACAGGCTATTTCAGTGTCAACAATCTCCTGTTGAAAGAGACATGAATCCATTTGCAGAATTTCTTGGCGTTTTTTCTTCCAATAATCGATGAACTTCGCTTTATCATTGATAGTGAACAGTCGTGTACCCTTTTTGAGGAGAATTATCACTTTTTCTTGCATATCCAACACTTGTGAGGCTTCATACATACAGTTAACCGACCGCAAATAGGAATCACTCACGTATAATATTAGTTTATCATGCATCCTTATGCCGTCCATAAAATTATGGATGTTAGCATTGTATTTCAAATCACGAATGTCTCGCGTTAGAGGGATTTGGAATCGAGAAAATAAGTTGTCAAGACGGTTTACATCCTCAGTGTCATTCCAGCTATAAGAAAGGAAAATACGTTTTTCCATCACGCCGCCTCCTTTTACTAATTTAGAGTTTTAAATAGTATAAAAGCAAAAGAAGTAATATCACCTACAGAACAAGCATTCACTAATCATACAATCTGCACTCAATTCCCTTTATGATAAGTATACCATTGTTAATAAATCCTGCCACTCCATTTTGTTTCCGAGTTGTCCTTATAGGACTTGTTATCTACAAATCCGCATAAATACAGGCCATTGAAAAGGCCGTCGACATAAAATAGACGGCCTTTTCAATGGCCTGAGCGGCGAACAGCATTTACGGCACAAATCCAGTAAAATTAAGGATCATCGGCATTCCTGATTTGATTGCCCAATGCGTTTAATTGCTCACACGGCTCGTACTTTGTTTTATATCCAACATCGTCAATGATTAAAAAAGGATTGTAGGCATTAATTTTTATTTTTGTGCCGTCTGTTTTGCTTATTGTGTAGATAACAGCCTGCCCTACATAGCTCTTATAGGAATCATCCACGTTGTAAATAACAACAGAATGCAATATTTTTACTAAATCACTTATTTCATTCTCGCTTAATTTCAAAGTTACATCAGGCGGCAGTAACTGAACAGATACTTCTGATATTTTTTCTGCAGATAAATCCTTAAAAGGCTTTTTGGCCCAAGATGCCCAAGGCTGAATCATTAAAATCAAAACGATTAGTATTGTAAATGCACAGATACCAATTACCAAGGGCTTATTTTTCACTGAATATGCCTCCCATGTATTTGACCTGTATGTTTTATGAACAATCTTATTCCCAATTCTACCATGCCCACCTGTTCCCGTAAAGCAATTTATGGAAAAACAAGGTCCGATGGATTAGGACGGTATAATCACCCGAGCATTTGCCTTGCACTTATTATGTCGAGGGAACTTGATCAACACATCCATTTTAGCCAGAATTGGTTATACTCTGATTGGCTCATTATTCCGATTGCAGTCTTTTCAATAAAAAACTGCATAGGACAGCCCCGGCTAAAAGGATAGCCGCCAAGGGCCACAGGCTGCCAAAATAAAAACCGCCGTCTGCCATCAATATATATCCCCAAGTCGCGGGGAATATTTTCCCCACAATCTTAAAAAACCCAGGGAGCAAATCAACGGGAAACATGATTCCCGACAGCATAATGGACGGCAGGAATATAAGCTGAGAAATCATAGTAAGTTTTGCTTGGCTTTTTGCCAATAACCCCAAGACACTTCCAATGCTTAAGGATACCGCAATAAAAATGGCGAGCGAGCCAAAATATAACGGCAAACTTGCCGGCGGTGCTGCGTCAAAAGCAATGGGGGCAACGATGTATATTATCGCGCACATAATCAATAGATGGATAAACGCTGACAAAAACATCGAGACCAGACCAAGATACAGCGGCACCCCGTTGGCCTTGTACGCTTTCTTGATATCACTTCCGTAAAGCTCTGCAAGGGAAGGCGGCAAGCCGATCAGCGCGCCCATTGATACGCCCAGCACAGTCATGGATTGTATAAGCGTAACCTTGGCCTCCGGATTTACGGATGTGAATATCCCGCCCATGATGGCAAAGAACAACAGGGGAACCACATAACAGGTAATCAGCAGCGACTTGCTTCGTATATCCAGTTTCCATTGCAATGCTACTCCGTATAAAAACGCACTCATCCGCCGTTCCCCCTTGCTATGTCGATAAAATGCTGTTCAAGCGTTCCTCTGTCTATTTTAATGTCCAACACCGCAATTCCCCGCTGCTTATAATCTGTAAGCAAAGTCAGCATAGTATCTCCTATGTTGTCTGATTCAAAGCTTTCGTCACCCTGACCGGTCTTGATGTGAATGGTATAGCGTTTGCCGATTCTTGAAGTCAATTCCGCAACAGCACCTAAAAAGACAATGTTGCCATCATTCAGAATGGCAATGCGGTCACACAGGTTTTCAACTTCGGCCATATCGTGGCTGGCTAGAATGATGGTCTTTCCCTGGGCCTTCAGCTTGCAGATTTGGTCATGGAGCGATATTCTGCCTTCAACATCAAGCCCGGCAGTGGGTTCGTCAAGGAACAAAATATCCGGGTCGCTGGTTAAGGCAAGAGCAAGGTGTAAACGCCGCTTTTGCCCCATCGACAGTTCTGCGTACAGTTTTTTCGTAAGCCCGTCAATTCCAAGAGCGGCAAGCATAGCATAGTCTATTCTGGTTTTATTCCATTTTGCAAATAACCTGACGGCTTCCATGGGTTTGATATGGGCCGGGAGAGACACTGATTGCAGCTGAATTCCCATTCTGCCATTTACCGCAATACTGCCGCTGTCAGCTTTCCGCAAGCCTTCAATACATTCAAGGGCTGTGGTTTTACCCGCGCCGTTTACGCCCAGCAAGGCAAAAACTTCCCCTTTTTTAACATGAAAATTCAGGCCCTTCAGAACAGTATGATTGCCATAGCTTTTCTTCAGTCCGTCAATCTGTATGGCGCAGCTCATTCAGGCACCTCCTCAAATGGATTTATTCCTGCCTGTGCGAAATAGGTCTCTAAAGCCGGTTCAATGAAAGAGTGGACTGCCGCTTGCTGCTGCTTCCATTCCTTATTCGGGCTGTCAATGCGCTCAAGTTCCATGAGCTTTGGAAGCAGGCTCATATCCCCATCAGTAAACTCTAAAATCATATTCCAATACGCTTTGGCCAGGCTTTGGCCCTTCCCGCTTTCGGGCGGTACGCCATCTTTTTGAAGCCGTATCGCTTCATCCTGCAGACGATTGAAGGCTTCCATCATCGCTAGACCGCTGTCCATGTCAAAACGGAGCCGAAAATGGTTAAGGGTTGTGTCATCGAAATGCTTGATAAGCCAGTAGAACTCATTCTTCATTTGCAGGTTTACGATAATATCGGCATATTTCTTGAAATCTACCGACCGCATTTGCAGCACTTCCGTCCTTAACGCTTCTATGGCATTCAATGATTCCGACAGGGTTTCTATCTTTTTCCGTATGGCGGAGGCTTGTTCCGTAAGCACACCCGCAACATCAGCAGGGGTATCAAGAGAGATCAGGCAGTTTTTTATATCATCCAGGGAAAACCCCAGATGTTTCAGTGACAGAATTTGATGGAGTTCAATTACATCCTTATCGGTATAAAGCCTGCGGCCCCCTTCACTTTCTGCTGATGGTGAAAGCAGACATTCTCTGTCGTAGTATTGCAGGGTGCGAACGGTGACTCCCATTTTCTTTGCAACCTCGCCTACGGTCATATATCCTTGCGGTATCGCTCTGTATTTTTCCATATTTACGACCTCCTGCCTATATTATAATTCATTACGTTACGTCACGATCAAGAGATTTTTACATTCCGTCTGCTGACTGTCTACCTCAATATTCTTGTGTCCGGCGGTTGCTTCCTTATGCTCTGTCCATTGACACCGGATTACTTTTTCATCTGGTGCTTGTTTTACTGAAATAAGGAGATTTTGTAAAATAAGGGGGCTTGGCAGAACGTATTGCAGGAGTTAAGTGAAATGGGGGAAAGCTGCTGTTTGTTTATTTTTTCTTATCGTTATATACCCGCAATTACTGCATGTACACATTGAAATATAACACAAAACAACCTGCAATCCCTGCTTTTTATAATGGGTTCGTGGAAAAAACAGCCGGCTAGTTATCTAACCGGCTGTTTCTATGGGTGAATGTTCGTAAAACGTTCGTAATTCTGCATTTTAAAATAATTAACGATTACCCCTAAACAAAACAAAAGCTCACAAACTGGCCTACATAGCCAATCTATGAGCTTTTCAGTTGGTCTGAGTGGCGGGACTTGAACCCACGGCCTCTACCACCCCAAGGTAGCGCG
>ENA-UOOK01003672-UOOK01003672.1-fermentation-metagenome-genome-assembly--contig:-NODE-3672-length-17193-cov-11.824309_pt1 | contig 17193 bp, 11 predicted proteins | sample MGYA00245777_ERZ724023 | MGnify/ENA primary metagenome ERZ724023 (study PRJEB28704, sample SAMN03018312) | fermentation metagenome | biome: anthropogenic terrestrial biome; feature: soil...
TAGATGGTATAAGGCAGGTTGGAAAAGATATTTCATCTAAAGTACAGAAGAGATTAAACTCCTTAGTAGGAGATAAGATTCAGACTAGAATCATTGAATTGGATAGAGAAAAGAACAGAATTATCCTTTCTGAGAAGATGGTGACACAATCTAGAGACTTGGAGCAGAGAGAGAAAACATTGAGTAAGGTTAAGGAGGGTGATGTATTGGAAGGAATTGTTAGTGGTATTACACCTTTTGGAATCTTTGTTAATGCAGAAGGACTTGAAGGATTGGTTCACCTCTCAGAACTTTCCTGGGATAAGGTTGAAGATATCGGCAGTTTGTATGGAGTAGGTAGCAAGGTAAATGTAATGGTAATAGGTGTTTCTGATGGTGGTAAAAGAGTTGCATATAGTGTTAAAAGACTTCTTAAAGATCCATGGGCAGAGGCAATTGCTAAATACAAAATGGGTGACGTTGTTCAAGGTAAGGTTCAGAAAGTTGTTCCTTACGGAGCATTTGTTAGAATTGCAGAGGGTTTAAATGGGTTAATACATATTTCAGAATTATCAGATAAACTAGTAAAAGATCCTGCAGATATTGTTAAGGTGGGAGAAGATGTTGATGTAAAGATTCTCTCAATCTCTTCAACAGAAAGGCATTTAGGTTTAAGTCTTAAAGCTGCAAAATATGGAGCTTCTAAACCTAAGGCAGAGGAGAAAAAGGTCGAAATTTCTGAAGAGGAGTTAGCAGATGCAGTAGATAGTGCAGTGGAAGAGGAGATTTCTGAAAAGAAATAATCCTTTCTCTATGTAGTATAATTAAGCATGCTTAATACAAAAAGGAAAAAAGAAAATATCCTTCTTTCAAGGGTTAGTGGTAATGTAGTTATCTCGTTGCGAACGGCTTCGTTTGTTTCGGACTTCTTGAAAGAGAAAGGTGTGTCTGTAAAGTCTCTTTTGGTAGGGATTGTATTGAATACAGAATCCTTGGCAAGAAGGGTGATTGATCAAATGAAGATTTCTGAAGTGGATATTTTGGATAAGGTTATAGGTAAGAGAGGTATTGAAATCACGGGTAATTCCTCCCTGTCTCGGGATATTGTATTAACAGAAGATGTTAAATATGTAGTAGATAGGGCATTTTTAACAGCACAGAAAGCTAATCATATATATGTAGGTACAGAGCATTTGATGCTTTCACTCTTGGAGGGTAATTTTAGAGAGCTTAAAGGTTTAGAATCTTTAGGACTGACATATGAGAAGTTTCAAGAAGCCCTTTTTAAGGTTGCAATATATCCTGTTGGTTTTCTACCTAGAGGTTTTGATATGCAGAATGAAGGAGGAATAATTGATTTTCTAGGAACAGATTTGGTTGAATTAGCAAAGCTTGGGCAGTTAGATCCTGTCATTGGAAGAGAGGAGGAGATAGATCAGTTGGTGAATATTTTAAGCAGAAGGAAGAAGAATAATCCAATAATTCTTGGACAGGCAGGTGTTGGAAAGACAGTTTTAGTTGAAGGTCTTGCGCAGAGAATAGCTGATGGGGTAGTAAATCCATCACTTAGAGATGCAAAGATTGTTTCTTTGGATGTTTCAGCTATTATGGCAGGGAGTAAGATGAGGGGTGATGTGGAAGAGAAGGTAATGGCAATCATTGATGAGATTGCAAATTCGGATAATACAATACTTTTCATAGATGAAATCTCTTCAATAGTATCTCCGGGAATTCCTGGTAGTTCTTCGGATATTGCATCTGTTCTAAAACCAGCCTTAACAAGAGAGGACTTTAGAGTAATAGGTGCGACAACAACAGAGGAATATAGTGCATACTTTGAGTCAGATAATGCTTTGGCAAGAAGGTTCCAGCCTCTGTACTTAGAGGAGCTTTCGGTTTTAAGTACGATTAAGGTTTTAGATAAGATTAGGCCCATATTAGAGGATCATCATAAAGTTAAGATAGGCGATGAAGCAATCAAGTATTCAGCCAACCTCACAGATAGGTATGTCGCAGATAGATATCTACCAGACAAAGCAATAGATGCTCTTGATGAAGCAGCTGCATCTAAGAGATTAGATGTTGAATCAGACTTTGCTGATATACAGGCGATGAAGAATATTCTTAGAGATATGAGGGGTAAGAAAGAGAAATTAATAACTGGTGGAGAAATGGAAGAGGCTTTGAGAGTACAGAGGAAAGAGGAAGTCATTTTGGAAAAGATTGGTGAGCGTGAGAAAAAGATGAAGTTAGCAAAAATGCAGAAGGTTAATGAGATAAATGCTGATGATGTAAGAGAGGTGATTTCAAAGTGGACAGGTATTCCAGTAAATACACTTGGTAGTAAGGAGAAAAATGCATTGTTAAATCTAGAAAAAGAATTAAAGAAGCAAATAATCGGACAGGATGAGGCTTGCTCTATCGTTTCAAGTGCGATTAAGAGGGCAAGAACAGGAATCATTGATGCTGGTAGGCCTTGGGCATCTTTTCTTTTCTTGGGTCCAACTGGTGTGGGGAAGACTGAGTTGGCAAAAGTCTTAACAAACGAGCTTTTTGGCAAAGAGGATAATCTTGTGCAGGTAGATATGAGTGAAATGATGGAGATGCATAGTGTTTCTAAGCTAATTGGTTCTCCTCCAGGATATGTTGGTTTTCAAGAGGGAGGTTGGTTGACTGAGAAAGTTCGAAGACATCCACACTCCGTTATTCTCTTTGATGAAGTTGAGAAGGCACATCCAGAGGTTTTGAATGTCTTGTTGCAGATATTGGAGTATGGACATTTAACAGATGGTAGAGGTAGAAGGGTGAATTTCAAGAATACAGTTATTATATTAACCTCAAATATTGGTGCAGAGGAGATAAGGAAGGATAGGGTGTTGGGTTTTGGTGCAAAAGATAGTAGAGGAGAGAGGAAAGATACTGAGATAGATAGTGCATATAATAGTATGAAGCAGACTTTGTTGGGCGAGTTACAAAATACTCTGAGACCTGAATTATTAAATCGTCTTGATGATATGGTGATTTTTAGATCTTTGACAAGAAGGGATGCAAGAAAGATTGTTGGACTTCTTGTTGAGAATCTAAATAGAAGACTGGAAGAGGAAAACATGAGAGTGAAGTTGGATAGTAAGGCGGTGGGATATATAGCAAAAGAGGCTTTTAGTGAGGAGTATGGTGCTAGGCCGTTGAGAAGGTTTGTGCAGGATAGTGTAGAGAATCTTCTTGCAGAATATATCCTTACCCATGGTGATGGTACAAAATCAAAGAAGATTGTGGAATTGAATGTTGTCTTAGAGGATGGAAAGTTAGTAATTTTAGAAGATAAAGAATAATGAAATACATCTGTTCTTCTTGCAATACTGAATTTTTGAAGTGGTCGGGCAAATGTTCTGCTTGTGGAGAATGGGGGACATTGGAAGAGATGGAAGATATTCCAGTTGTTTCAAATAGTAACAAGCCTGTAGAGGCTTCAAGTTATGAATCAATTAAGAGCTTCATTGCTAAAAAAGGCAAAAACATTCCTCAGAACAAGATAAGTACAGGATATATAGAGTTTGATAGGGTCCTTGGTAGTGGTCTTGTTCCGGGTGAAGTTGTCCTTCTTAGTGGTGAACCGGGTGTTGGTAAGTCCACAATGTTGATGCAAATAGTTTTGAATTTCTGTAGTAAAGGTAAGGTGTTGTATGTTTGTGGTGAAGAATCTCCATCGCAATTAAATGAAAGGCTAGAGAGGTTATCGGGAAGTCCGAAAGGAAAAAAGATTGAGAATTTTGTTGTTACAGAAGATACGATTGCCGAAAACATTACTGCCTTAGTAGAGGCTGAGAATTTTGAGCTTGTAGTTGTTGATTCTATACAAAGTATGTCTTCTCTGCAATCTAAAGGTTATCCAGGAAGTATATCTCAGGTTAGATTGTCAGGTGCTTTGCTAACGAGAGCAGGTAAAAAGACAGGAATTCCCATTTTTATTGTCGGACAGATAAATAAAGGGGGAGATATTGCGGGACCCAAGGTTTTAGAGCATATTGTGGATTGTGTTTTGTATATGGAAGGAGATCAATATAATCAGTATCGTATAGTAAGAAGTATGAAGAATAGGTTTGGGTCTACCAATGAAATAGGGGTCTTTGAAATGAGGGGGGATGGGTTGAATGAAGTTGGAAATCCATCGCTATTATTCTTGGAGACAAGTAGCGAGTCTTCCGGTAGTGCTATAGGTGCAGTTATACAGGGTTCTAGAGTTGTGTTTGTTGAAGTGCAGGCGCTAGTTGTTGAAAGGGAGAGTGAGGGTGGACCTTTGAGAAGGGTTGCTAATGGTATTAAGAAGCCAAGATTGGATATGCTTTGTGCAGTTATGTCTAGGAAGGGTCGTGTATTCTTAGGGAACAAGGATGTATTTGTGAATGTTGTAGGGGGTCTCACAATCTCCGATCCAGCAATTGATTTAGCTATTTGTGCTGCAATTAAATCTTCTGTTGAGGACAAACCCCTGTCTAAAGGCACAATATATTTTGGAGAGGTGGGCTTAACAGGTGAGATTAGGGGAACATGGGGAGTTGATGCAATCATTAAAGAAGCAGAAAGGAGTGGTTATACAGATTTGATTGTGGGAAGGATGAAGGTTGGTGCATCCAAGAAGGTTGATGTTAAGAAGGTTTACAAAGTTAGTAGTATATAGATAAAGTTTCCATAAGAAAGTGTTGCTATGTAAAGGGATACGCTCTTTCTTTGCGCGAACTATCCACAACCTACGTAACATCCGTTTCATGTGTGGTCATTGCGTAACATCGAGAAAGACAGCAGTCAACTTCTCCTGGCAAGACAGGAGAACAGAAGAATCGACAAGATGTGGATTATATATATAGGCTTGACAGATACGTTCGTAAGAGGTATAATCCTTTATTGTTCTTTACAAGTGTGTGGATATCTTAGGTTTCTCCCTTTGTCTGGGGTGTCACAAGCACAACTGGGCAACAGGAAAAGCCTAAGATTTTTATCTTTTTCTTATTTAGATTTAACTATATAGATTTCAATAAGAAGGAGGGAAAACATCTTGTATGTTCTTCGAAACTATTCCCTTACAGGAGTAGAACCCGGGGTCGGTTGGGGCAGTACCGATCCCTTCTTCTTTTTTCATTAGATTTTTGAGAATTGACATCTTCATTTGATTTCAATATACTTCAAATATCAAATGGCTAATTGCCCGATTTCATTTTATTTTCCCTTAAGGAAACATGGTTAAAAAAAGCAAAACGATTAAAGAGTATGAAGCAATGACTCTTGCAGATATTCGTAAAGAAGCACAAGAATTAAAGTTAGAAAACTTTATGGAGCTTCCAAAACGAGAATTAATTATTGAAGTACTAAAAAAGAGATCCAACGAAGAAGGTTTTGTAGAGGTTAGTGGGATTCTTGAAGTTATGAAGGATGGTTCTCACGGAATACTTCGAACAGAAGATATCCTCCCTGGAGATAATGATGTATATATCTCTGGTTCGCAGATTCAAAAGTTTAGTTTAAGGACAGGAGACGAGATTACAGGACCTGCACGATTACCAAAGGATAAAGAGAAATACTTAAGTCTTTTAAGAGTTGATACTGTATATGGAAGACCAGCTGCAGAAGCTGCAAGTAGGCCAAACTTTAGAAAATTGACACCTATTTTTCCAAATAAACAGATTAAGCTTGAGACAGATCAGGATGTTATTGCAACGAGAATGATTGACTTACTATCTCCAATTGGTTTCGGACAGAGATCTATGGTTGTATCTCCACCAAAGGCAGGAAAAACATGGCTTCTTAAAGATATTGCTAACGGTATCGCAAAAAATCATCCTAAAGCAAAACTTATGGTTGTATTAGTAGGTGAAAGACCTGAAGAGGTTACAGACATGAAGAGGTTTGTAAAAGGAGAGGTGTATGCCTCAAACTTTGATGAGCTTCCAGAACAGAACTGCAAGGTTGCTGAAATGGCACTTCAAAAGGCTATGAGGATGGTTGAATGGGGTGAAGATGTAATCATACTAATGGACAGCATTACAAGGCTTGCTAGGGCATACAATATCACTATGCCAACTTCTGGTAAAACACTATCTGGTGGTTTTGATCCAGTTGCACTATATCCTCCAAAAAGATTCTTTGGAGCAGCTAGAAATTTTGAGGAGAAAGGAAGTCTTACCATAATTGCAACGGCTCTTGTTGATACAGGTAGTAGGATGGATGATTTAGTATATGAGGAATTCAAAGGAACAGGTAATATGGAACTGCATTTAGACAGATCCTTGGCAAATAAGAGGATATATCCATCTATCGATGTCATTAACTCAGGTACAAGGAATGAAGAATTACTATTAGGTAAAGATGTTCTTAATCAATCTTGGAGAATTAGAAGAATGCTTGAAGTGCTTGATTCTAATGAAAACCCAGCAGAGGTATTGATTGATAGGTTAAGAAAGACAAAAGACAATGTAGAGTTCCTTGCAACTCTCCACGAAGCATAGTTGAAATATGGTATAATATACATTGCTAAACTATTTAATTCTTAAATAGCCTTTGTGGATACAAATCTGGATCCTCAACAAAACAAAAATATTCAAGGGTTAAGCTTCAAGAGTCTTAAGGATATGCCTTCTTTTCAGGATAATAACTATCTTTTTGTAGATGGAGAGATAGAGGAGAATGCATTTGTTAGAGATTTTAAGAAGAAGTTTAGGGATTTCTATGCTAAACAACAAACAAAAAACAACATTGTTGAATTCATTCTTTCTCTTGGAGAATACATTGCTACAAGGATTTCCGTCGTATTAGTATTAATATCTGTTCTCTTTGATATCCTTTTTGAATCATTTAATGAGAAGAAGAATATGCTTGCCACAAAAATGTTTTGGGGTAGAGGAAACTTTCTTTCTTCTGCACTAAAGGTTCTTTTCCTTAGTGTTTTTTTTATCCTTGCAATTACATATCTATATAGGAAGCCAACAGCTACTGTTGCTGGTAGTGATGAATTGGAAAGAGTAGGAGTTGCACAGGTAGATTTGATGGTAATGAACTCTTCGTTGAATACGCTAATTCCTAAAGATAGGCCGAACAGGGATTGGAGAAAGTATGTTGTTAAAAGGGGTGATACATTGGCTGGGATTGCATCTCAGTTTGATATTAATTCAAAATCAATTATGTGGGCGAATAATATTAAGAGTGAGTATGCTTTGAAATTGGGTACGGAACTTGATATCCCTCCGAGAGATGGCGTGCAAGTAACTGTTAAAAAGGGAGATACTGTAGCATCTTTGGCGAAGAAATATAGTGCGGACCCTGGGGATATCGTAGACTGGAACTGGATAGAGGGTGGAGAGATAGTAATAGGAGCGGAATTATTTATCCCCAACGGCTCTATCCCTGAACCTCCGAAGCCGGTATACGCAGCTACTGTTGCACCTTTGAATAAGACTTCAGCAAGCATTGCATATACTCAGGTTCCGGTAGATGCTTCTGTAGGGAAGTTTTTGGGGTGGCCTGTTGGTGGACCTAGTAGGATATCAAGAGGATTTTTCCCTGGGCACTACGGTATTGATATATACCCAACTGGTGGACAACCAAGTGTTGTTGCAGCCGCTCCAGGGAGGGTGATTAGTGCGGGTTGGGGTGGAAGTGGTAGATACTACGGATTTGGTAACTATGTACATCTGGATCACGGTAATGGCTATACAACACTCTACGCCCACATGGCCAAACTCTATGTTGGTACAGGTACTAGCGTAGGGCAAGGGCAGGCATTGGGGCAAATAGGTGCAACAGGTGTTGCATACGGTGTCCATGTGCACTTTGAATTACGAAGAGGTGATATGAACAGGATTAATCCAGCACCATATATGTATTAGTGGGCTCATAGTTCAGCAGGTAGAACATCGCATTCGCAATGCGAAGGTGACCGGTTCGATTCCGGTTGAGTCCATAGACCTGGACAGTATGTTTTACCTTGTTGTAGTAAGGGCTTAGGTGTCGTTTTTGCCTTTTTTTAACATAACTACAAGATACTTTGGTATAATAGGGGGTGGTACTTGGGCCTGTAGCTCATTTGGCTAGAGCACTTCGCTGGCAGCGAAGGGGTGAGGGGTTCGAATCCCCTCAGGTCCATATTCTTTCTTTTGTTGATGAACACAATAGTAGGTATGTAGGGCGGTGGGTTTCACCACATGGTTTCATAAGATATGAAATCCTGTCCTTCCAATGCTTTTCTTTTTGATGTAGAATGTTGGTACTAATTTCAATATCCAGAAGATGGAAAATAGATATAATCCTAAAGAGATAGAAAAGAAATGGCAGGATAGGTGGTTTGCTTCGGATATTTATCAAGCAAAAGACTTTGATAGTAAGCCAAAGTACTATCTTTTAGCAGAGTTCCCGTATCCATCGGGAGATAGCATGCACATAGGGCATGCTCGTAACTACACTGAGATGGACTCTGTGGCTAGGTTAAGAAGAATGTTGGGGCAGAATGTCTTGTATCCAATGGGTTGGGATGCATTTGGGCTACCTACAGAAAACTATGCTATTAAGATGAAGAGACCGCCACAAGAGATTACAAAAGAGAATGTAGCAATCTTCACAAAACAGCTTAAGGCAATGGGTTTCTCTTTTGACTGGAGCAGAGAGGTTGATACTACTGATCCTCAGTACTACAAATGGACTCAATGGATTTTCTTAAAATTGTATGAAAAAGGCTTGGCATACAAAGCTGAAATGCCAATTAACTGGTGTCCTAAGTGCAAGGTTGGTTGTGCTAATGAGGAGGTTGTTGATGGCAAGCATGAGAGATGTCATGAAGTTGTTGAAAAAAGAGATATTAATCAGTGGGTGTTAAAGATAACTGAGTATGCTGATAGATTGGCTGATGAGCTTGATCAAACAGAGTACTTAAACAGTGTTAAAACAAGACAGAGAAATTGGATAGGTAGGAAAGTTTGGTACGATATTGAATACGAAGTTGAGGGTACGGATATTAAGTTAAAAGTTTCCACTACTAGACCAGATACGCAATTTGGCTCTACATTTGTTGTTGTTGCGCCAGATGCGGAAATAGTCTCAGAACTTCTAAAGTATGTTCCAGAGAAAAGCAAAGATTCAGTTCTTGAATATATTGAGAATTCTAAGAAGAAGACAGATGAGGAGAGAACGGATGAAAAACAGGAGAAAACAGGTGTTGATACTGGGCTTGTTTGCAGGAATAGCATAACAGGAAAATCTCTGCCAATTTTCATTGCAAGCTTTGTTCTCTCAACGGTTGGGACTGGAATGGTAGTTGGTGTGCCAGCCCATGATAGGAGGGATTTTGAATTTGCTTCAAAATATAATATTCCTGTAATTAGGGTTATCGAAGGTTTGGATGGGGATAGAAGTGAGGTTGATTCTGTAGAAAAGGTATATGAAGATGAAGGCATAGTATATGCTTCCGATTTCATAGATGGGATGAGTAGTGAAGATGCGAGGGTTAAGATGGGTGAATATATAAAGGAGAAGGGGATAGGAGAGATTGTAATTAGATATAATCTACGGGATTGGATTTTCTCTAGGCAACACTACTGGGGAGAACCAATACCAATAGTGCACTGTGAGAAGTGTGGGGAGGTTCCAGTTCCTGAAGATCAACTTCCAATTGAACTTCCAGAAGTAGAAAGCTACGAACCTACGGATACGGGTGAGTCACCATTGGCAAGTATAACTGAATGGGTTAACACAAAATGTCCTAAATGTGGAGGGGATGCAACAAGAGAAACGGATACGATGCCCAACTGGGCAGGTTCTAGTTGGTATTTCCTTAGATATCTAGATCCACACAATGACAAGGCATTCGCGGATATTGAAAAGATGAAGTATTGGATGCCAGTCGATCATTACGAGGGTGGTTCTGAACATGTAACGCTCCATCTTTTGTATTCCAGGTTTTGGTATAAGGTTCTTTCTGATTTAGATTTGGTTCCGGGAATAGAGCCCTATATGAGAAGGACAATACATGGTGTTGTTTTGGGTGAGGGTGGTGTTAAAATGTCAAAATCCTTAGGTAATGTCATTACGCCAGACAGTTTGCTAGAAAAGTATGGAACTGATGTTACAAGGGCCTATCTTATGTTTATGGGGCCGTATGAAGGAGATGTGACTTGGAGTGCTGAGGCAATTAATGGCGTTAAGAGGTTTGTTTCAAAGTACTATACCTTTCTTCTCTCTTTGTGGAGCAAGAAGGATGATAAATTAGCAGAGAGTAAGGAAGTTGCTAGGTTGGTCAATAAAATCCATGATGACATATTAAACTTCAAATTTAACACCTCTGTTTCTGCTCTTATGCAGTTTTGTAATTCAAATACAGAATCAGTATTCTCTTCTATTGATGTTGAGAGATTAATTTTATTAACAGCACCAATACTTCCTCATCTTGCAGAGGAGCTTTGGGAACAAACAGGTCATGAGTTTAGTGTTCACTCTCAGAAATGGCCAGAAATAGATGAGAATCTGTTAGAGGATGATATAATGGAGATTCCCGTTCAGATAAATGGTAAGCTTAAAGGAAAAGTTAAAATTTCATCAGAAGCAACACAGGTAGATGTTGAAAAAATTGTTTTAGAAAGTGAAATCTTAGGAGATATAAAGATGAAGAAATTGATATATGTTCCTAAGAAGATAGTTAGTGTCGTTGTTTAGATAATATTAAGTAGTAAATATATGGCAGAAGTGAAGAAAGAGAGTAAAAACACAATGTTAACAATTGGCATTGTAGTTGCAGTTTTTACTATTGTTTTGTTTCTTTTAATTATTTTAAATAAGTATAGTTTTACAAATATGGATAATAAAAATGTAGATACGCCAATTGGGGTAGATGAGGGACCAATAGAGTCCAACTATACTGCCACAATTAAAACAAATATGGGTGAGATACTTCTTGCACTATACGATACTAAAGCTCCAAATACTGTAAATAATTTTATGGAATTATCAAACAAAGGCTTCTACAATGGATTAATATTTCATAGGGTAATTCCAACATTTGTAATACAGGGTGGAGATCCAAATGGTAATGGTACAGGAGGTCCAGGATACAAATTTGATGATGAAATATCTAATGTTAAGTTTGCGCCTTATACTTTAGCTATGGCTAACTCAGGTCCTAATACAAACGGTTCTCAGTTCTTCATCACAACAGGAGATATAGCAGAGAGTAATATGAGAAATCTAGATGGAGGCTATACGATTTTTGGAGCTGTGATTAGCGGTAAAGAGGTTGTTGATAGTATTAGTAGGGTTGAGAGAGATGCAAGTGATAAGCCTCTTTCTGCTGTTACGATGGAGTTAGTAACAATTACAAAGAATTAATCTTTAGTTCATCTTTGTACTGTAATATGTTCTTTAATGGATGTATTACAAAAAAAGCAAACAACTAAATATATTGCCGTATCGGTTGTTTCTCTACTTTTAGGTGTGTTGCTAGATCACTTCCTCATATACCCATTTTTCAAATTGGATAAAAAGCAAGAGGTTCAGAGTGTTGAAGATTTCTCTGGAGAAAATAATCTTCCCATAGTTACTGAAGCTACAGTAGGTACAGGTGAAAAAACATTAGAAATACCTAAGACCTGTAAAATAAATGTAGATGTAAGTGGAGCTCTAAAAAAGCCAGGGGTTTTCTGTTTAGATGAAGGATCCATGATTGTAGATGCCATTACAAAAGCTGGTGGGTTCTCAAGTAATGTTGCATATAGATTCGTTGCTAGGAAGATAAATCTTTCTCAGGTTTTGGTCAATAATCAGAAAATATATATCCCGTATGAGGAGGAGGTTGATTGTAAGTTAGTTAGTTTTTTACCTCAAGCTAAGGAGGTTGAAACAATAATAAATAATAGCTCACAAACAAATATGTTCACTAGTGAGAGTGACAGTGGTGGTACTAATGATAATAATGAGACAAGTTGTATCAATATCAATACGTCAACAGCAGAACAACTGGATACATTAAATGGAGTTGGTCCTGCAATGGCACAGAAGATTATAGAGGGCAGACCATACTCTGCAATAGAGGATCTTTTAAATATTAGTGGAATTGGTGAGTCTACATTTTCCAAATTTAAAGAGAAGGTATGTATTTAAGAATTTGGAGAATACTAAAGGGTATATTTTTGAAACTAAGAAATAGGTTGGTTGGGTTGTATAGATTTATTCTAGATTACAAAATCATCACATTTTCGATTCTGTATGTTCTTCTTAATGCTGTGTGCATATCCGTATTGAGGAACATAAAGGTGAGTTATACTATCGGGCTAATTGTAACTATTCCTCTTGTCATGTTTTCTTACTTTCTAAAGAATCGGCTTCGAAGAAGTAGTGAGGTAATTTTGAAAAAGAGTGAGTGGAGGATAAAGCTCGTTAGGAGTATAGGTACAATATTTGAACTTTTCTTTTTTGTTTCTGTAATAGGCTCTCTTGTTCTTGTGCGTGTTGGACCGTTTTTAAGACATGAATCGGAGATAGAGGGTAAGGTCCTTCGTTTCACAGCCAGTTTCACAAATGTTGTGGGTTATATATCTGATGAACCTATCGAAAAGCATCGAGGTCAGCATGTTGTTGTTAAACTTCTAGAGGATACTCCTGTAGAGGGGGAGCAACTTCTTAGGGATGATACTTTATTACTGATCAAGACATCTAGCTTCTACAAATTACATCTGGGGCAGCTATGTCAATTTCGTGGAACTTTGGAGATACCAGAGAGTTTTGAAGGTTTTGACTATGGGGCGTATCTGAGGGACAGGAAAATATTTCTTTTGATGAACAATCCGATTGTTGAATGTGAGTCAACAGCTATTACTCGTAAGGGTAGTGTTGTAAGAAATTGGCTTGTAGACAACAAAAACAGTATGATTGCCACCATAGATAAGGTGTTAAATGAACCTCAATCCTCCCTTCTTGCCGGTATCATTTTTGGTCAAAAAAGGCTTTTTAACACGGCTTTTGATGAAGCTACTAGGGTGGCAGGACTTAGTCATATTGTTGCTGCCTCTGGATACAATGTGACAATACTTGTGATAGTTGCTGAGAGAATATTTTTCTTTCTTCCTAAAAAATGGAGAGTAATTGTAGGACTTATAGTCATTTGGATGTTTGCCATTCTTTCAGGACTTTCTTCATCAATAGTAAGGGCCTGTATAATGGGGAGCATATCCCTGCTAGCTATAATATTCGGTAGGAGTAATACCGTACATATTGCAATTCCCTTAGCATCAGCACTTTTTGTCCTGATTAAACCATTAATCCTTTTTGATATTGGCTTTCTTCTTTCTGTATCTGCTGTTGTAGGTTTGACATATGTTCTTCCAATTTTAATTGATATAAAGCAGAAAATTACTAAAAAGCTTCCCTTTGTAGAGAATAATATTCTTCCCACTCTTGCATGCACGCTATCTACAATTCCAGTATCAATACTCTCTTTCAAAACCATTTCTATATGGGCAGTTATCAGTAATACTCTAATCCTTCCAATCATAGATACCACAATGTTTTTAGGAATCTTTGGAATAATGCTGTGGAACATCTTCAAACCTTTTGCCTTTATCCTTTTTGGTGTTGCAAACATGCAATTAAAGTATTTTGAATTCGTGACAAATCTAATATACAAACTTAATTGGGGTCAGATACACTTCTCAGATAGCTCTGCAAAGGTTGTTTCACTAGTTTTCCTTGGATTCATATTACTTTTAACAATTTATCTCTATCCAATTAAAAATGAGCAGTACAACTATTATCTTAAAACAGATTCTTAACTTTCTATGGAGGAATCTCTTGTTAATAATATTTCTAATGGCAGGTCTCTTTTCTGTTGTTGTATTAGGGAAAGATATAGCTAAGCAACCAGAGATTGTCTTTTTTGATGTAGGGCAGGGGGATGGAATATTGATACAACAGGATAATTTTCAGATAGTGATTGATGGGGGTGCTGATGATACAGTTATATATTCCCTATCTAAGCATCTGCCTTGGTATGACAAGACAATCGAAAGGTTGATTCTCACACATCCACATCAAGATCATCTTGAGGGGCTTCTTTTAATATTAAAAAAGTATGAAGTGAAAGAGATTTGGTATTTTCCTGTGGAGTATGAGTATGTTGGGTATGAATATTTGTTAAAAGAGTATGAAACATTGTTGCGACCTAAGAAAGCAGGCGACTATATTAAATACCGAGATATATATGGGGCAGTAATTTTCCCTTTTGATGGAGATCCTCATTTAGTACCTAATGTTAATAATGCTTCTTTAGTAATGTTTTTTGAGATAAAAGGATACAAAATATTGTTGATGGGAGATGCAGAAGTAGAAGTCGAGAAGAAGCTCTTGGAATATGGGTTTCTTCACAATATAGATATTTTGAAGGCGGGTCATCATTGTTCCAAGACAGCCTCTTCAAAAGAGCTGTTAAGTTTCACACGTCCGAGCCTTTCTGTTTGTTCTTGTGGAATCCTTAACAAGTTTGGGCATCCTCACTATGAAACGGTTGAAAACTTTAGAAATTTTAATGTGCAATATTTGGTGACATATGAGGAGGGGGATATCAAGTTTCTATTCTAATGCTAAGGGAAAACTGGTAGAATCATGGGTGTGTACCTGTAGCTCAACTGGATAGAGCATTGGTTTGCGGAACCAAAGGTTGTCGGTTCGATTCCGGCCAGGTACGTTTTAGGTCTGACCTATGTTTTATCTGTTTTTTAGGAGAGTTCTGTCGATATAACGGTCAATCTCAAATGTTCGACCCCATTAACCACAGCTTATGTCTGACCTATGTTTTGCCTGTTTTCTAGGAAGGTTCTGTCGATATGATGGTCAACTTCAAATGTTCGACCCCATTAACAAAAGGTTTTACATAATCCGTTTGTTCTGTTTTGCGATGTTGTCTAGGGCTAGGAAACGGTGGTAAAAGGGTACAAACTCTGAGGATATGAACGGGTTTTGTAGGTCTGACCTAGGTCAGACCTGTTTTGTGGTAAAATATGCAAGGAAAGCACCTGTAGCTTAACTGGATAGAGCATCGGTCTTCGGAACCGAGGGTTGGGGGTTCGACTCCCTCCAGGTGCGTGTAGTATTATGTATAAAGTTATGAAAGCCAAGATAAAAAAGATTCTTACAGAAGCGCTAACAGAAATGGGTGTGAATACATCTTCCATAGATATTGTTGTTGAAACACCTAAAGATCCTTCAAACGGTGACTATTCATCAAATGTTGCAATGAGACTTTCTCCTGTTTTGAAGAAGAAACCTTCGGATATAGCGGATGAAATTGTTCAAAAGGTTGACGATGAGGACTTTTCTAAAGTAGAGGTTGTTGCTCCTGGTTTCATTAACTTCTACCTTTCACCAACGTATCTTCTTAAAGAGCTTGAAAAGGTTGTAACGACTCCAGAGGAATATTTCAGCTCTTCATTAAAGAAAGGTCAAAAATTAGCTATTGAATATACAGATGCAAACCCCTTCAAGATACTCCATATAGGTCACCTATACTCCAACACAGTTGGTGAAGCATTCTCAAGACTACAGGAGGCACTAGGCGTTGATGTAAAACGTGTCAACTACCAAGGTGATATAGGTCTTCATGTTGCTAAAACTCTTTGGGGTTTAGAGAAAAAATTAAAAGATGATGGAAACACTTTCTCCGACATTGAAAAATTGCCTTTGGTACATAGGGTAAAATATCTAGGAGATGCATATATTGAAGGTTCTGAAGCATATGACTATTCTGACAATCCAGAAGCAAGAAGTGATATCGATGCAATTAACTATTACATCTTCTATATCACAGCTCCAATTCTAGAGAAAAGGGATTTCAAGAAGTTTGAGGAGCTACAAATGAAAGAGAAATATACAAAAGGAAGACTTTGGTGTTTAGAGTATTTTGAAACGATATACAAAAGGTTGGGAACGAAGTTTGACTACTATTTCTTTGAAAGTGAAGTTGGTGAGGCAGGGTTAAAGATTGTTTTGGATAATGTAGGTAAGGTTTTTAAGGAAGATGATGGAGCTGTAATATATGAGGGTGATGAGAAAAAGAATCTGCATACAAGGGTTTTTGTGAATAAGTATGGGTTGCCTACATATGAATCAAAAGAGATAGGGCTTGCTTTTAAGAAAAAAGAAGTTATGGATTTTGATCTCTCCATTGTTATAACTGCAAATGAACAAAGTGGCTATTTCAAGGTGGTTACAGATGCTCTTAGCAAACTAGATACTGATATTGCCAAAAACACGAAACATTTCTCTCATGGAGTGGTTAAGTTACCAAATTCTCAGAAAATGTCTAGCAGAAGAGGTGGTATTATTTCCGCTGAGTGGCTTCTAGATGAAACTAAGAAAAAAGTGATAGAGAAGATGAGGGGAAATGGGGAGATTTCTACGGAGAGGATAGAAGGTATTGCTGAGAAGATAGCTGTTGGGGCAATTAAGTATGCTTTTTTGAAAGTCGGTGTAGGGAATGATATTGCTTTTGATTTCGAAAAGGCTATTTCATTTGATGGTGATACAGGTCCATATATTCAGTATGTGTATTCAAGGTGCAATTCTCTTTTGAAGGAGTTTAAAGATGATAGGGTTCAAAAGATCTGTTACGGGGAGTGTTTGGTAAATCCTTATGTCGAAGGATTGATGAGGACCCTTAGCAAGTACAGGAGTGTTCTGCTTGATAGTGCTTCAGGCTATTCTCCCTCAACACTTTGTCAATATTTATTCAATCTTTCGCAGAGTTTTAATTCTTTCTATCAGAATGTGAGACTTTCAGATATGGAGGAAGATGAAAGAGGTATTCTTCTTGCAATAGTGAAGGGTGTAATGAATATAGTAGAACACGGTTTAGATATATTAGGAATAGCTGTTGTTGAGAGAATGTAAATAATTTAACTTTACAAAAAATGGAGAAAAAGAAAAGTTTTTTTCAGGAGTATTGGTTGTTGATTGTTGTGATTTTGTACATTCTTCTTCCAGTAGACTTAATTCCTGATAGAGTTCCTTTGTTAGGCACATTAGATGATGCTGGTTTGCTTTTAGTTCATATCTTGACAGAGTATGGTAGGTGGAGAGGGAGGAGTGAAGGGATGAAAACTTCTAGCTCTGAGGTTAGAGAGGGTGAGATTGTTGAGTAGCGGGGTGTAGTTCAGATGGCTAGAACGCTACGTTCGGGACGTAGAGGTCGCT
>ENA-UOOK01003677-UOOK01003677.1-fermentation-metagenome-genome-assembly--contig:-NODE-3677-length-17169-cov-5.402653_pt1 | contig 17169 bp, 14 predicted proteins | sample MGYA00245777_ERZ724023 | MGnify/ENA primary metagenome ERZ724023 (study PRJEB28704, sample SAMN03018312) | fermentation metagenome | biome: anthropogenic terrestrial biome; feature: soil; material...
CTGTTCTTTATTAACATCGCGATCGAGTTAATCAACATGATTAACACAAAGAGCACCGAACCCACCGCAAATAGAGCCGTCGTATGCTCCCCAGAGGCGTAAGCCCATTCAGTGCCAATTGTCCCGGTAAGCGTCACTCCGGGATCTAATATGGATTTAGGGATTAATGGCCGGTTTCCTGTTACCATAATTACAGCCATCGTTTCTCCTAGCGCCCGACCGATACCAAGAATAACTGCGGCAATAATCCCGGAACGAGCCGCGGGTACTATGGTTCGATAAATAGTCTGCCAGCGACTGGCGCCTAAAGCCAAGGAAGCCTCTTTATAGCTCTTCGGCACTGCCCTAATTGCGTCTTCAGAAACAGCAATAATCGTTGGCAGAATCATAATCGCGAGAATTATTCCCCCCGCCAGTAAGGAAAAACCAAGCCCACCAAAGAAATCACGGATCACCGGTACCAAAACAATGAGCCCAAAAAAACCGTAGACCACCGAAGGGATGGCTGCCAATAAAGAAACCGCTGGTCTAAACATCCGTGACCAGAGATCGGAGGCGATCTCCGCAAGATAAATAGCGCAACCCACGCCCAAAGGCACGGCCAGCAAACTAGCAATGGCCGTTACGCAAAAAGAGCCTACTATCAAAGGAACAAGACCAAAAATTGATTCTCCATCCAGGTTAGGGAGCCATACTCTTCCCATTAAACTTTTAAAGAGACCATATTTCTCCCAAAATGGCCACCCTTTACCAAAGACGAAAATAGTAATTAAGATTACTCCCACAACTGCCACCAGAGCAGTAATGAATAAGAGAACTTTGATCGTCTTTTCTTTTAATCTGCGCACTGCTAGCATTGGATTATTATCTCCCTTCTCTTACTTCCTATAGTTAATTCTAAAAGAGCAAGATTAAACCAATCCTAAATCAATATTAAGAACAGTTTAAGGATGTGTCTTCTTTTATTCGTTGTGGATCGATTTAAATTCGATTTAATCTGTCAATAAAGCTGGTTTAAAATAGGGATGTTACCCTTTAAGTGATGAAAATACAAAGGAGGTTTTAAAGTAAATGGGTAAAAAAATGATTATACTTGTTACGGTTATGTTAGCCTTTATCGCCTTTATTAGTTTACAAGGAAAGGCCGGTGAACTCTCTGGCGCCATTACCATTGCCGGTTCAACTTCAGTCCAGCCTTTAGCCGAGGAATTAGCGGAAGTATTTATGAAGAAACATCCTCGCGTTCAGATTTTCGTCCAAGGCGGCGGTTCTTCTGCCGGGATTCAAGCCGTCTTATCCTGCACAGCTGATGTTGGCAGTTCTTCAAGGAATTTGAAACCATCGGAAGAGTTATATGCCACCACAATTGCGCTCGACGGGATTGCAATTGTAATCAATCCCAAAAACCCATTAGCAGGAATAACGCTGCAAGAAGTACAACAGATTTTTGCGGGGGAGATCACCTCCTGGGGAAAGCTGGGAGTTACTAACAGAAATCTAAGGAACAAAGATATTGTTGTCGTCAATCGCGAAGCTGGTTCCGGCACACGTGGCGCCTTTGAAGAACTGGTCATGGATCCGGTTAAAAAAAGCTTAACAGTAAATTCGCTGGTGCAGGCACAAACTGGCGCGGTTCAGCAAGTGATTCGCACAACGGAAACCGCTATTGGCTATATCTCCCTCGGTTTTGTAGAAAATGTTAAACCTCTCAAGATCGATGGGGTAGAGCCTAATGCCCAAAATATCATCAATGGTTCTTATAAAATAGCGCGACCTTTCTTAATGGCCACCAAAGAAAAACCTACCGGCTTAGTAAAGGAATTTCTGGACTTTGTGCTTAGTCCCGAAGGTCAGAATCTTGTTACCAATAATGGTTACATTAGCGTAAATTAATTGTTTAAGTCCAACAAGAACTTTAGTCCAAATCATTGAAAGAGAAAAAGGAGCGCAACCTAATCGGTTGGCGCTCCTTTTTCCAGACTAAGATTAGCGGCTACATCCGTTTAAATAACTTATTGACAAATTTCCCGCCTGGGATTAAACTAAGGTGTCAATATATAGAAATACCGTTTCGCCTTATGAAATATTTTATGTTATAGCCGTGATTGATTCAGTCCGGCGCGAGAGTACTTTGACAGCAATTCTTAAACTAAAAGTAACTGAATGTACAAGGAATAAAGTTTGTAAACTAACAAAAAAAACGGGTCCCCTTACCCGTTTTTTTTTAAAGCCTTTCCCTATCTTAGCCCAACTTGCCGCAAGACATCCTTTAGTTGATCAAGTTCTCCCTGTTCGGGTTCGACCAAAGGTAACCGTGTATTTCCTACTTCTAAACCCAACATGTTAAGCGCAGCTTTAACCATAATGGGATTGGTTGTAATAAATAGCACTTTAAAAAGTGGAAGCAATTCATTATGAATCTTCGTTGCTTTACCTACTTCACCTTGACAGTACTCATCAATCATTGTTTTCATCCTTCTACCCACCAAATGGGCGGCGACACTAACCACACCAGCCGCGCCGATTGAAAGCATTGGTAAAGTAAGACTATCATCACCACTATAGACCAGAAAATCTTTTGGTAGGACTCTCACCATCTCCGCGGCCTGATTAAGATCACCGGTAGATTCCTTTAAAGCCACGATATTCCTTACTTCTGCCAACCTATTCATCGTCCTGGGGGTAATATTGACTCCCGTTCTGCTTGGTATGTTGTAAATCATCACCGGTAAAGAAGTAGCTTCAGCAATCGTTTTAAAATGGCGGTATAACCCCTCTTGAGGAGGTTTGTTGTAATAGGGAGCTACGGCTAAAATACCGTCGACGCCTGTTCTCTCTGTTTCCTTAGTCAGCTCTACGCTCTTTTTAGTATCATTACTACCTGTTCCTGCGATTACTGTCGCTTTACCACCCACAGCTTCAACCACTGTGGAAAAGAGAGCTAATTTCTCTTCTGTAGTAAGGGTTGGCGATTCTCCAGTTGTTCCAGAAATCACCAGTCCATCCGAGCCATTCTCCACCAGTCGTAAAGCAAGGTCCTTAGCGGCTTGGTAATCCACCTCTCCCTGCTGATTAAAGGGTGTAACCATCGCGGTTAGCACCTTTCCAAACTCTACCATCTAATAACCTCCCTTTCTTCAGGAGAATTTTTATTGTCAAGAACTAAACCATATTTCTTCCTTCTCATCACTCCTTTATTCTCCTAATCCAAATTCATCATGTAAGGCTTTAAGGGCCCTTAGCATATCCTCTTTCTTTACTAAACAGGCAATATTAGTATGAGAATCAGTAGTTTGAAAGAGTGGAACTTTAGCCTTATATAATCCTTCGACTACGCGCGCCATTACCCCAGGAACTCCTCGGATTCCCGCCCCCACAATCGAAACCTTGGCAAAACCTTTAGTTCCCTTAAAATCAAGACCTGTTTGCTTTAAAATTGACAAAGTCTGGTCGAAAAAAGCTTCTTGAACCGTAAAAGTAATTTTTTGAGGTGATACTTGTATCATATCCAAACTAATGCTAGCCTCTGCTAGTAGACTGAATACTTCCAGAGCTTTACCACTAGTGTTCACATCCTGAAGAGAAAGGTTAAACTGGGCCAGATCCGAGATATGGGCAAGTCCGGTCACCATTTTATCAGTCTTAATCTCCGTCCCCAAGGATAAAGGGGGAGCATCACAGATTAACGTCCCCTCTTGATCGGAAAATATTGATCTAATCCGTAAAGGCACTCTTCCTTTCATTGCAATCTCCACCGCCCGTGGATGAATGACTTTGGCCCCTAGATGCGCCATTTCACAGATCTCACTGTAAGTCATTACTTTTAGCGGTTTAGCCTGTGGAACAAGATGAGGATCGGTAGTCATCACTCCATTTACATCCGTGTAGATTTCAACCGTCTCTGCCTGCAAAGCCACACCTAAAGCGGCGGCGGTTGTGTCACTCCCGCCGCGTCCTAAAGTAGTAATCTCATCTTCCTTGGTTATACCTTGGAACCCAGCCACGACAGCGACTTTTTTACTTTTTAGACAATCAACAATTTTTTCCGGCTTGATCTCAATAATGCGCGCATCACCAAAATGATGATTAGTAATTATTCCCGCCAACCCTCCGGTGAAAGCTTGCGCCTCCACCCCATGCAATCTTAAAGTTTGCGCCATAATAACTGCGGAGATTAATTCTCCGCACGCCATCAAAAGATCCAGATCTCTTGGATAAGGCTCGGGGGAAACTTCTTTGGCTAAAGATATCAGCGTATCTGTAGCGTAAGGGGCTCCTTGGCGCCCCATCGCTGAAACTACTACTACCAGAGCGTAGCCGAGCCCGATAGCCTCCTTTATTTTGGCCACAACTTTCTCCCGTAGTTGAGGTGTAGCCAGTGAAGTTCCTCCGTACTTTTGTACCAATATATTAATAGGAGAGCCCTCCTTTATCATCAACTTAAGTTTTACCAGTTTTCCCTTTATACTTCAACCCTAATTACTTTTTTCCTTTGTATTTCCAAAGATAATTGGTTGAATTTGTTCTCCTTTTAAAGCACAAACAATGGTCTGCAATAACAATTCCATCTTAGCTACTAACGATCTGGGCTTTCCTTCAGGATCATCTTGACCAAAGGGCACAAAATAGATATATTTGCGGTTTAACATCGAGGCTACATTTGATAGGTTAGCGCCCAAGCCATCATTAGTCGAGATCGCTACCACCACCGGACGGTTATTTCTTAAATGGGCTTTGCAAGCCAGTGTCACAGGAGTATCGGAAATCCCAAAAGTTAAACGACTAAGAGTAGTTCCAGTACAAGGGGCTACCACCATTACATCCAATAATTTTTTCGGCCCAATTGGCTCTACTTCTACCAAACTGTTCCATGGCCTTCTTCCTGTAATTTCATAAATAGTTTTCTGTAAATCCTCTGCTCTTCCAAACCTTGTATCTGTTTGAAAAACTGTTGGTGAAAAAATCGGAAAAAGGTCTGCCCCTTCGTTTTTAAGTCTTTTAACTTCTGGAATAACATCTGGGATCGTACAATGAGATCCGGTAAACCCAAAACCAATACGAACACCCAATACTTGCATGCTAGACACCCCCAAGCTATCTTCTGGAGCCATTTTCTTCAAACTCCGCAATTAAGTTCCTGTTCGATTAAGCCTGGAAGTTTGGTGGCGAGAATGTTTCCAGCTGTCAGAGGCGCCACCTTACCTGGTAGCCCTAAAGCCAAAATAGCGGTTATTTTATATTTCTCAGCAGCCTGAAAATCTACACCACCAGGCGCAGAGGCTAGGTCAATGATTAACGTCCCAGGTTTCATCCTGCTTACTATTTCTTCTGTCACCATCTTGGCAGGAATGGTATTAAAAACTAGATCCGCTTTACTAACCTCCTCAGCTACCCTACTAAGAAATAGCGACGTACATCCCCAACTATCAGCTTTCGCCAGTTGCTCAGGGCTACGGGCAGCAATCAAAACCACAGCTCCCCAGGCCAATAACCTCGCAGCTAATGCTTGGGCCACTCTTCCAAACCCTAGAAGCAGACAGCACGAACCATTTACAGTAAACGCAGTGTTCTCCATCATTAACTGAATTGCTCCCTCAGCCGTCGGAATAGCATTGGGGATTGCAATCTCATCTCTTTCCGCATATTCAAAAACCCTGACTCCAAGTTGAGTAGCCTGTTGTTTTAAATAAAGCGGAATGGATCCAGTGACAATTAAAGCTTTTTCCTCTAATAACTCTAAAAACTGTTGATCGATCTTGATCCGGACCGCAGGGTCCATTGTCTTAACCATTCCCTTGCCATCTACTCCACTGATCGGGAGGATAATAACTCGCGAGCCTGTTAGTGCTTGTTTTAAATCCTTTGCCGGAAACATACGAGGCAAATCGGGAATAGCTGTTAACCCGTAAGTTTTAACCCAAGCAACCCAGTCTAGCATTCTTTCGGCTACCATGATCTGCCTACGATCTCCGCCTACGATTGCTACACTACTTTGAGCCAAAGATTCCCACATACAAAGAACCCTCCCTTTCCGTATATTACCAGGCGATCAAGTTTATGTTCTCCTCAATTACGAAGACATAAACTAAAAACAGTCACCAGTCAATAGTAATATATTCCCCAAAGAAAGGAGAGGTGTCAAATAGGTAGAGTCCTTAATCGACCAACGACTCCAGCCCATAGTAGAAACCTTTTAAAGTTGGAACCTTTCTAATTGCCATTAAGACCCCAGGCATAAAAGAAGAACGATCTAAAGAGTCATGTCTGATCGTTAGAGTTTGTCCTTGATTGCCAAAAATTATCTCCTGGTGGGCAATCAATCCCGGTAATCTGACACTATGAATCTTAATGCCCAAGTACTCTCCACCACGGGCGCCATTAATCTTCTCCAAAGGGGCTGGTTTGGCTACTGGTTCCGCTACACGACCCGTGGCAATCAGCTCAGCTGTCTTAATCGCTGTTCCAGATGGAGCGTCTAGCTTACGATCATGATGCAACTCGATAATCTCCACATCTGGGAAATATTTAGCCGCTTCATGAGCAAAACCCATCATCAGCACAGCGCCGATAGCAAAATTAGGAGCTACCAAAAAACACTTTTCCGACTTTGAAGCCAACTCGTTAATTTCTTCAAGGTTTTCCGCGGTAAGACCAGTGGTTCCGATAACCCCGGCCACTTTAGTTTCGGCCGCAGCTTTAATATTCTCCATTACCGCCAGTGGGGTAGTAAAGTCAACCATCACTTCTGCTTCTGTTCTTTTTAAAGCGCTTAATAGATCCTGCTCAATCTTGATTCCCAGTGTTTCTAAACCGCAGACTTGGCCGATCTCTGCCCCAACACCTGTTTTATCAACTGCTCCTACTAGCGTCATGTCGTCTTGAGCGACAACCGCTTTTACAACTTCCCTACCCATTCGGCCAAAAGCTCCTGATACTAAAACACGTATTTTATTCATTATTATCTCCGCCTCCTACATCTTGTTGCTCGTCACTGTTATAACCTTTTCTCTTCTTCGTTGGGCTAATTACGTTGTTCTTCTCTTCAACTTTCCTAAGCGCATTATACTGCTTGAGCCAAATGCGTTGTCTTTTATTCTACTATCCCATCTAAAGAAATGCCTTCGAGGCTTGTCGATCAACGTTAACTTTATTTTATTTTTTACTTCAAAGAAAGTCCTTATTATAACAAAAGGTTGGCTCGAGCCAACCCACAGCTATGCTACTTCAGCACCTTAAGGTAAGATAGCTCTAGTGGCTCTCTTCCCCTCACATCCTTTTGACTGCCCGCACTTTTACTATATCCTTACGTTTTAAAAAAATATAAGATGAGTTATGAGTTTTACTAATTTCCCTTTTTACTTAGCCCCAAATAATTCCCTTTTTTCTCCTCTTTAGAAGGTTCATATTCCAATAATACCAAATCATCACTGATCTTTTTCACCGCAGCCCATGAAATCTCCTGCTCCATACGGAAGAAAAAACCTTTTCCCGGAAGGATCATCGAAATAACCATCGCTTTTTTTAAGTCAACCATAAAATCGATCTTTCTAATCTGGCCTCGCTTGCTACCATCAACCAGATTAATCAGTTCTTTACCGGTTAATTCTGACAAACGCATCCCACTCCCCCCCAGTTATAAATATTTTTCTGGGAGGTAAAAGATACTTTATTATCCCATACACAAGAAAAAATTGCAATAATGAGGACTATTTCTCCTCTCCGGAGAAATCTTTGAACAGCTTCTTTAAAGCTTTTTTTTCAATTCTAGAAACATAAGATCGGGAGATCCCTAAGACCTTTGCGATCTCCCGTTGGGTTTTATTGAGCCCATCTTTTAGTCCATAGCGTAACTCTACCACTTTTTTTTCACGATTACTTAAAATATTTAATTTTTCTCGTAGACTTTCCTCTTCCAATTTTGTTTCAACCGTCTCCGGAACCAGATCTGCGCCTGTGTCCAAAATATCTAGTAAAGTTATTTCATTTCCCTCTTTATCAGCGCCAATCGGGTCCTGTAGAAAAAGATCGTTTTTTAACTTTTTAGTGGAACGCAGATGCATTAAAATTTCATTCTCTATACAGCGGGCCGCATATGTTGCCAGTCTTGTATTGTATTTTCGTTTATACGTGTTAATTCCCTTAATCAACCCAATGGTTCCAATGGAGATCAGGTCATCATTATCTTCTCCTGTATTATCAAACTTTTTAACGATATGAGCTACTAAGCGGAGGTTCCTTTCAATCAGAACATTTCTCGCCTCTTTGTCTCCTTCTTCCATCCGGAGGATTAATTCTCTTTCTTCCTCTTCACTTAAAGGCATGGGAAACACGTTATTATTGGAAATATATGAAAATAGCCACGCAAACTTCTCGAAAATGAGGTTTAGAATGACTCCTACCAAAGGAAGTATCATTAAATTACACCCCCGAAAGAAAACTGCGACATGTTTATACATATGTTTGGGACTTTAGTTCTGTGCCAGTCCCTTAAGAATAGGGCATAGTAACATATTCTATTTATTTCCAGTACTTAGAAAATACTCATAAAGCTAGTCGTTCATGCCGGTTACGGATGAATCGACCGGCCATCCTGTAAGATGAAAATTCAAAGCCAGGCGCCTCGACAAGCAAGTTGTCAATGTCAACTTCCACTTGACCCGAGCAAATAAGAAAATATGGATTGACATTGATCGACAAGCCTCGAAGTGTTTTCTAAGTTGTCTTTCTAGGCAATTCCCTCAGGATAAAAAAATAACCACCAGCGTGGTGATTATTTTTTCTGGTTTTACTCTCATTAAGAGTTTAAACACCTGCTCATCAATAAACCAAAAATCTCAGCCGCCCGCTCTCCCCCCACCAGGTCATCCTCAAGCAAGATTACCCCTACCAAACGTGGCGCATGGGTTGGGGCATAACCCGCAAACCAACCATAATATAACTCATGACCATTGTTGCTAACTTTACCTGCGCGAACTGTCCCAGTAAGGCCAGCAGCGCCATGTGGGTTTTGGGCTTTTGTCCCAGTTCCATATAGAACTACCGTTTCCAACATTTTACGCAGTTCCGCTGCTGTTTGGGAAGTAAGAACCTGTCTTCCCGGTGACGGTGGAGACTGTCGGTACCAGGCGCCATTTAATTCCTGTAAACCTTTCACGATCTGCGGTGGAAAATAGTAACCGCCACTTGCTATCGCCTGAAGAGCTCCGGCAACCTGTAAGGGACTGACTAGAATTCCCTGCTCACCAAGAGCAAAAACTACATAATTCTCTGCCTCTATGCTAGATGGCAAAAATCCTGCTGATTCTTCAGGTAAACCTAAACTAGTTTGCATCCCCAGACCTAAAGCTTTAGCCACCGACAGAATTTTTGCGCTTTCCACCATTTGCATTACCTTAATAAATACCGGGTGGCAAGAGTAAGCTAAGGCCTGAGTAAAAGTGAGAAGGCCGTGACCATTTTGGGGAGCGGTCGAACAATAGTAGCAGGTTCCGCCAAGGTCGATAAAACCCGAATCGTAAAAAGTAGTTCCTGAAGTAATCGTTCCCGTTTCTAAAGCGACCGCTGACAACACTAGTTTAAATAAGGAACCGGGAGGATAAGCTTGCAATGCCCGGTTTACCAAGGGTTTATTTGGGTCATGTAAACTTTTTTGCGGATGATAAGGATCAAAAGCTGGGCGACTCGCCAGTGCAAGTACTTTCCCTGTTCCCACTTCTAAAAGAAGAATTACCCCCTTTGTTATTTTTTTTTCTTCCATAATCTCTTCAAGCTTCTGTTGCAAGGTAAGATCAATGGTTAAAACCAGGTTTTTCTGGAGTTTACCCCTGCTAACCTCCTGATACCGCCATTCTAGCCCAGGTATGAGGTGATGGTGAGCATCCACCATTAAGACTAGTTTTACCCGGGTATCACTAGACAAAAATTCTTGGTAGACATCTTCTAAGCCGGCAAGGCCCTGCCCACTGCCGGGATGAATATAACCTAATAAATGGTGCGCTAAAGGTTTATTCCCATAACGAAGTGGAACAGTACATATGGTTACCCCTGGAAACTTATTGGTCACCGATAAATTTAGTAGATCTTTACTCGGATTACTAATCAATACTGGAGAAAGCGATTGATAATTAAAATGTTGATTTCCTGTCATTGAAAATATCAACTTTTTTTCATCATCCATTAGAAATGCAGGAAAGATAGCAATGCAAGTATGATGTTCCCTTCCAGTAAGCAATCGGCCACAGCAGTCTAGAATCTCTCCACGCTGTTGATATAATGCTAAACTGTCACTCCGCTGATTTACCGCTCGTGTAGACCAACTCATATTCTCTACAACTTGAATCTTGATCAGACAATTAACATGATATAAACCACACAGCATGAAAAAGAATAAAAGGATTTTCACTCTACATTTTAACTTCTTTAACACAAAAACCCCCCTTGGTTAATTTACCCAAAAAGGGAGGGTTTATTGCATTTATTTGTCCATATTATTTTAGCTATCGCTGGTTTGCCATTAACGACTGGGCTTTTAAATGTTCACGATACGTCCGAGAAAAAATATGACTCCCATCGGATTTAGCAAAAAAATATAAATAATCTGTCTTCATTGGTTGGAGAACAGCCGCCAGCGAGGCTCTCCCTGGATTTCCAATCGGAGTAGGCGGAAAACCTTTATAACGATAAGTGTTATAAGGAGAATCAATCTGAAGGTCTTTATATAGCAACCGCTGTTTTCTCTCTCCTAAAGCATATTGGACTGTAGCGCAAGATTGAAGTAATAAGCCTTTACGCAGACGGTTCAGAAATACTCCAGCAATGATCGGTCTTTCATCTTCCACTTTTGCTTCCCCCTCCACAATCGAAGCTAAGGTAACAAGTTCTATCGGGGAAAGTCCAGTAGTAACCATGTCGCTTGCTATTTCGGACCAGACCTGGCGGAAACGATGGAGAAAAATAGCTAAAATCTCCTCTTCACTAGCGCCTTTAACAAATTCATAAGTATCGGGAAATAAAAACCCCTCCCCTGTTAGGGGAGAAAACTCAACTAAATGTGAGTTGAGAAAAACTTTATCATGTAAGAGTTCTTGGAAGCGGTCAAGCTTGATTAAACCTTTCGAGCCTAATAAGCGACCAATCTCCTCGGTTGTATATCCTTCAGGAATGGTAACTTTATAAATAACTGGTCGCCCCTTTTGTAATTCTCTTAGAAGTTGCTTAAAGGAGACATTAGGACTAAAGGTATAGTGCCCGGCTTTTAAGGAATCCTTTTTACCGGTTAGATATAGATACCAAACAAAACTATCACGATTTATAATTAAACCCTTCTCTTCCAGGAGACGACTTATTTGAAAAACCGATGAGCCCATGGGGATCTCCACCATAATGTTATGGCTAGAGATTACGGTTTTATTAGTCTGAATTCCTGAATAAATCCAGAGGGCTTGCCCTAAAAAAAAGATTAACCCTATCCAAAATAAGGGTTTAATAATAAATTGTAATCGAGACCGGTCTTTAAAGACCGGTCTAAAAACCCTGTATAAACTGGACCTAAGAAAAGTCCGAAAAGCTTTAAACCCTGGAAGAAACCGATTAATATTTTGGGTAACGACGCGCTTCCACACGGCGGCACCTCCTCTCCCTTAATTATAAAGGATCTGCTCCGGAGAGGCAATTAGTAGAAATTACAACCTACTCTCGGTCTTCATCTTTCTCAAAGTCTTCATCCTCATCGTCTAAAAAATCTTCATCCTCATCATCATCTAAAAAATCTCCATCAAGGCTTTCTTCTTCTAAAAGTTCCTGGATCTTTTCCAGTTCTTCATCTTCCACATCCACTAAAATCTCTTCGTCATTTTCATCAGTCTCCACTCGAAAAACATGGGCTTCTTCTTCAGCTTCATTTTCTTGAGTTTCCGGTATTAAAATGACATACTTTTTATCTTCTACTTCCAGTGCCCGTTCCAAGCTGTAGCGGTATTCCTGACCATCTTCATCCACAAGAACGATCCATTCTTCTTCATTATGATTATGAGACATTATTCACCCTCCTTAGTTTTTATGAGTATATTCTCCCCCAAACCTCTTAAGATTACAAGAGAGATTTTCTAATTTAGTTACCTTTTTTATTTTATTTTTTAAGTTAGGAGTTATGATCATTTAATGACCGTTTTTGGTGTTAAGACTGATTAGTCTGGCGAAAACTTAAATAATTATCAAGAAGCAACACCGCAGCTAATTGGTCAATCACCTGACGGCGGCGGCTCCGGGAGAGATTACCCTCGAGCAAAGCTTTCTCCGCCTGAACAGTGGTAAGTCTCTCATCCCAAAAGATCGGCTCTACTCCACAGTTCCTCCCCAACCGTTTACCAAAGCTCATAATCTTATTGGCCTCTGGTCCCAATTCTCCATTCATATGACGGGGTAACCCAATTACTAAACCGGTACACTGATATTTTTGGAAAAGTCCAGCTAAATACGTGAAATCGGTTTTGAGGGAAACGCGGTTATAAACCCCCACTCCTTGAGCAGTAATGCCCAGAGAATCACTTACTGCGATCCCTATTCTTTTCTCACCTACATCTAACGCTATCAAACGTTGGGTTAAAAAATCACTCACTTTTTTCTCCTTACTTTTCTGAAGGGATAATCAACCGTACCTGGAAAATTTGATTAGGAATCCGTTCCACTCTGTTATTTGTGGAGAATTCTACCACCCCGATCTCTGGAAAGGTAGCTAGAATCTCTTTAGCTTGGAGCAAAGGTTTACCTGCCACTGCTCGGAACACCTTTTGTCGATCAATTTTCCCTCGAACTTTAGCCACGGCCAACACGGAAATCTCCGCTTGTTTCAGATTACCATTTACCTTGATCCCACGGCAAGATATTTCATTTGAAACTGGGAGAAAACCAGCAGGTAGAGTTTGATATAGATTATGCTCTAACCATTTATAAAGGTGAGTTTTGTTGAGCAATGCTGTTCTTAACTTATAAGATAGCTTCACACTCACGATACTACTTTCTGTCCCGAGCGGTTGTTCCGGCCTAGTCTTACCTACCTCGGTTTGAATTAACTCCGGTAGCAGCATATATCCTTCTTCTACCATCCCTCTTACTTCTTCTTCAGCCCTTAATTCCAACTGACGCTTAGCTTCCTCCTCAGCCCGGAGAATATCTTTCTCCTCCACCACAGGGACAAATTTATCTTCTCCCGAAGTGAAACTTTTAAAATTGACTACATGTAAAGTATTGGCTAAGTGGCCCTCAATTTTAGAGATCATCTGCTTTTCTATATTTCCACTAGTCCCTTTTTCTGTAGCTTCCACTTCTACTTCTGCCTGTCCGTATGTTTCTCCAGTTGGAACCCCCATCTCATATTTAGTATTTTTTTTCGGCACTACTACCGGTTTATTTGTTATAAAACTTAATCCCCCTTTAGTAGAAACTACTGTTCCTTTTGGAACAATAATTGGGTTATTGCCACTATTTATAAAGATGACCATCCCTTTAGCCGCCAAGTAACCTACCCTTTTACGTCCAGTAGTAGAAATAGAAACGGTTAATTCATCTTCTTTTTCAACTAACTTTAAGGGAAGAACCCCTTTAAGCGTTTCCCGTTCGTTAAATCCTATTCCAACAGTGCCCCTAGTACTGAATACATGTTCTTTTGAGGTTGGATGAATAATAATATTTATTTTGGGTCTAAGTAGAAAATAGGCTGCAGCTACTAAACTAAAGAAGGTAAAAACTAAAGCTATCAGTAATCGTCCGCCAGAGGAATGGGGTAACACCGGGGGAGGTTCCTCTTCACCTGCAGAAAGGGCTTCTGTCGCTAGCTCCTCAAGTTGAATGGGTAGTTGGTTTTGGTAAAAACCAGGTTCCTCTTGTTGTAACCTTTCATCTACTTGTATCCCCAACCTTTTTGCTAGCCTTTTTACAGTTCGATCTTTTATTACTAAAATTATTTCTTTATCCTCTTCTTCACTATAATACTTTAAGAGGCGCAGATTAATCTCATTTCTTAGAAATGAAACCCGAGTATCAGAAAAAATTATTACCCTAGCGCTAAGACAATCCCGCACTTTTTTTATTAACCCCTGAATAGTCTCATCTTTTTCTACAGGGATGACATCGGTTCTTGCCACTGCAACACACCTTCCTCCGGACAGCTTTCATAATCAACAATTATGACAATTCCTTAAATCTGAAAAAAGATTTTTCATCTCCTGTGTTCCCAAAATATATAATAGTAAGATCAATGGATAAAGTAATAAAGTGCCAACCACGATAATTCCTGAATCATTAATCAGTAAGGCTACTAGGCCACTATCAACCGTAATTGCTATTCCCGGCCAATACCACTCATCCTTAATTTTGGTAAATAGTTGCGATTTTCCTGCTAACTTCATAAAAATATATAAAAGAATAAAAACCAGTAAAAGAATCTTGACCCAAAGATTGTAGTTGATTAACATTAGATTCATTTGTAATTTCCTGATCGCAATTTCCAAGAGTAAACCCCAACGCCCAGCGGTTAACAGTTGAACAGCATCGTCAATATGGGTTTTTCCTTTAAAACCAGGTTTTAAGAGAATAATTAATAAGCCAGAGCATAACAACAAGAAAAAAAGAAATAAACTATACTTGGCTTCCTTTTTGTCTTTAAGCTTACGACAGACTAGAAATGAAGCAAAGCCGGCGGAGACCCCTCCCCCAAAATTCGACCCTCCAAACGGCGAAAATATTAACAAAGAACAAGCCCCCATAATTAGTCCAATCCATTTCCGCCCAGCGGTACTGGTGAACATCGCAGTTGTACCCACCAGAAATGAACCCAATAAGATCCCAAGATATTCATTACCTAATCCATAAAAACGGATACCTAAGGCCGGACTTGGTCCTAAGAGAGAATTCCGCATCAATTCCGATCCTATCAACAAATCGAAGAAGATTACCAGGGAAGTTGTTATTAAGAGCCCCTGGTAAGCCCGGAGCGAGGTTTTAAATATCTTTTTATAAAAAATCCAAATTCCAATCGTTATTAAAAAAAGAAGGATCGAGATCAGATTTAAGTTTTCGATTCTAAAAGGAGCTATTAACAGTAAACTAAGTGGAAAAACCGCAAACAGCGGAAGGATTTCTTTAGTATAACAAACAACTTTCAGCCCGGAAGTAAAAGGTAAAAGAGTGGATAACGTTAGAAAACCAATGAGCAGATAAACATAAACTCGAAGAATTACCTTTCTTTGGGCTAGATTAGTAAGCCAATAATCGCTTTTTTCAGTAAGTTCCCGCCAGTCGCCCTTTTCAATCATTACTGAGAACCGAGCTTTTTTGCCTAAAAGTTTTAAATAGTCCAAAATAAAAGTAGTTAAATCTCCAATCGTCAACAGCCCTTTTTCCCGAGTGGATATAGATGAAAGGAGTCCCGGCTTCCCCTTTTTTTGGTAAATAATAAGTGGAAGGAAACTGTTATTGATCACCTCCTGAGAAGCGGAGGGGGAGGCGGAAAAAACAAGAATATTAGTCCCCTCAGGGGTTTCTTCAATGATTTTCCCTAAAAAAGCATCAAGCCGCTGTAAACTTCGTTTTCTTAGTAAATTCAAACGTTGGTCTGAGAGCATGCTTCGATAACCTTCTAACCTCTCGAAGTCTCCGATCTCAATAAGCGTCAGGTGAGTCTCAGGTAACAACCTCTGTAATTGAATAAAGAGCTGTTGATAATCTGTACAATAGCCAAAAGGGAACTGAGGATCAAATCTTAGAATTTCCGAGCCGGCAATCTCCTGATCGACCTCTCCTTGGTCGTCGGCAACCATTATCCTGGCTGCCCTGTTTATCTGCCATGGTAAATCAGCGTTTCCTAAGACCGCTGTTTTCTTTCCCTCTTGGTGTAAAGCCAAGCCAATCAGCCCGTTAGTAGTATAAGTATTTACAGCCATCGGAGAAGAAACAGAGCCAATTGCGGAATAAACCTTTTCCGGAGTTAGTTTCCCTTGAACCCGAGTTGAAACCAGACCTACTCCCCCATTTTCTAAGAGATACTTAATATTGGGGTAAAGGCACGCTGTTAAGTCTGAATAGTCAATCCGCGTAAGATTAATAAAAATAAGTTTCTCTTTCTGAGTACTGTCAGAGTACGCTTCTGCCGGAGAAAAAAGAAACAGCATCATCAGTAAAAACAAAAAGTAACAGCTCTTCTTCACGGATCAATCCTCCGTAGTATTTACCACTTCATTATGATCATATCTTAACTATTCCTTGACTGTCAATCTACTCGCGGTCAATAACCCTTTTTTTCCAATAATATTTAAATATTACTTGTAAAACCGCGCCGATTGGAACCGCAAAAACAATTCCGCCAAACCCAAACAACTCACCTCCGATTAGCAATAAAAAAATTACCCCTAGAGGATGTAATCCCAGTTTTCCCCCAATAATTCTTGGAAAAATCACTACTGTTTCCAATTGATTAACTATGAAAAAAAGAAGAATCACATAAAGTGCTTTCCACAAACGAATTTGAGCCGCAAGTAAGACAGCAGGAATAGCTCCCAGTACCGGTCCAAAATAAGGAATGATATTGAAAATTCCCGCTAAAACTCCAATCAAAATAGCTAAATCAACCTGAAGGAAAAGCAGCCCCACTGTAAGCATAATCCCCACTAATAAAGAAGAAAAAGCCTGCGCTCGCAAGTAGCTCGTAACTACCTTAATCACTTCTAAAACCACCTCTTGTTCCTCTCGGAATAACTGTTTACTCCAAGTAAAAATAAGCTTCTTGAGTTTTTCCATATCTCTACTAAAATAATACGCAAGCACCGGAACAAGAAACAGAAACAATATTTGCGAGAAAAAAGAGGGCAATAAAGAAGCCAGGCGCAAAAGAAACAGACGGAGGAATTCTTCACCTCTAAGTAGAGCCTCATCAATCACATCCCTAATATTCTGAGGTAAACTGAATCTTTTATACTCTTTATTTAATTTTGAGAACCATTTTTGGATATCACTAACATAAATCGGGAGTTTAGTCACTGCTTTATTTAAATCCGCAACTAATCCCGGAAAGAAGACCACTACTAAAACTGTGCTAAAAACCAACAATAGAAAAAACACGGTAATTACCGCTGCGCTTCGTGTAGCTCCTTTACTTTCAAACCATTTTACTAAAGG
>ENA-UOOK01003678-UOOK01003678.1-fermentation-metagenome-genome-assembly--contig:-NODE-3678-length-17167-cov-4.071646_pt1 | contig 17167 bp, 13 predicted proteins | sample MGYA00245777_ERZ724023 | MGnify/ENA primary metagenome ERZ724023 (study PRJEB28704, sample SAMN03018312) | fermentation metagenome | biome: anthropogenic terrestrial biome; feature: soil; material...
TCGAGCGTGAAATCATTCCATCCTGAAGCAAAGCATGTAGAAACTAACAACAATATAGCAAATGTAAAAATAATTAATTTCATTATTCTGATTCAGCATTACTGTTCAGATTCCAAAGCAACCATGTAGATATGCTTTGGCAATCGCTTGTTGGATAGTTTCTATTTGTTTTAAGTCCCATCAGCCAATATCTGACAAAATATCATGGGCCGGGTTTTGTTTTACCATTGACTAAAACTTCCAAATCCACTATCTATTTAACCCCCTGTGCCCCATAGTCTTTTACTGCCCCGAAAAGATCAAACGCTTTTTCATACGGGTAACGATTGGCATACATTGAAACGCGCACGGTTTCAGTTCCTTGCATGTTCATTCCCAAGAAACTCCTGAATTGATTCAGTGATGAATTTGGATTAAACGAAGAGGTTTGTGTTCCAGTTATCCCTATAAACCCTTTTAGATAAGGAGCGTCGATTTTTTGGCTTATGGTCTTTACTTCAGCTTCGTTCATCTCACGATTATTTTCGTATTTAGTAAGTTTATCCACATCTTCAAAGTTTTTAGCGAGAACATATGTCCAGCCGCCACCACCCGATGGCAATACCAGATCGCCATTGCGATTTCCGAAGAACAGATTATTCCAAGCCGAGGTTACACGTTTAGCTTCTTTGGTTTTGTCTGCATCGATATAGGTGCGATCCAGTGCGCCATAGTTACTGCAACCGAATATGTTGTTATAGACATCAGCATCCATACCGGTCATATAACGGAATCCATAGCCCATATCTTCCATGTGTTTTGTGCGACACCAAGTGAACATAACTGTATTATTGTGAAATTTCACAAGCGACTGATTGGGTTTGGCTAGCCCACTACGCAGCTCGCATGCGGACATACGGTTCGCCACAAACACATTGTTATAAATATCAAAAACTCCACCCTTGCAAGACATTTGTATGGCGAAGTGATATCCGTTGAGAAATACACAATTACGGATAGTTAAATTGCCTTCGGCCTCACCACTGATAAGCTGAAATGCGCTTTTCATACCTTCAGGTTGAACCAAAGGTACGCCCTGCGGGGATTCACCGACGCCGACAATTCGTCCGGTTTCACAACCTTCAGGAGCAGCGGCGACCGGGTTGTCGTAAGCTGGAATCACGTATGCATTTATTTGACCACGATCGAAGATGATACCATCTATAAGAATCACTCCGTCCCGTTTTCCCACCACACGAATATCCAACACTCCTTGGTTACCCGAAGTCATTTTCTGCGCAGCTCCGGGGCGCATTGTAGTGCGGAATTTCACGGGATCGCGTTGCGAAAAATCATCGGAATAACCACCAACAATAGAGATATACTTGTTTATCTTTATCCAGCCCTGATCTAATTTACCAAGATAATTGCCTTCAGTGACGCAAACAACAGCTCCTTCGGGGGCAACGTCTATGGCTTTTTGCAGGTCTTTTATCGGTGATGACTGACTACCGTCATTGCGGTTACTGCCCTTGTTTACCGAAACATACAAGGTTTTTGTTCCTTTGGGTGTTTCAACCTGACTATTGGTTTTTTTTGCGCTTATTTGTGCTTCAGATGTTAAACCAAATGCAAATACGCAGGCCATCGCCACTAGTGTTTTCTTAGTTGCTGTTTTCATGTTCCTTTCCCTTGTTTTGTTTTGTTTTTATATTTTATGCTTAGTAGCATTACTAAATTACGATTAGGGCATTTGTCCGGCAGGCCTTAAGGCCTTGAAAAGCTGGCGTTTAAACCTTTATTAAGGTTCCAATAAAACAAAACAAGGAGTAAACGCCATGAAACAAAGTACACTTAAATGTCGTGAAGCGCAAGAGCAGCGCTTAAAAATCAAAAACATTGGTCAGCAAATGAAAAATCTGGCCCAACACGGGATCGGGATCAGCCCTTGGGAGGCTGAAATATTAGTAGAAACCATAGAGGAGGTTTATTTTAACGATCTTGAACTTAGGCAGATACGGCATGGGCAATTGAAATATTCATGCCTATCCGCGGCAGAGCCACCAGGAAAACCCATAGCCGACTGCCAAATGGTCAGCGTTAATTTAACCCTGTTTGATGATGAAGACGATAAAGAGCTTTCGTGGGTCAAAAAGGATGCGAGTATCTCTAAGAGATGGCGGAGGCTTCTGCGAATCAGCGCGGAGGCTCGCGAACAAGAAGGTCTATTAACTCAAGAGGATTTAGCCCAGATACTAAGTTGTGATGTACGTACTATTCGGCGCGATATCGCTCAATTACAAAAATTGGAGATAGTGGTTCCTACTCGTGGGACAATCAAAGACATTGGGCCAGGAGTAAGTCATCGAACCTTGGCAATCCGTTTGTGGCTCGAGGGCAAGGAACCCAGTGAAGTTGCATTGCGTATCAAACACAGCCTCAAAGCAGTCGAAAATTACTTGGAAAAGTTTAAACGAGTGGCTTATTTGAGACGCAAAGGTTTTACTGAGTTTGAGATTAGCCGAACTATCGGCATTTCGGCCGGAGCCACAAAAACTTTTCTTGAAATTTTCAACGAGTTTAAAACTAAAGCACTTTTTAAGAATCGAATGAGTGAAATCGAGATTGTAGGGGCACTACATTATCAAGCTCAAGACGAAAAAAAAGACTCAACTATGTCGAAGACATTTATCAACGCAAAGCAGGTGACGCAATGAAACGGCAGATATCAAGCAACAGTGCAACATTTACCCCACAGAGCTATAAGACTTTCTCGGGGGCATTAATAGCATTTTTTGAACAGGAATGCCCACAACTCTGCGGTTTTAAAACTCGGCAAGTTTTAGTTCAATCCATAAATGATATGGTAATGAAGTTTTATCCGAAAACAAACCATCTACGCCCGGGTCAAATTACTTGGCCGACGGTACATAAAGACGAAAAAGGCGCATACGGTAAATCGATGAAAAATACCCGATTAACAAATGTGATACTTGACCTTGTTCAGCAGCAAGACGCCGCTGATCGTGCTGACGGCAAGAAATTACGTGATATAAAGAAAGAAGCGACTGGCAGACTTTGCCGACAAGCATTTGAACAAGACGGATGCATGACTAACGCGGAGATCGCTATTATGCTCAAAATTTCACCATCAACAGTCGGTAAGTACATCGCTGAGATAGAAACTGAATCTCAAACAGTTTTGCCTAGACGCGGAACTATCCACGATATGGGGCCTAGTCTAACACACAAGAAGATTATCATTAACAAGCTCTTCATTGAGCAGAAAACGGTACAACAAGTTAGCCGTGAAACTTATCATTCGGTTCGTTCTATCGAACGCTATATTGTCGCCTTCAAACAAATACTGCTGTGCCGACAAAAAGGAATGAACACTGAAGAAATTGCTTTCTCAGTGAGAAAAACGGTGCGACTGGTTAAAGAATACGAAAAAATTATTGACGGATATATAGACAACAACTATATTATTGGAGCATTATTAAATTTAGAGGTTGGTATTGAGAGTGCATTTGAGAAAATTGTAGCCTCAATGCCATAGGACAAATGCCAGCGTCGGACAGATGCCCTTATTTTATTAAACTCCAAAGAATTTATCCATCAACACTAAAGGAGTCGATGATGAAAAATATTTTTAATTTTATACTGTTTTTTGCATTGACCATTATTTTGCATGCCACAGATCAACCAGCGAAAAGTGTAATCGAAATATGGGTTTGGGGTGGCCCTTCGCAACTTGAAACGTTCGACCCTAAACCTTTGGCCGATAAAGCATACAACAATAATCTCAAGTCAATCCCGACCAATGTTCCAGGAATCGAGATTAGCGAAATGTTGCCCAAACTGGCACAGCAGGCCGATAAGTTTTCAATTATCAGAAGCATGACCCATGCTCATAACGGACACGAAATCGCCACTTATCTGATGCAAACTGGGCGTGAACCCGGCGGCGGTAAAGTATTTCCAGCCATCGGCGCGGTTATCGGTATGTTCAAGTCAAAAGAATATCGCGGTGATATTCCACCATATGTTATTCTCACCGTTCCAAAAGGGCGATTTTCCGAAACAGGGTTTCTTAGTGAGAAATTCAGTCCGTTAGTCACCGGCGGGAATCCCAATGCGCCTAAATTTGCTGTTGACGGCATTACGCCATCGGGTGGTCTTACATTAAAAGCATTGAAAGAACGTTTTGAACTCGCAGACAGGCTGGATACTTTTGGTGCTGTGTCACAAAACAGATTTAAGGCGCTCCAAGCATTCGACCACGCAGGAACGGAAGCGAAGAAAATAATTTTTGGAGATGCGGCAAAAGTTTTTGACCTTTCATTGGAAACACCGGAAACACGTGATAAATACGGACGCAATGTTTTTGGTCAAGCTTGTCTTGCAGCACGCCGACTGGTTGAAGCTGGAATCCCTTATATCACCATTAATGCCCAAGGCTGGGATTCGCATAAAAAACATTTTGAAACAATGAAAAACAGAACCGCTGAAATGGATCAAGGTGTTGCCGCGTTGCTGGAGGATTTGAACCAAAAAAAATTACTCGATACCACTATTGTATGGTGGAGTGGTGAATTTGGCAGAACTCCGAAAATTGACTGGAACGCACCGTGGAACGGCGGACGTGGGCATTATGCTAAATGTTTCTCTTCGATGGTTGCTGGTGGAGGTTTTCAAGGTGGCAAAGTGGTAGGTGAATCTGATGCTACTGCGTCAAATGTCGTTTCACGTCCAGTTGCACCACAGGATCTACTCGGCAGTATCTACGAGCGATGCGGCATTGATCCAGACGGTTTGTTGCCCAATCATATTGGTTTCAAGACCTCAATCCTACCACCGGAAAGCAAGGCAGGAAGGCTTCGCGAACTGTATAAAAATCATGAGGTGAAAAAATGAAGACAATTCTGATATACGTATTTTTATGGCTATCTTTTGCAACATTTGCAGTGGACCCTTATTTGGGATATCTCTATCCTGCAGGAATGAAGAAAGGTACGAAAACTCAAATAATTATTGGTGGGCAAGCATTAAGAGGGAAAATGAGACCACTTATTACTCCTGATGGAATAAAAATATTATCCGTGACTTCAGTGCCAAATTTCCCAAGAGCAACAGGTACTCAAAGTAAATATCTTCTGAGCTATCTGAAAAATATTACTGAAGGCAAAAATGAGGCCCCGCCATTACCGGAAGAAGAGAAGAGGGAAGGGTGGCGTAAAAATACTTGGTGGGAAAAAATGGATACACTGGACGAATTGTCTCTCTCCATCCTTGCGAAAGATTTGTGCGTGCGTAAAAATGTACTTCAAAGTACGCCATCGCTCCAACAACTTTTAATTCTAGAGCTTGAAGTTGCCGAGGGCGCTAAAACAGGTGAATATCAAATTCGCATGTTTGGCCGCAATGGCGTTTCTAATAGCAAACGCTTCTTTGTCGATAACGCTGAACACTTTACCGAACCATTATTTACTCCGCCTTTTGTAAAAGAAAAACCATTGCCAGTAATTGATGTATTTCCTGTGGTGTTGGACGGGCAGATACTGCCAGGTGAAACCGATAAATTTGTATTTAAACTTGCCGCTGGACAGGATTATACATTCTCACTTTGTGGACGTGAACTGCAACCGTTTATCGGTGATGCAGTGCCGGGACATTTTCAAGCAATTATGCGTATTATTGACGCTGCTGGAGTCGAAAAAACATTTGTCGACGACGAATATCATCGAGCTGATCCAGTGTTGCGTTTTAAACCAAAAAACGATGGCAATTACACGCTTGAAGTTCGAGATAATATTTTTCGTGGGCGTGATGACTTTGTTTACCGAGTCGTCGTGACGGCGCAGATCGAACCATACATGCCGCGCAAGTCTTTGATTGCTATCGATGAAGCAGCGCGCTCACTGACGGAAGAAGAAGCCCAGAAACAAATTCTCACCGCCAAGTCTGTCGTTGATATTACTGGAGTGATTTCTGCAAAAGGAAAAATCGCAACCTTTCGCTTGCATGCTGAAAAAGATGACGAGATCGTTTTGGAAGTCTTCGCGCGTCGTTTTGATTCTCCATTAGATTCCCGGCTTTGTTTGCGCAAACCAGATGGTACAATTCTGACAGAAAATGATGATGGCGCATTTGATTTGAATATCGGTACTATCGCGCAAAACGTTGATTCATATTTAAAAGTAAAAATTCCGACGGCTGGAATTTATAACATCGAACTTTCCGATCGCGTCAATAGTGGCGATGCAAATTACAAATATCGTCTTCAAATCAGACCGCCATCGCCAGATTGTAAAGTCTATAGTGCCAAGTCAAATATTAATCTTTCAGGCAATGGCACACCAATTTTATTTTTTGTGGAACGTATCGACGGATTTGCTGGAGCGGTCAAATTGAGTTGTGACGATTTGGATATTGTCGGTAGCGACGAAATTGCAGCAGCGCAGAAATCCGGCACCATCAAATTTAAACAAAATTGGTCACGCAGAAGCATTCCACAAGTAATAAAAATCTTTGCCGAGTTCAACATAAATGGGCGTGTTGTCAAAAAAACAGTCATTCCAGCAGATGAAGTTATGCAGGCGTTCGCATATATGCACCTAGTTCCAGCTTCGAATTTTTACGCAATGGAAGTCTGGCAAAAGCAGAATATGAAAAGACAGTCACTGAAGACAAAAACAAAATAGTATCGATGAGGTTCGGCTGCTTCTTACTCATCCAAATTTCACGAATAATTAAACATCTGTATGCATCATAAATATAACCCTTAATTCGAGCGCGCATAATGCGCGCGCGAATTAAGGATGTCATTTACGTTAAAATATTGTCATTGAATTTCAGGCATAAAAAAGCGGACTCCATATTATTAGACATAATTTAGGACGTCCGCATTCTATTGAATTACCAAGGCTATTTTATAGTTCTTTGCACTTTTCTAATAGTTTTGCTTGTAGTTCTGGTGCGTATTTTTTGTTTTGTATTAGTAGCTGAATAACTTGCGTTGGGTGTTGATAATCTTTAATTATTATTCCTTCTACATGTCCGTCTAAAAATAACACATTGACATAATTAGAATGATTGCCCGGGCGATCAAATATTAAAGGGATATTTGAAGCATCCCCTTCTTTAAAACCACCAAGATAGTAATAGTTAAAGCCGTTCTTTGGTGCAGATGGACACTGGAAAATTTCAGGTATATATTCTTTGTCTTTTAGTTCATTCAACCCTTCAAGATTGTCTGAAGTTGGAAATTGGTCTTTGTTATCCATGGCATACTGCTTCAGAGCGAGGCCAAATTGTTTTACGTTGGAGATACAAGCGATGCGACGAGCTCTCTCTCGTGCCGAATTCAGTGCTGGAAGTAACATTCCAGCCATTATGGCTGGCGCAATAACTCCACTATCGTGGATTGAAACATTTGAGGTAAATTGTCCTTTGTAACCGTGTTCTTCAATAGTAGTTACTCCGAACATCACCGGTTGTTTGTTCTGGAATATAAAAGCTATCATATTACTTTTCGCTTGTTTTGCAATCGCTTCGGTTGTAATTTTGTCGATATTCAAGTAAAAATAATTCAATCCAGTTTGAGGTAAATTTCTTGTATATTTACTAAGTTCCTCTGATTTTAGTGCGCCACCAGATGCTAGAGCGGTATTGATTTCAGTTAAGACGGTAGGATTAGAAATAATACGCACTTGATTTTTTCCGAAAATTAATTGTGGCGTGAGCCAATTAGGCATTTTGTTGTTTCTGGGAATAGCGTAAACGTTTTCCGATATTTTTGTTAATGATGGTACCAGTTGTTCCATTAGGACTTTTTGCAATGTCCCATCTTGATCTGGCAGCGCCAACATAGCATTGATTATTGGCTCCTTTGCGGTTCCTGATGATGTGACCAGTAAAAAATATTCACCACAGATGCTTTTCAAGAGTTGCGGCAGAGTAGTTTTAAGCCTTTGTTCTGCTTGCCCCTCGAGCATAGTTGGAAGTTGTTTTATTGTGTCGTTTTCGCTCTTTCTTAATTCACTGCTAAAGGTATTCCAAACAGCCTCAGGTTCAAGATGACCGCCGATGGCGAGTCGCGCGTTTTTTGGTATCATGTTTAAAGTAGTTAGCGGTTTATTGATACGTGAGAAGAGATCAAAGCCGATCCCTTGTGGTTTATTCGTGCCAGTGTAGAGAAAATTCTTATAAAAGAAAATGTCATCCTGAGCTACCGCGCTTATCGCCTGGGCTTGATATGATGCCAGGTGGATCAGATTAAGTAAAACCTTTGATCCTTCTTGGATTAGAGCCATTTGTAACTCGTTTGGGTCAAATGATTGTGAAGAGTTAATGACAAAAGTTCTGAGCTTATCTAATGATTCTGCCATGCCCTGAGTGTTGACATAGTTTAAATAAACTCCTCCAGTATCAACTTGTTTGATGGACACATCAAACAAATCTTGATCGTTTTGTGCTGATAGTGTAACTGAGATCGCCGCGATTCCTGCCCATAATGTCTGAAACAATTTCTTTTTCATTGAACACCTCGTTCGTTTTGCCATTTGGAAATACGTTTTTAATATAACGGAATGTTTATAAAAATACAAATATCTATTATTTGCCATGGCGGATGCAGAAATCTATTGGACATTATGATTGCCAAAGATGAATATTGGGCATTGCTTTTTAAATGAAAAACCGGTTTCTCGTGAAACCGGATTTTTCTGTTTTCTGGAATGAAGTCAGGTCTTAATTAATTCTTGATAGAATCGCAATTGTTAGGTTATTTCTTTTTAGTGCTGGGTTTGGTGATTGGCTTGGTTACAGGTTTGCTTGCTGGTTTGCTTGCGGTTTTGCTGTCTTTTGCGTTCTTTGCCATAATAATAGCTCCGTTGTTTATCATGATCAGCCAATCCAGATAAAACAGAAAAACTTGACATTCGATATTATAAAACAAGCTATACTTTTTTAAACTCATCAACAATACGGTAAGTCAAGCTGGAACGGTTGATCCGGTTTTAAAGCCCCAACTTTATCTTTACCATAAAGATATGACCAGCAGGGGCTCTTTTTATAATCTATCCATACAAATATTATTTACAATTATTTTTATCGGTTTAAAGGCTACAAATATGAAATATTTTTGTATAATTATGGCGCGCTTAATTATACGGCGTTGTTGAATGCTTAATTCGGAGTTTTTGCTACTATACTGTAAACGTAAACGCCACAGAGTAGGTCATGTGCACCGCGTTTGCATGCAAGCACAAATAACGGCATTAAGATGCCAAATAGTAACATCAGTATCGTGAAGCAAAACGCGCGAAAGAAGTAGGTCTCTTTTTGATCTCGATTACAAATAAATAAGCCAAAATACCACATCCCTGGGCTTTGTGCGAAATACCCGAGACTTATTCCGTAATATAGTAATAATATTGGTAGCCATGCGATCATAGCAAAGGTGAAAAAATATCCCAATTTAGAAACTTTAATCCAGCGAGCATTTTCTTCCGTCGCGCTGAGGCAGACGTAATGACGATTATGGTCTGCAGTATTAACCCAACGGTGACCAATTTTGTAGCCCGCGCTGGAATCTGCAAATATGGTCGGAACATTAACCGAATCTAAATTAATTCGAGGAACCTGCGCCGAAGTTTTTATCTTTTCATGTAATTTACCAAATATTTTTCGAGCGGCGTCATCTGCTTTATCTTCAAAATCTTTTACTGTATCTTTGAGCAACGCTTTATTGTCAGTAACGAGCGCGTTTTCTGATACTGCTTTTTCCTCTACTATTTTCTCATTAGCGTTACTTTTTGGTGGTGTTAACGCCTCTGTCACCTTTCTTATTAAATTATCTTCAACAGCCAACTCTGTGCTTGCGGTATTACTTGCCGCATATTTGAAAGCGCTGTGGATTCCAACCATGGCAAACAATACAAATACTAAGGCAAGGATAAAAAAATCAAAGCAGAAAGCATTGAATCGCGCAGACAACCGTGCAAAATCTGGCTTGTAGGCCATAACAAATGCTTTGTCTTCTGTTTTTCCCCAAATAAAGACCTTAAAACGCTTCCAGGCAGTTTCTTTCTGCTCTGCATAACCATCAATCCCTTCAGCTTTAAAGCGTGCATTTTGTTCAGTAATGGCTTTCTTTAAAAAATCGAGTTCAGACGCCTTGCGCCAATCTTTAATCAATTTTGAAGTTATCTCAGTATCTCGATTAATGCGATCTTCATCGATCCATTTCAGCAAAGTTAATTCATCAACCGGGCCATATTCGGCATCTGCAATTTTAACAATATATTTCATGTCAGTATTTATCCTGTAAATAGTCAGAGCCAATAGTTTACCGCAAAATTTGTGGTTTTCAAGAGTTAAACCATGGAAACATCGAGTTGACTAGCGGTAGCTTTGTGGTTTTATCATAAAGATTATAGATTTCATCAATTGCGAATAATCGGTTTTGTGTTACCTTAGGATAAGTCAAGAAATTAATTTCATCTAAGTTGTTCTTAGAAAATGGAGAGAATATGAAACGTAGAATTAGAATGGGAATGGTTGGCGGCGGGCCTGGGTCTTTTATTGGAGCCGTGCACCGGATGGCTGCACGACTGGACAGCAAGTTTGATTTAATCGGCGGAGCATTCAGCACCAGTCGTGAAAAAAGCCTAGCGATTGGCGCGGAGCTTTTTTTACCTGATAATCGCTGTTACTCCGACTACAAAACAATGATTGAGCGCGAAAATGATCTGCCAGAATCAGAACGAATCGACTGCATCTCTATCGTAACTCCCAATCACACTCATTTTGAAATCGCCATGGCGGCTTTGGACGGAGGTTTTCATGTGATATGCGATAAGCCGATGACTATCAATTTAGAGCAAGCCAAAGCTTTGCAAGCAAAGGTAAAAGAAACCGGGTTGATTTTCTGCCTGACGCATAATTACACTGCTTATCCGATGGTCAAACAGGCCAAAGCGATGATTGCCGCTGGCGATATTGGTGAAATCCGCAAAGTGGTTACGGAATACCCTCAAGGTTGGCTGGCTGACGCTATCGAAGGAGAAAGCAAACAAGCTGGTTGGCGTGTCGATCCTGCTCAAGCAGGAATTAGTTGTTGTATGGGCGATATCGGTTCGCATGCTGAAAATCTTACCGAATATATCACTGGTTTGAAAATCACTGAACTATGTGCGGATCTGACTTCGTTTGTGCCAGGCCGGTCTCTTGACGATGATGGCAACGTATTATTGCGTTTTGACAATGGCGCGCGCGGCGTGCTTTATGCCAGCCAAATTTCCACTGGTGAAGAAAACGCTTTAAAGATTCGAGTTTATGGAACAAAAGGAGGGCTGGAGTGGGCGCAGGAGTCGCCGGAAACGTTGATTTTGAGGCGCAATGACCAACCAAAGCAAGTTTTGCGTCGCGGTTGGGCTGGAACTGGTGTTGAAGCGGCTGCCATTTCACGTCTTCCCGCTGGGCATCCGGAAGGATTTATTGAAGCGTTTGCTAATATCTATACGGCTTTCGGCAATGCTATTATAGCGCGAATCGATTTTGATAATAAATTTGTACCGGATTTCCCCACTGTTGATGACGGCGTTCGTGGTGTTGCTTTTATCGAGGCTGTTGTTGCTAGTTCCAAAAGCAATGACAAATGGCTAAAATTCGAATATTAAGGAGAAATGAAGAATGAGTAGACCTGTAACTATTTTCACCGGACAATGGGCGGATGTACCATTTGAGCAACTTTGTGAGAAAATAAAATCTTTTGGTTATGATGGCTTAGAAATTGCATGCTGGGGTGATCATCTCGATGTGGAAAAAGCAGCTAATGACCAAGCCTATTGCGATGATAAAAAACGTATCCTGGAACGCCACGGACTCGGTATTTGGGCGATTAGCAATCATCTCGCCGGACAATTGATCTGTGATCCGAACTTTGACAGTCGTTCGGATGCTTTTGCGCCAGCACACTGTGCTGGTAATGCCGAAGCAAAACGTGCTTGGGCTATTCAGAGCATGAAGAATGCCGCCAAAGCCGCCAAAAATCTTGGTGTTGATGTGGTCAATGGTTTTACCGGTTCGCCAATTTGGCACATGCTTTACAGTTTTCCTCCAGTCAGTGATGCGATGATTGACGACGGTTTTAAGTTCTTTGCGGACACTTTTAATCCTATCCTTGATGAGTTCGCTAAAAATGGCGTTAAATTCGCTCTGGAAGTTCATCCTACTGAAATTGCTTTCGATATTCACACCGCGAGGCGAACACTGGACGCTATTGGGAATCGACCTGAATTTGGCTTCAACTTTGATCCGAGTCATCTATTGTGGCAAATGATCGATCCGGTTAAATTTATCGAAGAATTTCCAGATCGAATCTATCATTGTCACATCAAAGATGCTGCGTTGCAACTTGATGGCAAAAACGGCATTCTGGCTTCGCATCTGAATTTTGGGCAACCGAAGCGCGGTTGGGATTTCCGCAGTCCCGGTCATGGTCAAGTGAACTTTGAAGAGATCATTCGCGCTCTGAATCGGATCGGTTATATCGGCCCGCTTTCAATCGAATGGGAAGATTGTGGAATGGAACGCGAATACGGCGCGCGTGATGCTTGTGCTTTTACGCGCAAAATTGATTTCAGTCCGTCTAATCTTCAATTTGACGCAGCCTTCGATAGTTAAAACATACTTAAAGAGTGTCTTTAATTCGCGCGCGCATTATGCGCGCGTGAATTCAGTCTGTGATTTACGGTCTATTGTTGATGGTTAGATTTTGGGTTTATTTGGTTAATCCGCGTCTCTTCAAGTAGTCTTTGCTGCGTAGTCCGAGCATGATAAATATAATGCGTTCTTGACCAGCTATAATAGTGACTTCGCAACTTGAGCCAAAGCGCAATGGTTGCGGTTCATTGATCAGTAAAATTTTCACTGGATAATGGTTGACTCCATTAATGTCAATCGGCAATTGATATATTTCTTGAACTTGACCATCGAAATAACCGTAATCAAAATAATTATATTGCCGACTGGCGATTCGTGCTTTTTGACCACGCTGGACTTTGTAAATCTGTTTTTCATCAATCAACGCGATCACTTTTTTATTTTGATTTGCCGCCAATTTGACGACCACTTCCCCTTTTTCGAAATAACCGCCTGGACGGGGAGGGATATCGGTCAAGATTCCACTATCTGGGGCTCGGATAATATAATCTTCTATATGTTGTTCCGATAATTTAACCTCTTGTTCCTTGCTGATTAGGCGCTGACGTAGCAGTTCAAGCTCACCTTCGGCTTTTTCAATAATCTCTTTTGCCATTCCATCTTGGAGCTTTTCCCAGTCTGCTTTGAGGCGGCGCACTCTGCTTCGATTGGTCAAATCCTCCATCTCAACTTTTAGGAACTCTCGTCGCGAAATAACCTTCTGTTCAAACAATTTACTGTAGACTTCCAGTTCATATTTGCTACGTTCCAATCTAGTCTCTGCCTCATCAAGCGATAATTTGGTGTGTCGATAATATTCCGGCAATGGATCTTTTAGCAGCATTGCTAACGCCTTATCTTTGACGTTTATCTCTTTTTTTAATTCTTCAATCTCATTTTTAAGCATAGTGACGCGATCGTGGAGGTCACGGGAATCAAACTCAACTAAAGCTTCGTCTCTTTGTACTAGTTCACCCTCGTAACGAATAATTTTTACCGTTTTGGCATCAACCAGAGATTTGATGTAGTAATCGCGGATTCCAGTAACCTTGCCATCGCCCTTTACTTGATCCTCCATCGTCCCGAAAATCATTACGAATAGCATTGCTATAGCTAGTAAGAAAATGGTAATAATTATTCTTCGAAAGATATTCATCTGTCGTTTGATAGCGCTTCGTTTTTTTATCATGAGGTGGTCACCCCCTGTTCTGCCATCTTTTTCTGAGTTTGATAGAGATCGCTGTAAATCCCTTGCTGTTCCATCAGTTCCAAGTGAGTTCCTTTCTGGACTATTTTCCCAGAATCCAGTACAACAATGACGTCAGCGTTTTTAATAGTAGAAAGTCGATGAGCAATAATGATCGTAGTTTTTCCTTCCATCAGACGGTCCAACGCTTCCTGCACCAAGAATTCAGAAACAGTATCTAATGCGGAAGTCGCTTCATCTAGAATTAAGATTGTTGGGTTTTTGAGTACGGCACGCGCAATGGCCAAACGCTGTTTCTGTCCGCCAGATAAGCTTGCGCCGTTCTCGCCGATAACTGTGTCAAAGCCATCGGGAAGACGTTCCACAAACTCCGAAACGTTGGCGAGTCGAGCCGATTCTTCTATTTCATCATTAGTAGCATCGCGTTTAGCATAGGCGATGTTTTCTCGGATCGAACCGCTAAACAGGAATGGTTCTTGCAGTACAACTCCAATGTTATTTCGATATGAATCAAGATTCATTTTACGGATATCAATATTATCGACACGGATTGCCCCAGAATCAATATCATAAAAACGGAGCAATAAATTAGTAATAGTAGATTTTCCCGAGCCACTCGGTCCAACCAGGGCTACTTTTTGGCCTGGACGGATGTTCAAAGTGAAATTGTTAATTACTAATGCGCCACCTTTACCATACCCGAAGTTAACGTGTTCAAAGACAATATTGCCCTGGATATTTTCAGGTCTAATTGCATTCGGAACCTCGGTGATTTCTGGAATGGTGTTCAATAAATTTACGATACGGCTTGCTCCGACCATACCTTGAGTGAAAGTCATGGTCAATCCTGATAAAATATTTACCGGATTAAGTAACATCCCAACATAACTGTAAAACGCTACGAATTCACCGATAGTGATTGAATAATCTTTGACGAATATAATTCCAAGCCCGATAGTACTTAAATATGTCGCCAGTGACACCATGTCAAAAACGGTCCATAATCCAACTCCCCAGACGGTTAGGCGCATCTGCATATCCACCACCGGGCGCAAGTTCTGAAAGAAGTTCAAACATTCAGAACGCTCCTTAGAAAAGGATTTAACTACTTTTACACCAGTTAAGGTTTCAGATAAGTTTGCTGAAATCTCTGACATCTTTTCCTGAAGTACTAACGCATCTTTGCGCATTACTTTACGAAAATGGTAGAAGTTGAAGAAATGAATGGGTAACGATATAAATACCAATAATCCCATTTTCCAGTTAATGACCAAAAGCAATCCCGCGATCAGTATCAATTGGAAAACCTGCTCTCCAAGTTGGATCATGGTTCTTACCATCATTTGCAACAAGGCCACATCGCTGATCACATTGGAAATTAATTTACCAGTTCGATATTCTTCGTAAAACCGTAATGAAAGACTCTGTAGATGGCGGAAGACCTTTTGTCGCAAGTCAACCATTATTCTTATTCCAGTATAGTCAACGAGATAACTCGCCACATATCTCAACAGTACTCGAGCGGTATAAATAATCAGCATTGCGCCGCATAATACCCAGAAAAGCATATAGTCGGCATTTGGAATCACTCGGTCAATAGCGATTTTTAATAACCACGGCATTGTAATGCCGATCGAATTAAACATAATCAGTGTACAAATTGCGGCAATTAAGAGGCCACGATAAGGCTTGATTAACGGGAGCACTTTCTCTAAGGACTGTCGATCATATTTTTTTACTAGATCATCACTACTGATATCTTTAATATTGCGTCTTCGCATGATATTTTCCGTTGACTTTTAGTTTTTCCACATCAGTTTTTAAAAGATAGTAAAAACCTGCGACTGTCGAAAAAGGAGGCAACGACAGTCGCAGGCGAGACCCGACAGTATTAAACATGTCGGCATTGGTCGGGAAAAGGGGAAACCCGCCAACGTTTAAAATATAGTTCTATAACAAACAAAGTCAACCTTTTCTCAATCAAAATCAACCTTTAAAAACATAAAAATATTTTTATAGCTAATTTTAATGGTTTCTGAAAAGTCAGCAGAGCGTAAAATAAGGAATTGATAAGTTTTTACTGTGACAGTTTAGGTGTCATTGTGAAAAATTGTCATAATCTGATGAGTTATAGAGGTGACAACCTACATGACTGCAATTGGCATAGGTTCTGCTTAATATGTTTTGTAAACTAACCCTTATAACCATCAGGAGGTAAAATATGTTAGTGAGACTGTATGATAACTTGAATTCGATGTTTCCGTTTAAACCTGCAGATGTAAGTCGCCGTTTGAACGACTTGTGGGATAACGTGAATGAAGGAGTGAACCGTTACTTGACCGGCTATCCCGGAGCAAAACTGGAGAATAATGAAGAGGCAATCATCGTTAAAGTTTGCCTGCCAGGAATGGAGATGGAAGACATAGACGTTGAGGTGGTGAGCGATTTTTTAACGATTAAGGCGGTCAGAGCTTGTTCTCAAGATCATGACGATGAGGATTGCCTGTATCAGGAACGCCGTTTTAATCGATATGAAGAAAAAATCAAACTACCCGGCAAAGTTAAGGGCTCTGAAACCGTCGCGAAATATATTAACGGCGTATTAATTGTGACGATGCCACGTGAAGAATCCGAAAAGCCAGTTGCAGTAAAAGTTAGTTAAAAAACATGGAGGAGAGATCATGACTAAAGAGAATAAAAAAGAAGCAACTCCAATCAATGTCACAGATACTGAAATTACGGGACGTGACGAGAACAGTGCCGTAGAGTATGTAACCTATATTCCGCCGGTAGATATCTATGAAAATGACGGAGTTATGAAGTTGTTGATTGATGTGCCGGGAGCCAGTGCGGAAGCGATTTCCGTGCATGTCGAAGATCAAGTACTGAAAATATCGGGCGATACCGATCTAGTTGATTACGGTAGAGCCGTTCGTTATAAACGCGAGTTCCCAATCTCAAAAGAGTTGAATACGACTGGAATAATCGCCAAGATCAAAAATGGCGTTCTGGAAGTAATTCTACCAAAGATGGATTCAGCGAAAGTCCACAAGGTAAAAGTTTCGGCTGAATAAGACTGTACTTTATCCAGTCCAGTTTTTATGGACAAATTCTCCCAGTGGCTTCTGCTACTGGGAGTTTTTTTTACAGAAAAACTGGCAATAAGTTGAATGTCGCTTTAATTTATGAACGTTCTTGCAATAACCACGAAAATAGAAAATTATTTTGAACCATTTTCAAGGAGGTTTTTTTTATGAATAATGAAAAATTCAC
>ENA-UOOK01003679-UOOK01003679.1-fermentation-metagenome-genome-assembly--contig:-NODE-3679-length-17158-cov-6.476992_pt1 | contig 17158 bp, 13 predicted proteins | sample MGYA00245777_ERZ724023 | MGnify/ENA primary metagenome ERZ724023 (study PRJEB28704, sample SAMN03018312) | fermentation metagenome | biome: anthropogenic terrestrial biome; feature: soil; material...
GAGCAGCCTTGCGATCAAAGATCCCTTTCACATCTGCAAAAACATGACTACTTGGTGCCAGTTTTGCTTGAATCTCATCAAGCGTCATTTTTAAATATTCTTTATGGGAAACCGCTAAAATCACAGCATCCACAAGGGGAGGCTGAGTCGATAGTCTAAAGCCGTATTCGCGCGATACCTCATCAGAGTCTGCATAGGGATCTATTGCAAATACCTCCACACTATACTCTTGCAGTTCTTGAATAATATCAAACACCTTAGAATTGCGAACATCTGGGATATCCTCTTTGAAAGTAACCCCCATCACCAATACTTTCGCATTTTTCACATTGCAGCCATCTTTGATCAAAAGTTTGACTACATTTTCCGCCACATGTTTGCCCATGCTATCGTTGATTCGCCGTCCTGCTAAAATAACCTCAGGCAAATACCCTAGCTCTTGAGCCTTATAGGTTAAATAGTAGGGGTCAACGCCAATACAATGCCCACCGACAAGCCCAGGCTTGAAATCTAGAAAATTCCACTTTGTACTTGCTGCTTTCAAAACCTCTAAGGTATCGATCCCCATTTTACCAAAAATTTTCGAAAGCTCATTGATAAAGGCGATGTTGATATCTCTCTGTGAGTTCTCAATTACCTTCGCCGCCTCTGCCACCTTAATAGAAGGAGCACGATAAACACCTGCCTCCACTACTAGCTCATATGTTTTGGCAATGTGCTCGAGGGCTTCTTCATCGATTCCAGCTACGATTTTAACAATATTCTCCAGCCGATGTACCTTATCGCCTGGATTAATACGTTCAGGGGAATAACCCACCTTAAAATCCACGCCACAGACAAGGCCTGATTCCTTCTCTAAAATGGGCACACACTCATCCTCTGTCACCCCAGGGTAAACCGTAGACTCATAAACAACAATTGCATTGTGGCTCAAATTCTGACCTACAATTTTGCTTGCAGCCCTAATTTGGCGCAGATCAGGATTGCGATGATCATCAATTGGCGTGGGAACTGCAACGATGATGAAGGAAGCCTCAGAGAGCATGCTCGGATCGCTTGTAAATTCAATTGAGGAGTTTTGAATCGCCTCATCTCCCACCTCAAATGTCAGATCATAACCTTGCCTATATAGCTCCACTTTTTTAGGATTCGTGTCAAACCCAATCACGCGTGCCTTACTCGAAAAAGCAACTGCCAAGGGTAAGCCTACATAGCCAAGACCTACGATTGCGACAGTATCATTCTTTTTCATCTTTCAATTATCATCTCCACTACTAGCTCTAATCAAAGTAGATAAATAGCATCCTTAAAATATTCTACAGCTACTCACCAATACCCTTCATCAGGCTGAAAAAAGAAATTGTCAGACCAACTATAAAAATCGAAACCTCTTTAAAAATTTTCAGCGACTAATTTGCAATCAGCCTGCGCAACTTTCTAATGCTCCCTCCCAAGCTGGTGCGAGATGCTAATCTCCAAAACGAGGAGAGTTTTATGCGCATAGATTGCAAATTATCATCACGATAGATTCCCACCCTTTGAATTGTATACGGATCCCCTGGACTCACTTTCCCAGTATTACTGCCAGGAGTCACTACTGCTGCTTTGAAGCCTGCTGTAGCTACCAAATTACGTACTTCGTCATTGAAACTACCGCTTGGATAACAAAAGGAAAAAAGAGGCTGCTCAATAATATCTTCTAGCATGCTTTTTGAGCCTTGAATCTCTTCCTTAGCTAGATCCAATGGTAATTCGGCAAGAAATGGATGTGTTATGGTATGTGAGCCAATTTCCACGCCTTCGCTAGTCAAAGTCTTAATTTGCTCTCTAGTAAGACAATAGTCTAACTCCTGGGGAGTAACGGGATTGTCGTTCCAAGCGAATTGCTTTTTTTCGTCTACATAACCTGCAGTAACGAAAATTGTGGCGGTGAAGCCGAACTCTTTTAAAATAGGCCATGCGCAATGATAATTATCCTGATAGCCATCATCAAAGGTGATCACAATATTTCTTTCCTCAGGTTTTTTTGTCATCGCCTCTTGCAAAGCTATTGATCTATAGCCTTGGCTTTTAAAAAAACTAATTTGTTCTCGAAATCGTTTTGTGCTCACTGACAATATATCATCACGTATGTCATTAACACGATGATAAGCTAATACATAAAGATCACTCTTCATCTCCCATTCCTCACTTTGCTCATGATTTTCCCAAAAGTCCCAGCGCTGTCAGGGCTAATCTCCCCTTAAAAGAGCATGGAATCGAAATATGATATGAGGTTTCAGGAGTGCCACCAAACTGTCGCTTGAAAATGGTGATATTTCTAGTTTCTTCAGCATCAGAGTAACCTCCCCAATCATACTCCCTAATTCCTCTTTCCTTAAAATAGAGTAAATCTTGCCAATGCAAAAGCCGGTTTGCCCTCCCAATATTAGCTCGCGCTTTCTGATCAGTTTCGCTTCTAAACAAAGATGCAGAATACCACAGGCGCACCCGTTCTGTTGTACTGATATAAGCATGATAAACCAAGGGACATTCTTCCTGCTTTGCAATAGTTAAAATAAACATGTCTTTTTCTATGTAAGACCTAATAGCAAAGCTATTACAGCGTCCTAGGCTCTTACTAGCTGCAAACTCATTATATGCTTCAATAAAGTTATTAAGATCCTTTGAATTTGCTTTTAAGAAATCGCTATCATAAGCATAAGTATGAATAGCATCTCGCTGGGCCCGTCTTACCTCATAGCGACAATTTTTATCAAGCATTTGAAAAAGCTGGTCTTCTCCTAGAGAAAGATCTGTGATTAAGGAATTGAATAGTTTGTTGTCAGGAGCAAAATTATTAACACTTTGCCGATAAAAGACAATGTCGCAGCCTTGTTCCTCGGCAGATAGTCTCTCTTTAGCAAACCAAATAGTTTTTATCTTCAGCCCAAATCTACGATAGACAACTCCCTGCAAGTAAACCCCCTCTTTCTATCCCAGTACTCCCAGCTACATAAAAATTTGTTGAAAGTTAAACTATTGCTTCTACTTAAAACTTTTCTTGGCCTCGCTAAAGCCCCATAACCTTCAGTAGCACGGCATTCACCTTTTTTACATCAAACTTCTCCCGGCAGATTTCAAGGCTTACACTTGCCATTCTTTCGGCTTCAGCCCTGTGCTCTATCATCCAGATCATCTTCTCAGCCAATGCATCAACATCTCCTACAGGAACTAAAAAACCATTGATACCATCGATTACAGTTTCTCTGCACCCAGGAGCATCTGTTGTGATGATGGGACGCTTGGTAGCCATTGCTTCTAATACTGATTTTGGTGTTCCCTCATGATATGAAGGAAGCACAAACACTGAACATTTTTTCAGATAAGGGCGTACATCCTCCGTCTTTCCTAGATACTCAATTGAACCTTCTTTAATAAAAGGCTCCAAATCAGAAGGGCTGATCGCGGTGGGATTGGTGTCAAAAGAACCTAGGATCCTCACTTTCGCAGTTGGATATTTTATTCTCACCTTCCGCGCAGCTTCCATGTATTCCATAATTCCTTTATCGCGAATTAATCTGCCTACAAATAGAAAAGCATTTTCGTTTGGTAGAGGTTGAGGTGTAAAGTTTTGCAAGTTAACTCCCGATCCATTGATCATGGTCACTTTATTCTCGCAGACAAGTCCAGCCTTGAGAAACTCTCCTAGATCATCTCTATTTTGAAAGAAAACATTTTGGCAGCAGCCAAGGGCAAATTTATATTGAAGACTAAGAATCACTTTTAGTAGTTTTCTATCTTTGTTCCGAAAAGCAGAGCCCAGACCTGCCAGCAGTGCATTGATGCTGGGAACCCCACAGAGCCAAGCTGCAGTACATCCATAAACAACAGTTTTTGCCTGGTATGTAAAAACAATGTCAGGCTTTTCTTTTTTTATTAGCTTATAAATTGATCTTAAACCCCTCAGATCACTAATTGGGTTAAGACCGGTTCGTTCAAGGTAGAAAGAACTATATCGCGAGCCCAAAGCCGCGATCTTATCCGCCCAGTCCTGTTCTTTCTCTGGCGCTGCAGCAATTACCTCATGCCCACACGCTACTAGATCCAAAATTAGATCTGTTCTAAATTGCATCAAGGATGAGGCTCTACTTGAGAGGATCAATACTTTCATCGTAACACCCTTCTCGCTCTTTATATCACTTGTCTTTTTTATACCTAATCATGATGAGACTTAGTTTACCTGAGCTCAGCTTATGCTTCTATATTTTTAATTTGAAAGGGCAAAAGCCTCCAAAGTGACTTTTGCCCAAAATTATTTGCTACTATATTGAAAACTGAGGCTGCTTGTCTACTCAATAAAATGTTTAATTTTAAGGCTTCGCCTACCTAAGAAAGCACGTATTTTAGTCACCAAAAGAGGCTTTGCTTTATTTGATCTTTTATTATAATTTGCTAGTAGCGAGTATACTTGGGGTGATGCTAATACTACTAAAATCCATACAAATTGATCGCGGTGGCGTAAGGCTGCTCCGTAGTTTCCTTCAAAAAGACCAAAGCCAAAGGTGGCAAAAAAGAAAACTGTCGCAAAGCCCCAAGCTACCGCTGGCTGCTCTTTTCTCAGTTGCTGCCAAGGCCTGGGCGATAAGAAAAAAAGAATGGTAATTGGTATTGTACTTGCAACAAATGTTAAAAGGAGCTGGGGCGTTTTAAGATCCCACAAAAAAGGGCCAAAGAGGAAGTGCAAACCACCAAGAAACGAATATTTAATAATTGAATAAGGACCGTCGAGGATTACTCCCTGTAGATAAGCCGATCCACCCCAATCTCGCCGCTGTTCCATAAGCGCCTGATAGGTGAGTGTCCCTGCCATCTTCCTTACCACAAATAGCCCTCCCAAAGCTGTTACCAGTAAGGCCCCAAATCCTAGATACAACTTTTTGCGCAAGGGAACATTTTTGTCTTGAAAATATCCGATCAATGGTCCCGCTAAAAATAACATGGTGACAAAGAAAGCAGAGACACGTGAGAAGTATAAAAAGATAGCGCTAAGGGCGAAAAAGAAAAGATCTGGAATCTTTATTTCTTTCATTAGCTTCATTGATAACCAAATACAAATGACAGTTGCAAAGAGATTTATGGATTCTCTGTAAATAGCTGCGAAGGAATAAAGGGCGCTCGGCCAAAAACAATAGATCCAGCCTGCTGTTTTTGCTGCTTTTGAGCCAAAAAGCTTTTCTGTAATCTGATAGATGTAGTAAATAGTTATGGTGTTAATCATCACATTGAAGATGCGAAGCAAATTGGGGATTTTACCAAATAGCACGTAAGGTAGGCTAATAAATATGTGAAAGGCATATCCTTTGATATCTCTTATAATCGCTAGTAAATCTCCAGCGCGAAATAAAGCTGCATATTTTGCTGCCCCGGCTTCAAATCCAATCTCATCACCATAGCCTATATTGGACCAGTTAAAAAACGAAGGGCTCATCCTGATATAGAGCATTAGAAGCCGCACAAGGTATGAAATGAGTAAAAGGCGAAACATAGGGTCTGTTGGTCGCCAACGTAGTAGCAGAAGGCAGACAAATAAAAGAGCGAAAAAGAATAAAACTAATTGAAGATTGGGTTTTACTAAATAAATAGCTGTTAGGCAGAGTATGAACATCGCCCATTTAATTTGATTCCAATACTTTTCCAAACAATGCACACCCCATCTAACTGTATAAGTTCTTATTCTCTATAACCATTCGCTGCCTAACTTTAAACTCCTCTGTCAGAAAAGTTTAACTTTCGATCAAAAGTACACAAAAATAGGTACTGTTCAACTTAATTTTAGCTTCCTTGACCTACTGTACTTTTAGCATTTCATCAATAATATTAGCTGTATAGCTTGGAAGATTTTTATAATAAATAGCTTTCAATTTATCATACGAAATTTCAACTTGAGAAGCTTGAATAAAGTTCTCGACCTTTTCCATATTATCCTCAAACTTATCCTTCTCATTGAGCAATAAAGCTTGTCCGTACTGTTGATAATAGCTCAAACATGAATCGTTTTCTCTCTGATAAAAGTGAATAATCTTCTTTCCTGTGGACATATATTCGAAGATCTTTGAAGGGATCATATCAGAATTGCTATTGCCAATGCTAATAAGAATATCGGCATTGCTGACTGCATTTACGGACTCCTCGATCCCTACATAGCCATGTCTTATTAAGTGGCCATTAGTTCTTTTTTGAAAGTCCATAATAATATCTTCGCAATCTCCTCTGCTGTAAAAATGCATTTTATATTGCTGGTTGATATTTATTGCTTCAAATAATTGGCAAAGATATTTGGGATTTCTATATTGGATATCTATTGCTCCAGCATAAACCCAGTGCAGATATCCCTCTTCAAAAGGGGAAGCCGGTTTATTTGCTCTATTATCAAGCGGCCTTAAAAGAGGTATATCGACAACCTCCATTTTATCTTTAAAAACTTGATATCTTTCTTTTTGATGATGTTTCTCATGGCATTTTAGGTTAAGTATTTTATCGGCTGCTTTATATATTGTTTTCTCCCATTGCCACCCCTTATTCTCTGCCCATTCGGTTGAAAGGTACTTATTGCCACCGTCATTAGTTAAAGAATCAAGAATATAAAGAACGAATTTTAAGTTCTTCCATTTCTTCTTCATCATCATTCCTGCAGCCAGCGCGTCTAAAGGGTTATAGACGGAAATTATAATATCAAATGAATGCTTTCTGTGAAGCTTTTCAGCTGCTCTATAATATCCGATGATAGAACTAAGTGAAGTCATAGGGTAAAATGGCAGGTACAAAACTTTTTTAAACTTATTCATGAGCATTGCTATTTTATAATATAATTGGCCTCTAGTGGTTTCATGGATTTCCTCTGCATAATCTCTTAATGTTAAAACTAGTCGTTTCTTTACTGGATAGGCAAAAATACCATCGAATACAGCTTTTGATTTAAAATCCCTATTACCATAACAGATAACATGAACTTCATACCCCATATCTTTTAATTCTAATGCGATTTGGTGAACACAAATCCCATTCGCCAAGGGTCTAGGATAGTATGTTCCCGACATGATTAAGATTTTTTTGGGAGTAGACATCTTTCAACCTCATCCTTGTAATTATTCTATGTTCGTAATATATCATCTTCCCCGCACTATCCTTAACTTAATTCATAATGCGGCACTTAAGTAAAACATGAATGGGAATCATGGCAGCACCATTTATTTTGAAAATCAGGTCCATCTGATCTTGGTTTTGTTGTTGGCTTCAGTACTTGAATCGTTAATGGAATTGGAAAATCCGGACCAATAATAACTGCTTCTCCTGGTTTAAGGTTTGGTAAAAACGCTGATACTGCTCTATCAATTTCTCCACAAGCTCTTTCGATACTTCACGATCGCGATCGTTAATTATCCTATGAACAATCATGGTCCCCATTTGGCTCAAAACACCTTCCCTAGGTCTTTGCGTCGCAAGGCAAATATTAAGCCCATACTTTCTCCCTTCTTTCGCAATCAATTCAAAAGCATCTAATTAATAGATATCGTCTTCGGTACCAATATTGCGACCGAGAAAATTATGGGCTTCATCAACGATAACAACAACCTGTTTTTCTTTAAAGGTACCACCTCGAGCCCTATTTAATAATTCCCTGCCTATAGCATTCGCTATGATTTCACGGGCTTTGAATTCATATGCTATCCCACTGACGCAAATCCGTAGCAAACGGCCTGAATCATTTAGGAATTGATCAATTATTTGATGTATTGGTTTTCTAAGAGATTCTTTAGTGGGTTTTTCGGAAGGTTTTTAGGGTTTATTAAGAAAATCCTTGCTCTATTATAGCATATTTTGGATAAAAATGCAGCATAAAAGTTTATCTTTGTGGTTTCAGCAGATCCTAATTGAGAAAACCCAAGTAAAAATTTTCTAGCCATTTAGCTGTCGAGATTGCATCAAATCCAGCTTCTACTATTTGATGGTACATATTCTTTCTTTCGTACCCATTTGAATAATTTAAAATCTCGGCAGCCCAGTTTTTTGGACCTGCTGATAACTGAATATGTTCAACTAAATGTGTAACATCGACGGATTGGGGAACCCCATCTGATACTATACAGTACAATCCAGAAGCCTGTGCCTCGACCGCAACAGTTCCGAAACCTTCGAAGTGAGATGGAAAGACAAAAACATCCATAGCTTGGAGATAATCATGTACGTTTTCTTTATAGCCAAGTAATATCACATCTTCTTTTAGCCCTAACTGCTCTGCTTTTATAATAATATCATTTTTTAAAGGCCCATCTCCGATAAGAAGCAATTTTGAGTTTTTATTTTGCTGATATATCTCAAAGAAAGTATCCAATAAAAACATATGGTTTTTTGCATATGTTAACCTACCAATATGGCCAACTACAAATAAGCCATTTAAATTTAGCTGTTCTCTAATTTCAGTTCTTTTGGTTGGATTAAAAACAAATTTTTTTGCTTCTATAGCATTATTGATTATTTTTACTGGTTTATTTCTAAATCTTGTGTTTGTCATCATAAATTCCCCAGCTTCTTCAGAACATGAAAAGTAATCGGTTGCTACACTTACAGATAATCTTTTTAACATTTTTTTAACTAAACTTACTCTTGTTCCAGCATAGCTTGATGTCCTGCTGTGTAAAATTAAGTTTGATATACCTCTTTTTTTTGCTTCTTTCATAATAAAGTAGCCAGTTACTGTTTTTTGCAAGACCTTTTTCCCGAAAGTTGCAAGTTAAAATTCCATAGTTTTGCATCTCCATTTTCCATAAAGTTGCAAGTCTATTTCCCCACCTAAAACGAAGTCAAATGAGGTGGGGAAATAGATAAATTGCAGGCAGTACTCCATGGGTTAAGCAAAAAGTCTATGATTTAACTTCGGAGGATTGAGACCTTTTTGCCATTCTAGAAGATTCAAAACCGTGTTCAGAAAGTATTAGCTCAAGTTCGTTAATATACTCTGTAAGAGTATGCACTTCAGTAACCTTCTCAAGATATAGCCTCTGCAAATAATCGCGCTCTTCTTGCCAGCGCTCAGATGGACTTTTTATTGTGATATCAAGCTCGCCTGTCTCATATTCACAAATATCACGTCTAATGCTACCATGTCATCTGCCCTCCTTCTCATTGGCTGAAGCCATTGAGTTATAAAGTTCATTAATACTGGATTCCCTTAACCGATAGTTTTCTCCGGGAAATAGCAGAAGATAACAGTGATGCATGAGCCTACCAACTAAAGCAGCCGTCATTTGTTCGTCATAAAGCACATTAACCCACCTTGAAAACTCAAGATTAGTGTTCAAGATGATAGATTTCTGCTCATGAATTTCAGAGAGGTAGTCGAAGAGCAATTGAGCGCCAGTGCGGTCATATGGCACGTATCCCCATTCGTCAAGGATAATAACTGATGCTTTATTGAGTTTTTTCAACAGTTTCCCTAAAGTGCCAGTTCGCTTAGCTTCTGATAATTGATTTACTAAAGCCGCCGTACGGTAGAATTTGACAGGAATACCGTTTTGACAAGCCGTGATACCAAGTGCAGTAGAAAGCATTGTTTTACCAGTTCCTGTTCGTCCGTACATGATAATATTCTTCTTTTCCTCAATAAAATGAAGAGCTTTAAGATCTTCTGCCGTTAAGTTTGAAGGTAGCGTAATCTCATCGAAACGAAACTCGTCAAATGTCTTGATGCTGTAAAAGCCTGCCGTGTTAATTAGACTTGCTGTGCGCCGTTGTTCCCGGTTTTTTAACTCTGCAACCAAAAGTTTATGTAAATACTCTTGATGCGATTCGGCATCCATAGTCATGGCCATATCAGCAAGATTGCTGCTTAATCTTAGCTTTTTGCAGCAGGTGATAATTTCATCTTTAAGCATTTATAACACCTCCCTTCTTGAGGAAGGCATCATAACTTTCCAAATTGGTTGTCATCTGATCGAGCTCTGGAATGTTAGGATCAAGGGACATTGGCGGAAGTTCTGGTATATCTGCATAAAGGCGACGATAGAGGTTGCGCAAACTATCAGCATCGGCTGCCCCATAATCGAGAGCTTGATTTATTGTATTAAGTGCACTATTAAAACCAGTTCTGTCGGTAAGTTCTACTAGAACCTTCAAAACTTTTCCCGTTTCGGTATTGGAACAACCCTCAAGAAATTGTTGTAAAGCTGATGGCATCATTTCATAGATACCGGAGTATTTCAGTGCACGTGGGCGTAAAGAAAGCTGTCTTAAATAAGGAAGCCAATCCATGCTTTGTTGTTTAAGATCACCATAAAATCGAGGATGTCTTACAATTTCGCGATAGTTCTCATCAAGCACTATAACAAGCGATGAAGTCAGTTCTAGATTAACAGATATGTTAGCATGGTTCGGTGAAACCGAGTATTCATGCTTCCCGTTATACAAATAAAATTTGCCCCAATTATTTGTAGTTACAGTTCTTCTGCCAGATAGGTCAAATTTGATTTCAGGTAACGGATGGCAGTGTTTTAGGTCTTCAACAAACAACTCATCGATAGTACAATTATGCCGATAGTGACCTCGATCAGCGTCTTCATCACACTTTTGAAGGAGGCTTTTATTGAGTTCAGAAAGCGATGTGCACTCTGGTATGGGAACTAGAAAGTTCCGTCTATGATAACCGACTTTGTTCTCTACATTACCCTTCTCCGCCCCGGAATTTGGGTTTGTAAAAACAGCTTGGAAACGGTAGTGTTCACGGAAACGATTAAACCGCTCTGTAGTCTCACGTCCGCCACCTTTAATTATTGCTGTGACAATGGTCTTTGTGTTATCAAACCAAACTTCTTCAGGCACAGCACCGATATGCGTGAATATGGTATGTAATCCTTCTAAAAGGCATTCCATATTCTCACCATAAAACAGTTGAAGGTAGCCCTTGTTACTGTAGGGAAAAGATACTTCAAGGTATTTCCCAGAATGTAGTGTGCCATTCTCATAAAAATCGGCTGCTCCAAAATCGACTTGGGCCTCGCCGGGTTGATGTTCTAGGGGAAGATATCCAATCTTAGCTTGGCTAAATATTTCTTTTTTCTTAACGTTGTAATACGTTGATACCGTTCGGTAGGAGCAATTAAATTCAGGAATCTCTTCTTTGAGGCGGTTAAATACTCTTCTGGCGGTATGACGTTGTTTCCGTGGGGCGTGCTTGTCCTTCAATAGCCATTCATCAATTATTGCCTTGTAAGGTTCCAACTTCGGGCACAACTGATACTCTGAAGCTGGTTTGGGGGGTGGGCTGTTGAAGTCGGTCATATCTACATACTTACGAACCGTCTTCCAGTCCATTTGCAATTCTTGGGCGATGTGGGAAATCGTCTCTCCTTTCGTAAAGAATCGAAATCTGATATCATGGACCTGGTCCATTGCAAGCATTCTCCTCTCCTCCTTGCATTCTTCATCAAATACAAGGATATAGGTTTTGGTTTATGCCTGCAATGGGCTCTTTGCAATACTATGGAATTTCCAATTGCAATATTATGGAATTCTTACTTGCAACTTTTGGTATTTTTATCTTACAACAAACACAAACCTTTAGCTCAACTACGAACTTCTCATTGCCAAAGGTAATATCTACATCCATCCTCTTGTTTTGCCTTGTCTGGGCTTCAACAAAAGTTATAAATTTTAGTGGGAGCCTAGGATTAAAGTACTTTGCTCTCAAAACGCATTTTTTCATCTGCAAGGTTTTTCGTAGATATTGTGAAATATCCTTGCGCTTATTTTATGCTTTCATGGTAAAAGACCAAGCTTAATGGATCGTTTTCCCATTTTCAGCAAGCCTCAACTATAGACCAAAGAGAAAAGGAAAATATTCTTCTTTAAAAAAGCCCAATTTCTTTTTCATTTTTCGGGAGAGAGTAGCCCATATTCGCATATCCGCGAAGCCTTTTTTTGTACATTCTCAATAGCATAGGCTCATTTAGATCTACATAGTCATAGATTCGCACTTCATGTTTGTTATCATGTGTGCGATGAAGGCGACCTGCATATTGCATTAGGGTCCCTTTCCAGGAAATTGGCATCGCCAAAAATAGGGAATCCAAACGAGAGTCATCAAAACCCTCTCCCAAATAGCGCCCTGTGGCAATTAGGATTCTAGATTCGTTTTTAAGAATTGAAGCCAATTTATCGTACACAGCCTGCCGCTGTTTCTTGCTCATTCCTCCCCGCAATATTATCACGTGTTTTGCATAACCAGCTAATAACTCCGCAAGCTCTTCCACGTGAGCAGTGCGTTCAGAAAGAACCATTGGAGAGAAACCTTCTTTGATGGCTGCTGCAATATCTTGACAGATTAACTCATTACGTGCCTTATCTTCCTGTAGGGCAGCATAAACCTCATGGATTTTCCATTTCTCTGTATCGCTACGCAGAGGCATGCGAAAAACAGTTTCCCGGGGAAAAATGAGTTTGCTAAATGCATGCTGCGCTTTTCTATTATTTGCAGCTACCAGGAAGCGAATTGGCCCACACTGCATAAAAACAATCGGCTGGTGTCCGTCTTTACGCTGGGCGGTGGCTGTAAGACCATACACATAACGAGAATTCGCATATTTTAATACCTGTTCAAAACTGAATGCGGAGATATGATGACATTCATCGACTATGATCATCCCATAATCCCGTACATATTCCTTGATTTCACCTTTGCGATTGAGGCTCTGAATCAAGGCTACATCAATTTTACCTGTTCTTTTTTCCTTACCTCCACTTATCTCACCAACTTCAGCTGGCTCGAGGTTAAGAAAAGTGCAAAGTCTATCTTTCCATTGATCTAACAACTGCCGACGATGCACGATGACCAAAACATTGGTTTTCCGCTGAGCGATCAGCCAGGCAGCAACTACCGTTTTTCCAAAAGCGGTGGTTGCTGCTAAAACTCCAGTCTCGTGTTCTAACAATGCTGTAGCGGCTTCCGCCTGTTGGTGACGCAATTCTCCCTGAAAAACAAAATCTGTTTCTTCGCCTGGGTTAGTCTCATCTTGCCAAATTATCTCTGATCCCATTTCCTGAGCTAAAGCAGAAAGTTCTTCTTTACATCCTCGGGGGATGGCGATATATTTTTCAAAAGAAGTATCCGCTAAACTAATAATCCTGGGCTTATTATAGATAGGCAATCGCATCGCTTGAGCTTTATAAAACTCGGGATTAGAAAAAGCAGCTAGCCTCACGATCCTGTTTAGCACAATTTGCGGTACATTTGCTTTTTCAAGATAAATCATATTTCCCAGCACACATTGTAATTGCTTTGGTGCCACACCCGGTGGTATTCTACGAACTGTCGCTTTACTCTTCCAGGGTGCTTCCTCTTCTTCTTCTTCCTCATGGACGATACCCAAAGACCCTCCTTCGCCACTTAGGGTTTGAACAAAAGTAGCTACTTCTTCCTTAGCCATAGTTTCGAGATTTGACAAAAATTGCCACTGATCTGGGTAAGGCGTCAAGATTTCATCAAGAAATAAAGTATTACCTTGCGCTCGTGCCTCTCTTTGCAGGGGTAAAGCAATCAGGTTTCCGAATCCACCTTTCGGCATGGTATCTTGATTGGGAAATAAGCGATCATAGGAGTCGAAACCAATTTGATGGCGCTTTTCCATCGAATAAGTAAGCAAACCACTGCCAAATTCTCTGGCCAAAGTAGCCGGCACGGGTGCGGAAAAGAAAAACCACAGGTGAGCACCAGATCCAGAGCGGGACCGCTCAACAGCCACTGGGAGCCCAATGTCATGGCAACACTCACGCACGATGGAGATATCTTCCTGCCAGCCTTCATTATCGAAATCTATGGCTAAAAAGTGACAGGTTTCGTCAGGAAGTAACGGATAAATCCCGATCACTTTTTCGCCTCGCAAATGCTGCTCAATTGCTTGGTTATCGTAGGGTAGAAAACTGCGGTGCTGGCAATCGGCACATTTTATTTTTCGCTTTTTTCTGCACATACTCTGCCACTCGCGGCTGCAGGCTGGTGAATATCCTTCTTTCCCAGCTCGACTCTGCCAACGCTGTGCGTAGACATCATTCCGCCCTTGAAACAGCTGTTGGAAAAGAGCTACTTTCTCATCATTTGTTGAGCGAGCAGTAACAGCGCCCTTCTTAATAATTGGGGCACCTTTACGTTCGCTTTCTGTAAAAGCCTCAGGAGCATGACCCAGCATTTTTTTCAATGCCTTATTTTCTTTCTTCAGTCTCTCCAGTTCCTGATTCGCCACTTGCAATTGCTTCTGCAAACGCTCTTGCTCTTGCATTTCGCAGCCCCTCTTTCAACTCCCTGATTTTCGGTACTTATTCTAAATGCAACGCCTTTTTTCATACTCTGCAACTTCAATTTCGCTCTGGCTAAAAGTCATCCACTAAAACAAATTAAGGAACAAGTTTCTAATACGCCCGTTTCATTTTGTGCAAATCCATTGTCACCATTATTATCCCATATTTAAGCATACTTTCCTAGGGCCACCTCATAACATGAAAAGTTCAAGGAATAGGAATAGGTCAGCAATAAAGTCGTAGGCAGTCCCAGTAAAAGAGGAATTTCAGCCAGTCATCGCGAATTATAAGATATAAATCTAGAATATAAAAGTAGCATCAAGCCAAACGATTCAGGAGGGGAGGCATCTTCGGAAAAACTAGCGGTTGCCATACTTTGAAATCACTCTTATGTTCCTGCGTTTAATTCAACAATTGTCTTCTCCAAGTGGCTACCATCAAGGGAGGTGAAAACCATGTTTGCAAAAATAAAACAAAAATATGCGCTTGAATTTCGGGCGGTTTCTGAAACAGAGTATTGCGTGAACTGTGAGACCTACATGGATAAATTTCGCACAGCAAAAAATGCAGCAGAAGGTACACCCAAAGGATTATTTTACCACTGCCCCAAATGCTCTCTCGTCATTCAGGTAATGAGACCGGGCCATGAACCAGTCGATCCAAAAGCACTATAAAAGATAAATCCCCCAGGACAAAAGTCTTGGGGTTTTTTATTTTTTCTCTAGCTTTCGTTAGCCTTGAGATCTTTGCATTTAATCTTGGTTTTTTCGAAGGAATTCCAGCAGCGAAACTCGAATTAAAAACATGTGTTTATAACAGCGAGGAGGCCTGAAAATGTCCCCTAACTATGGCAAAGAGCTTAGCAGGTTTATCTTTGATGGCTCACTTTCTCAGCAGGATACTTTCTTAATTAATGCTAGTTTTATTATTTATGAAAAAGGGCTGCTGGTAGAGGGATTGCCTCCTTTGACCCCTGTATTTGTTAAGTGGCGGGAAATAAGCTTCACCATTCTAGAGGAAACAGAGGTGCCAAAGAGAGCAAAGGTAACAATTGATTTTGAAAATGAAGACTGTCAAATTGTAGCTGAAAGCAAAGACAAAACCGCCCTCAGAAGCTTTTTCAAGGTTGTCTCGAGGCAAAAGGACAAATATGGCGATTATGCTGAACTTAAAGAACTTAAAGTGGACCTAGAAGATCTTAGCATCATGATGGCCACATCAAGAGTGAACCATCAGGCGTATTTAGATACTAAAACTGGAGAAATCTGCTATCTGCCCTGTGAACTTGATGAACGGGTCTATGATGAGGAATATGTCTCCCGTCTGCCCCAGTGGGAACAGGAGATGGTAGGAGATGTTAAGGCCATCTATGAGGATGAAGAAGGACGATATGAATTCATCCCTGAACGAGTAAGTGCTGACGCTTACGAGACCATGGTTGAATTTGCTAAAGACCTAGATAATCTTCAGATCGCAAATGAACTATTTGATGCACTTGATGGCAAGGGCGCTTTCCGGAGATTCAAAAATATCTTAAGAGCATATCCGGCAGTAGAAGAAGCGTGGTGTAAGTTCCAAACGGAAGCGGAGAAACAGGAAGCAATCCGGTGGCTTTGGAGCATCGGTATTGAGCCGGTGGAAGGAGTTAAAAGAAGCTAAGAGCCATCTCTGACATCCAGTGAATCATAAAAAACCTCATATGCAATAAACGCATGATTTCCTTCTGCGTCTCTGTAAGCAGCATCAAAAACTCATCATTCGATTCCTTTTTCAGTCCCTTCTCTAATTGCTACGTTCCTCAGGCTCTAATTGTTTAGCGATATTGATAAGATCCTTAATAATAATCTCACCGCCTTTAAAAACTTTTCCCAAAACATATGTTTGCGTTCTTATACTATAAATTTCTTTTTTACCCAATAGGTAAAAAGCCCCCAGCATCTACTGGGGGCTAATAATGATTCAGGCAACGACCTACACTCCCATGCAGTCATCCGCAAATTACCATCGGCGCTGGAGGGTTTAACTACTGTGTTCGGGATGGGAACAGGTGAACACCTCCACTTTGATGCTCCACGGGGCTTGCCCTGTGGAGCGTCAATTTATATCACCGAGAAACTTAGGATAATCCGCCCGGCCATCTACAATGTGATAAACGAATATTGTATCGGCAATAAGACGGTAAAAGCACAGATAATACCCGCATATCAGCATACGGTAGCCCTGGGAGGCAAGCTGTTTATCCCGGCAAGCAATTCCCAACTGCGGGTGAGCCTGTAGTTTTTCCAGAGCGTCATAAATGCGATCGATAATTTCGCGGGCGGAATCAGGCCCCACCAGTTCCAAATGCACAAGAGCTATTTCTTCAAGCTCACGCTGGGCGGGCGTGAGCAATTCGAGACTAAACCTTGCGCTCATACAATTCATTTATCCGCTGGCGGGACTGTTCCAATTTATAGGTCGGCTCGCCTGCTATGCGGGACGCTTCCGCAAGCTCCAACTTTGCCCGCAGCCGGAAAGTTTCCTCCCGCTTCTCAAAAGCGTCTATGCTCATTACCACCAGATCTCCTTCGCCGTTTTTCGTAATATAGATCGGCTCCTGAGCTTCGTGGGCAAGAGTGGAAATAGTGCCGTAATCGTTGCGAAGGCTGGTGGAAGACTTGATAATCACAAAAAGCACCTCCTTGCATAAATTATTCTACTACTATTATACATAAATTATTCATGGTTATCAAGCCCTTTTCTCTAACAGGTAGACAAAGACAATTGTGCGATATACCAAGCTAGGTGTTAGGCTTCTCTATACAAAGCCATATTCGCCAGAAAGTTCTGG
>ENA-UOOK01003680-UOOK01003680.1-fermentation-metagenome-genome-assembly--contig:-NODE-3680-length-17153-cov-16.081998_pt1 | contig 17153 bp, 17 predicted proteins | sample MGYA00245777_ERZ724023 | MGnify/ENA primary metagenome ERZ724023 (study PRJEB28704, sample SAMN03018312) | fermentation metagenome | biome: anthropogenic terrestrial biome; feature: soil...
GGATTTCAAACATCAATTAATATGGTTGTAGAACCTAGGAATATAATGTCTGTAGAAAAAATGATAGAGTTAGCTTATTCTTTAAATTTAGACTGTTTAAGATTGACTCCAGTTGTACAAGCAGGTAAAGCAAAGAAAAATAATATTTCATTATCAAAAAATGACTATATCTTTATACAAAATATAATAGATAAATGTGTAAATAAATTAGGTGTAAATTCTAAAATGAACATTCTTTATCCATCTTTAGAACTTGAAAAGAAAAGGCCGATTTGGTGCGGCTTGGGCTTCTTAGATTTATATATAGCTTATGATGGCAAAGTATATCCTTGTAATAACTTGCTTGAAGATGAATTAATATGTGACCCTGGCACAATTAGGGATTGTGATGTTCTATCAATTTGGTATAAGTCAAAAATGCTTAAACAATTCAGAAATTATGAGATCCCTAATATTGGTACTGAATGTGGTATGTGTAGTGATAGAAGTATGTGCGTAGGAAACTGCATAGCAAGATGTTGGCATCAGTTTGGCAAATTTAATTTAATTGAAAAGCCTCAAAATTGTTTTGCAAATATAATGGAGGTGTAATAAATGTCAATTTCTATTTTTAAATTAAATAACAACTGCTATCATATTTATGACTCTTATGGTGGTGGTTTATGGGAATTTAACCTTAGTGAGATAAAGTTATTTTTAACTATTTTAGACATTAATCAAAAAAAGAAAATTTTAAATCACATGAATATTAATGCCTGCTATGATAATAAATACAAATTAGCTGAAATTAATGATATGATTAGTTTTATAGAAAATGAGGAAATTACACAAAATACAACTTTTGCAGCAAAAGCTGTTATTGATAGATTGAATTATTATGATAATGGTATAATAACTGCCCCTTTTACAATAATAGAAGTTAGCCGATTATGTAATTACAATTGTTATTGGTGTTTCTTAGATTATAAAGATCCTAAAGTTGATGTTGCGTTGTCATTAAATGATTTAATAAAGTTTGTTGTTGATCCTATGATTGATATAGGTTCTATTCATTGGGGAATTACTGGAGGAGAGCCGTCTTTGACTTTAGAAAAGACACTTAAGCTTTCTAAATACATTAAAGAAGTAACAATTCGTAAATTTAATTTAGAACCAAATATAATGCTATTTACTAATGGGCATTATTTATCAAAGAATGCAATTTTATATAAAGATGCAGGAATTTCGACAGTGCATGTAAGCCTTTCTTCGGCAAATGAAGAACAAGAACTTAAATTAAGGCGACCACCTAAAAATGAAAATTCCTATCTTGAGGTAATTAATGGCATTAAAGAATGTAAAAAAATAGGATTAAATGTCAATTTGAATTCAGTAATAATTAATGATATTGGTTATGGATCAAATATAAATACTATGCCATTGATGTACGAATTAGCGAATACTTTAGATGTAGATCTTTTTGATTTGAATTTGGCATGTCCTTCTGGAGAAGCAAAACGTAATTGTATTACTTTTTCTAAAAAAGATTATAAAAAAATTACTTTAAATGAAGAACGTTGCAGTAAACGCTTAAAGCCGTTTATAAAATACTGTTGTGCTACTGGAAATTTAGAAGAAAACAGAGATATAAGTTGCGGTTCCGGTATAATAGAATTTTATGTAGACTATATTGGCAATACTTTTCCATGCAATAATTTAACAGATGATAGTTTAAAGTGTGACCAACAAACAGTTAAAGAAAAATCTATTGAATCTATATGGTTTAATTCTGAAATATTGAGACAGCTCAGACAATATGATAAGTTTTTTGTTAATGATGAATGCGGAAAATGTATCTATAGAGGGTTCTGTGTTGGTAGTTGTATAGCAAGGATATGGCATCAGTATGGTTTATTAAATTTGAATAAAAGGCCCGAGTATTGCTATTTAAATGAATTTGAAAAGGAGGGGTGAAAGTGAAAGTTATAAAAAAACAAAGTAAAAAGAAATCTGTTGTTTCTTGCAAAGTAGGTCCAAATCTCTAAAATATAATAGCAACGTTTTTTTCATGTGAACATAAATCATTGACAAAAAGTTTTAAATATAAATAGACACATTACTTGGGCTTATGTCATTAATGAGCGTATAGTTCATGTATACTATATAATATAAAAGTATACGCTCATCAATAAAAACACTTTGAGGCTATTATTAATATAATATGGTTTAATATTTTTAAATACATTATTTATTTAAAAGACAAAAATGAGATTAATAATATGAGGTGATTTAAATTGATGTATTCAATTACTAAAGGAAGTAAGGAAGAATTGAATAATATTATTGAAATTGATTATCATTCATATTGCAATCAATTTGCCGAATATGTTAAAAGGGATTTCGTGGATGTATTGAGTTACTATGAGAAAAATCCTGAAGGGCTTTTTATTGCTAAGAAAGATAAAGATACTGTAGGCTTTATATTTACTAGAATATGGGGAAAAGTTGGCTGGTGTGGACCAAGTTCTGTTCTCCCAGAATACCAACATAGAGGAATTGGGACTGAATTATTAAGGCATGGATTTAGATTTATTGCTGAGAAAAAGTGTGATGTATTTGGCTTTGAAACGTTACCTGAAAATGTCATTCTATACACAAACAGTAATACTATTCCAAAATCCATAGTTTTTTATTTTAAGAAAAACATTTTAAATAACAACCTAAGATCAAGAAATTTAATTTCAATATTTCCTGTTATATGTTTAAATATTAAACAAAAAATAAAAAATATTTGTACGGATCTTTATGACGGTTTAGACATTTCGAGTGATCTATGTATTGATGAAAATTTACTTAATGGTAAAACATATTTTATATATTATAAAGAAAGTACAATTGGATTTTTTTCAGTTAAGAGAAATGGTGCAATAGCCAAAATTACTAATTTAATAGTAAAGAAAAACTATAAGGTTTTGCTATTGGAGTTATTAAACAAAATTGAACAGATTTTTTTTTATGATGGCATTAAAACATATTATTTTCAAGTAAATTGTATAAGTAAGGAAAGCTTATCAGTATTTTTGGGAAACGGGCACAAGATTGTAGGGTATTCCGTGAGGATGGAGGGCATACAGTCAAAATCCATTAATGAGGACGATAATATAGTATTTTGGAGTTGGGGGACATGATAATGAGTAAAAAAGTCTTAAAAAACGATTTCTTTAAAAATATAAATTTTATAAAGCTATGGCTTGCAAGCTTATTTTCAACTTTTGGAGATTCAATTGATGATATTATAATTATGCTATTAGTAATAGAATTGACTAATTCTGCTAGAACAACTGGTATATTTCTAATGATAATTTCAATTCCTGGTGTTATCTTTTCAGTATTCGGGGGAGCATTTTCAGATGCATTTGAAAAGAAAAAAATTATGATTATAATGGCAAGTTTACAAGGCGTTATAATGATTATTCTTATGTTTTTAACAGCTATAGGAAACATCTCATTTTATATACTTTGCTTTTTTTTATTTTTATTGGAAAGCTGTTCAAAGCTGTATATGCCTTCGTTTACTGCATTAAGTGCATATATTATTAAAAATGAATCTTATTCAAAATTTCGTTCTTTTATGACCACCACTCAATCTTTAATATCTTTGATAGCTCCTTCTATTTGCACTTCAATGATTATACTGGTAGGGTATTCTTTACCATTGTTAATTAATTCATTAAGTTATTTTGTTACAAGCTTTTTTGTGAGTATGATACATATAGATGACAACATAAATAATGATAAACAAATAAAAACTATTAAAGCAAAAATAAGGACAATTATAGATTCTATAAAAGAAGGATTTGGCTATATAATTCAAAAAAAATCTCTAATTAAATTGATATCCATAATGTCTATTATGAATTTCTGTCTTGCAATGTTTGATGTAGCGCTTCCTTTTTATGTAAGAGATTATTTGAATCTGTCTACTCAATATTATGGATATTTGAAATCATTCTCAATTTTTGCATTTATTTTAGCAGGAGTACTGTTATCAAAAATAAAATTTGAAAAAACTATTAGAATAATTATAACGTCTGTATTTTTAATGGGTGTATGTGTAATGATATTGGGGATTTGCAATAATTTTTTAATCGTCTCCATATTTTGGGCATTGGGTGCTTTTTTTAGAACAATAGCTATAATATTAATAGGCTCAAATATTGTTACAATGTCTAACAAAAGTTATGTAGGACGTATTTCGGGAATTTCTACAATGATAATGTCTATAATTTTAATGATTTCGAGGGGGCTGTCAGGTTTTTTAGTTGAGTCTTTTAGTCCTGAGATAATATTTAGTGCATCTGGAATAATATTCCTCATATGTTCAATAATATATCGAATGGATGTGAAATTTTATTCAGAATCTTTGAGATAGTTTAATAATACAATTTTATATGTTGCGGAGGGTAAATGAATGACTATTAATGATATGGAACAAATTTTACTTAAAATGTCTGGTCTTAGTCAGTTGACAAATGACTCAACTATTATTTGCAAAGATAAAGACTTAAAAGTAGATAAAATATTAGCTGGAATTGATATGGGGATACCTGAAATTTTAGTTGCTCATAGTATTTGTGCAAACTGTATTATTGGGCATCACCCAACTGTTGATTTAACCGTAATTGATATGCACAAAGATTTAATTCTTCAAATAGATAAAATGATATCTAATGGTATACCAAAAACTGTAGCAGAGCAAATAATTCTAAATAAGATATCTTTTCTTGAAAACCAATATGTTGATTATAATTATGATAGAGTTTCGTCTATATCTAGATTATTTAATATACCATATGTGAATATACATACTCCTATTGATATCATTACAGAAGAATATATTATTTGCTATTTGGGTAATCACTTTAATGATTTAGAAAAAGTATCTATATATAAGGTTATTAGTGTCCTAAATGAAATTAATGAGATTAGGAATTCTCTCTTGTCAGCTAAAATTATAATAGGTGATAAAGAAAATAGAGTAGGGAAATTAGCAGTATTAATGACATGTAGCCCGGATGAAGAAATATTTAATATATATTTTGATTATGGTATAAAAACTATTATTTGCATGTATGCACCGGCTAATCTAATAAATAGCTGCAAAAATAGAGGTAATATAAATATAATTTCAATGGGACATATGGGATGTGATTCTATTGGGATGAATATATTTTTAAATGAATTAGAGAATAGAGGCGCTGAAGTAATTAGGATATCTGGTTTGATAAATTAATATAGGCTGTAATATTAATTAATACTTTTAGTATTTTTAAATTGTATTTTTAAACAAAAAAAATTTTATTTGATTAATTTGAAATAATGTGATACAATGTATAAAAGATAGAATTTTTGACAGAAAGAGTGGGGTTTCCCACTCTTTCTGATTGTATGTCATAACCACATATCGAAGTGTCATCGTGGCAAATTGTCGGTGAATGGACTGCAATAATGATAAAAGTCGGGTAAAGGAGAAAACATGAATAAGAAATCCATAGAAGAATCAGTACAGAAGATGGTGAAAGATGTTATAAAAAATACTGAAATTGAGCTGATTGACATTGAGTATGTAAAGGAAGGACCATTTAAATATCTGAGAGTTTATCTTGACAAGCCGGATGGTATAACTGTTGATGATACTGCCGACGTAAGCAGAGCGTTGAATAAAATGCTTGATGAGGCAGATTTAATAAAGGAGCAGTATTTTTTAGAGGTATCATCTCCTGGAATTGAAAGACCCTTCAAGACAGATGCGGACTATAAAAAAAGCATAGGGGAAAAAGTGGAAGCCAAGTTTTATAAGCCTGTTGGCGAAAAAAAATCTGTAACAGGTATTTTAGCAGAAAAATATGAAGACAAGGTAGTTATAAATTCTGATGGTGAAAATCTTACATTTGAACTTAAAGATATTTCAAAAATAAATAAAGTGTTAGAGGACTTTTAACGGAGGGTATCATGAATAAGGAAATATTGAATGCGTTAAACGAGCTCGAAAAAGAAAAAGGGATTCGCAAGGACGTTGTACTGGAGGCAATCAAGGCGGCATTGGAAACTGGCTACAAGAAAAACTATGGGAAATCAACTAACTTCAGTATAGATATTGATGAAGAAAATGGCGAGTATAAGCTGTTTCAGGATAAAACCGTAGTTGATAATGTGGAAAACACAAATGAGGAAATAACGGTTGAGGATGCTAAAACCATTGATTCAAAATATGATATAGGTGATGTGGTTAAAATTGAAATCAGGCCTAAAAAGGATTTTGGGCGTATTGCAGCCCAGACTGCCAGACAGGTTATTCTTCAAAAAATTCGTGAGGCTGAAAGAGAATCAATATTCAGCGAATTTTATGGAAGAGAATCAGACATACTTACAGGTGTGGTTCAAAGAGAAGGTAAAGGTAATGTATATGTGGATTTAGGGAAAATTGAGGGGATTATTACTCTGAATGAACAAATACCCGGTGAAGTATACAACCCAGGAGACAGAATTAAGATAGTTATAGTAGAAGTTAAAAATTCAGGCAAGGGAGCAAGTATAATGCTTTCAAGAAGCCATCCTAATCTTGTTAAGAGGCTGTTTGAACTGGAGGTTCCTGAAATACACGATGGTACAATAGAAATTTATTCAATTGCAAGAGAAGCAGGCTCAAGGACAAAAATAGCTGTTTTCTCCAATGACCCAAATGTTGAACCCATTGGCTCCTGTGTGGGTAATAAAGGAACAAGGGTTAAAAATATTATTGATGAAATATGTCAGGAGAAAATTGACATCATAATATATGACAAGAATCCTGAAAAGTTTATTGCAAACAGTCTTGGACCGGCAAAAATTGTAAAGGTTACAGCAAGCGAAAAAGAAAAAAGTGCTGTTGCAGTTGTACCGGATAATCAATTATCACTTGCCATAGGAAAGGAAGGGCAAAACGTAAGACTGGCAGCCAAGCTTACAGGCTGGAAAATAGATATCATAAGCGAATCCCAGGAAAAGGAAAGAATCACTGAGGAGGAAGTATGAAAACTCGTAAAATCCCTTTGAGAAAATGTATCGGATGTATGGAGAGTTTCCCTAAAAAGGAATTGTGCAGAATAGTAAAAAACAAAGATAATGAAATACATTTTGATGCTACCGGAAAATTAAATGGCAGAGGCACCTATATATGCAAGAAAACCGAATGTCTGGAAAAGGCCGTTAAATCAAAAAGGTTATCAAAATCCCTTGAAGCTGAAATTCCTGAAGAAATATATGAAGCCATAAGGGCAGAGATTACAAAAAATGAATAAGATTTATTCCATGCTCGGAATTGCTAAAAAGGGCGGTAATATATCAATTGGTTTTGATGCTACTTGCTTTGACATAAAGCATAGGAAAAGTATTTTGGTTATAATAGCTGTAGATGCCTCAGAAAAAACAAAAGAAAACGTACAGTTTTTATGTGAAAAACATACTGTTAAATGTGTTGAATATGGAGAAAAAGAAATCCTTGGCAAAAGTCTTGGAAGAAAGGTGGTGAGTGTTATGTCCGTTAACGATATAAACATTGCATCATATTTACAAAATAATATATAATCCGGAGGTGGCTTAATGAGAATATATGAACTGGCAAAAGAATTAAAGATGAATAGCAAAGACCTGGTTAAACTGGCCGAACAGGAACTGGGAATTACGATTAAGAACCATATGAGTTCGATTACTGATTTAGAAGTTATAAGACTTAAAAAAGCATTAAACATAATTAACAATAACAAAAAAACTAAAATGTCAAAAGGAGCAAAAAATATTATAGTTGATGATGAGCCTTTAGTTGATGAACATATTGACATGAAGCAGGCTAAGTTAAAAAAAGTTGACAAAAATTTACTTACTCCCGGGAAAAAACAGCCTGTACAGTCAAAACCTACTGTTAAGGCAGCCGGAGAAGCAGACAAAAATAAGGGAAATAACAACAATAAAAGCAGCAACAACAGTAACAGCAATAGCAAAAACAATAAAAACAACAAAAACTTCAGTAAAAATAAAAATAAACCGAAAAATAAACAGCAATATCAGCAGCAGCCAAAACCTGCAGAGCCGGAAGAAAAGAAGCACCAGCCTAAAATTAAAAACATTGAAATTGAAGAGCCTGTAATAGTCAGAGAATTTGCCGACAAATTAGGCGTTCCTGTTAATGTTGTAATTTCAAAGCTTATACTTCTGGGGATCATGGCTAATATGAATCAGGAAATAGACTTTGATACGGCGCAGTTAATCGGTGAAGAATTAGGTGCGAAGGTTTCAAAGATTGAAGTTGTTGACGAACTTCAGAACTTGGAGGAATCACTGATGAAAGAGGATTCCGACGATGAAAAAGATTTGCAACCCAGACCTCCTATTGTAACAGTCATGGGTCATGTAGACCATGGTAAGACATCTTTGCTTGATGCTATCAGAAACACTGCAGTCACTGAACTTGAAGCAGGTGGAATTACACAGCATATTGGTGCTTCTCAGGTTGAAATAAACGGAAAGAAAATCACTTTTCTTGATACACCTGGACACGAAGCTTTTACAGCGATGAGGGCAAGAGGTGCTAAGGTTACGGATATAGCTGTAATAGTCGTTGCAGCAGATGACGGAGTAATGCCACAAACCATAGAAGCAATAAACCACTCGAAGGCAGCAGGAGTACCTATTATAGTCGCTGTAAACAAAATAGATAAACCAACAGCAAATATGGATAGAGTCAAACAGGAGCTTTCAGAGCAGGGAATTATATCCGAAGACTGGGGCGGTGACACTATATTTGTTCCTGTTTCGGCAAAAAAACATATGGGTATAGAGGATTTGCTTGAAATGATTCTGCTTGTGGCTGAAGTGCAGGAATTAAAGGCTAATCCCAACAGAGCGGCAAAGGGAACTATTATAGAAGCTAAGCTGGATAAAGGAAGAGGCCCTGTTGCAACCGTGCTGGTTGAAAAAGGAACCCTTAACAAAGGCGATGTGGTACTGGTAGGCAGTGCTTATGGCAAAGTGAGAGCAATGTTTAATTCAAAGGGTAAAAAGATAAATCAGGCTGGCCCGTCTGTACCGGTAGAGATTCTTGGACTTAACGAAACTCCTCTGGCAGGAGATATACTAATTGTGATGGAAAACGAAAAAGATGCCAAAAACATTGCTGAAAAACGAAGAGACAAGAAACATAAAGAATCAATGAATGCAACTTCAAAGGTTTCCTTGGATGATTTGTTTGAAAGAATTCAAAAGGGTGAGGTTAAGGACTTGAACATCATCATTAAGGCTGATGTAAGCGGCTCTATTGAAGCTGTTAAACAATCACTTCAAAAGCTTAGCATGGATGAGGTAAAAGTTAATCCCATACACGGCGGAGTAGGCGGAATCAATGAAAATGATGTAATGCTTGCATCGGCTTCAAATGCTATTGTCATAGGTTTTAATGTAAGACCTTCGATTGCGGCAATGGAACTTGCAAAAAAAGAGAATGTTGATATCAGAACCTACAATATAATTTATCAGGCCATTGAAGATATTCAGCAGGCTGTTAAGGGTATGTTAGCTCCGGTATATAAAGAAGTTGTTATGGGAAGAGCGGAAGTCAGACAGACATTTAAAGTTCCTAATGTGGGAATTGTTGCAGGTGTATATGTAACAAGCGGCAAAATTACAAGAAAATCCAAAGTCAGATTATTAAGAAATGATATAGTAATCCATGAGGGAGATATTTCCTCGCTGAAAAGATTTAAAGATGACGTATCAGAATTAAACACAGGATTTGAAGGCGGAGTAGGCATAGAAAAATATAACGACATTAAAGAAGGCGATTCGTTTGAAGCCTATATAATGGAAGAAATAAAAAGATAATTGTGTTGAAAGGGGTATAACATGGCAAAAAGAAGAAATAGCAGATTGTCTGGTGAAATGAAAAAGGTAATTTACGAAGTAATCAGGGATGAGGTTAAAGACCCTCGGATATCAGAGCTGTTAAGTATAACGGATGTGCATGTTACAGAAGATTTGAAATATGCAAAAGTGTATATTTCTGTATATGGAGATGCAGAACCTACCTTAGAAGCATTAAAAAGTGCAAAAGGCTTCATAAGAAGAGAGGTAGGCAAAAGAATTAAGATACGCATAACTCCGGAGTTGATTTTTGAAAGAGATGATTCCATAGAAAGAGGCATATACATGGCAGGTCTTATAAACAAGGTCATAGAAGATGAAGAGAGCAGGAAGGTTGAAGATGAATCCGAATGATGTAAAAGAAGTATTTAATTTAATTAATATTTCTCAAGAAATCTGTATTGCAGGACACAAATCCCCTGACGGAGACTGTATAGGGTCTGTAATGGCCCTATATGAATTTCTTAAGCCCCTTAATAAAAACCTGACAGTATGTGTTGATGGTGCAATCCCCTTTAATTATAGGCAATTTGTGAGACAAGGAATCATTGCAGATAAATATGACAACAGAGAATTTGATTTGCTGTTTATTTTAGACTGCAGCGATGCAGAAAGACTTGGAAAATTTAAAGATGTTTTAAAAAATACTAAAAAATCCGTATGTATTGACCACCATAAAACAAATGAAAGCTATGCAACTATAAATATAATTGAGCCAACCATGAGTTCCACAGGTGAGCTGTTATATGATATATTGAAAACATCCGGAGGCAAGCTAACAAAACAAATAGCCGAATACATATATATTGCCATACTCACAGATACAGGCAGGTTCAGTTATTCAAGCACTTCATCAGCAACCCACAGAAAGGCTGCAGAGCTCATTGAACTTGGAGTAAATGTTGCAGAAATTGACAACACAGTCTATAATTCAAAGCCGTCAAATGTAGTCAGGGCATTTATTGAATCCATTGGTGGCATAGAGCTTTATTTTTGCAATAAATTTGGCGTTGCTTCTGTTACCAGAGATATTTTAGAAAGAAACAATGTTGAAATGGGAGATGTGGACGGAGTTGTTGAATTTATAAGAGAGATTAAAGAGGTTGAGGTTTCCTGCGTGCTGAAGGAATATGGAGAGAAGAACACTAAGATAAGTCTAAGATCCAAAAATGACATAGATGTATCCGCTGTTTCGGTTAAGTTTGGCGGAGGCGGTCATGCAAAAGCGGCAGGATTTGAAATTGAAGATACTGTTGAAAATGCAAAGAAAATATTAATTGAAACCTTTAAAGAACAATTTGGAGAATAATGAACGGAATACTGAACATTTTAAAGCCAACCGGAATGACATCTCATGATGTGGTAAGCAGAATACGAAAAATTTTGAATATAAAAAAAGTTGGCCATGCAGGCACTCTTGATCCTAATGTTGCCGGAGTCATGGTTGTTTGTGTTGGAAAAGGGACAAAGCTCAGTGACTATTTAATGAACGGTGATAAGGAATATATTTGTGAGTTGATTTTAGGTCAGAGCACCGACACTCAGGACAGTTATGGGACAGTAATAAATAAAACAGAATATGTAAATGCAGACAGGGAAGATTTAATAAGAGTTCTGGAAGAATTTCAAGGAAAACAGCTCCAGACACCCCCCATGTATTCAGCCGTAAAATTAAACGGAAAGAAGTTGTATGAATATGCCAGACAAAATATCTATGTTGAGAAGCCGGGGAGACCGATTGAAATTAAGGAACTGAAACTGTTGAAGTTTGATGGTACAAGAGCCTTGATGAAGGTTAAATGCTCAAAAGGTACATATATGAGGACATTGTGCAGTGATATAGGAGAAAGTCTTGGGACTTTCGGACATATGGGAGTTCTTGTAAGAACAGAAGCAAAAGGTTTACGTATTGAAAATTCTGTAACCTTGGAAGAACTGGAATATTTATTTAAAAGCAACAGGCTGAAAGAATGCCTTTTACCGTTGGATGAAGTTTACCCTTTGGAAAAAATAGCTGTTGACGAAAAATATTACAGCAGACTCACTGCAGGTAATGAAGTTTATGCAACAACACCTGATTTAATCTGCAAAGAATTTTATATTTACTGTAAAGGATATTTAATTGGAATAGGGGAAAAAACAGGCGAAAATAAAGTTAAAATAGATAAATTACTTATATGAACTATGGGTGAGACAGATGAAAAATAGAAACGAATCATGTATTGCTATTGGTAATTTTGATGGCATTCATATCGGTCATGACGCTTTAATAAGACGCATGATTGAGCTGAGCCATGAAACAAACCGAGACAGCATAATAATTACATTCAGGTTTGTAAAAAAAGACTTAAAAAAATCAAATTACAATATTAAATACATTAACTCAAGAAATGTCAAACTAAAATTATTAAAATCCTATAGTGTGACAGATATAGCTGAAATAGAACTTGACGATGTAATTTCAAAATATTCGCCGGAACAATTTATCAGGGAAATACTGATAGATAAATATAATGCAAAAAATATTGTGGTAGGATATAACTTTACTTTCGGATATAAAGCAGGCGGAAATGTGAATACCCTGAGAGAGCTTCAGGATAAATACGGATACAGAGTCGAAGAAATTTATCCTGTTAAATATAATGGAATAGCAGTCAGCAGCACGCTGGTGCGAAATTTGTTGACAGAAGGTAAAATCTGCGATGCAAATAATCTATTAATTAATAAGTACACCATATTTGCCGATGAAATTAATGTAGATTTTAATAAAAATATTGCTTTTACAGATAATAAAAGCAGTATAGTAATTCCTGCAGACGGACGATACAGAATTCTTGCAGGAAGTAAAGAAATGATGGTAACAATCAGAACCGACAGAAATGGTTCCGTCCTTATCTTTGATAAAAAATTAGAGAAAAATGACGATATTGTTTTTCTGGACAGAATCATTTGACAAATTGAAGATTTTGTAAAAATTTATGTTTACAAAAACATATGTTTATGGTAGAATTTATTGTATTTCCATAGCCTAAGTTTTACGAATCCTCAACGTATTGCTTGGATTATGGTGAATTAATTAAAAATGGAGGATAATATGACAAAGGAACAAAAAACACAAATCATTGAACAGTACAGAATTAATGAGCATGACACAGGTTCACCCGAGGTTCAGATAGCACTGCTCACATACAGAATCAACAACCTGACTGAACACTTAAAAGACAATAAAAAAGATCACCATTCAAGAAGAGGTCTTTTGCAGATGGTTGGACAAAGAAGAGGATTTCTTAACTACTTAAAGGAAAATGATATTGAAAGATACAGGGCAATTGTTGCAAAATTAGGATTAAGAAGATAAGCAGACAACCTATACAGTTGGTAACGTCGCTTATACTATAAGTAAAATTAAGGAGCGGGGATTCCCGCTCTGTTATTTTAAAAATGTTATTGATAATTATTTAAAGGAGGTACCATGGAAGAAAAGATTTTTAAATACATGCTTGCAGGAAGAGAATTGAAGGTTACCACAGGAAAAATTGCAGAGCTGACAAACGGCTCCTGTCTTGTACAATATGGAGATACAGTAATTATGGCAAATGTGGCTGCTTCTAAAGAGCCGAGACAAGGGATAGACTTTTTCCCGCTGAGCGTAGATTTTGAGGAGAAGCTTTACTCTGTAGGGAAAATCCCAGGAGGCTTTATAAAAAGAGAAGGTAAGCCGGGAGAAAAAGCAATACTGACATCAAGATTAATTGACAGACCACTTAGACCATTATTCCCAAAAGGATACAGAAACGACGTTTCGGTTACAGTTACCGTATTGTCCGTTGACCAGGATTGTTCACCTGAAATAGCAGGAATGATTGGGTCTTCAATTGCATTATCCATATCAGACATTCCCTTTGACGGACCAACAGGAGCGGTTAATATCGGAATGATAAATGATGAATTTATTGTTAACCCTAACAGTAAAGAAAGAGAAATAACCTCATTGAACTTAACTGTTTCAGGAACAAAAGAAGCCATAATGATGGTTGAAGCAGGAGCAGATGAAATCCCCGAAGCAAAAATGTTGGAAGCAATATTGTTTGCCCATGAAGAAATTAAAAAAATATGCGATTTCATCAATGAAATAAGATCAGAAGTGGGAAAAGAAAAGAAATTAGATTATGTTAAATTTGTCTGCGATGAAGCAATTGAGCAGGAAATAAGAGAATATGCCGCTCCAATTATCAACGAGGCAATCATAGTTGTTGATAAGCTTGAAAGACAGGAAAAAATTGATGACTTTAAAGCTAAGACCAAGGAAGTATTCATTGAAAAATATCCTGAAAACGAAGCTGACATAGATGATGCTCTATACACTATCGTTAAAGAAAAGGTAAGAGAAAACATACTCGTAAGAGGCATAAGACCTGATAACAGAAAGATAGACGAAATAAGAAAAATCACCTGCGAGGTTGGGCTTCTTCCAAGGACTCACGGTTCGGCACTATTCACAAGAGGGCAGACCCAAGTGCTTAATGTGGCTACATTAGGAGTTTCCAGCGACGAACAGACATTAGATGGAATTTCCGAAGAAACATCCAAGAGATATATGCACCACTACAATTTCCCTTCATACTCAGTAGGAGAAACCAGACCCTCAAGAGGACCCGGAAGACGAGAAATCGGACACGGAGCGTTGGCAGAAAGAGCATTGGAGCCTGTGATTCCGCCTGTAGAAGTATTCCCATACACAATTAGGCTTGTTTCTGAAGTTCTAAGTTCCAACGGTTCTACTTCTCAGGCATCCGTATGCGGCAGCACATTATCACTGATGGATGCAGGAGTTCCAATTAAAGCACCGGTAGCCGGAGTAGCAATGGGCCTGATGAAGGATGGAGACAATGTTGTGGTCTTGACTGATATCCAGGGAATGGAAGACTTTTTGGGAGACATGGACTTTAAGGTTGCGGGAACAAAGGACGGTATTACTGCAATACAAATGGATATAAAGGTTCATGGAATCGACAAAAATATTTTAACCGATGCTTTGGAAAAAGCTCGCGTAGGAAGATTGTTCATACTTGACAAGATGCTTGCATGCATTGACAAACCAAGAGCAGAAGTAAGCAAGTATGCACCGAAGATCATCAGAATGACTATCAATCCTGATAAAATCAGAGATGTTATCGGTGCAGGCGGCAAGGTAATCAATAAGATTATCGAAGAAACCGGCGTTAAAATAGATATCGAAGACGATGGTTCGGTAATGATTGCAGCCGAAAATGTGGAAGCTGCATACAAAGCAAAGAAAATCATTGAAGGCATTGTAAAAGAAATTGAAGTTGGGGAAATAATGCTTGGAAAGGTAGTAAGACTGGCAACGTTCGGTGCATTTGTAGAACTCACCGACAACAAGGACGGACTTCTCCACATATCTCAAATATCTGACAAGAGAGTTGCCAAGGTAGAAGATGTATTAAATGTAGGCGATGAAATACTTGTAAAAGTAATTGAAATCGACAACCAGGGAAAAATCAAGCTTTCAAGAAAAGAAGCCTTAAAAGAGGCGGATATAGAAAAAGAGAAAAAAACAAAATAAAGAAAAATAAAATAATTGGAGCTGACTTGTTTACAAGTCAGAATCCTATTTAAACAATAACAATATCAGGTAATGACCATGATTTTGTTATTTTTTTGTATGCCATGAATTCCCAATATATGCGACTGACTGATAATGTGATTATACTTTTTTATGTAGGGTATACTGTATGAGAGAGGAGGCTATTCTATGCTAAATAAAGTATTATCCACTGTGATGGCGGTAATAATGATTTTTTCAGTGAATACAGGTTCGGCCGTTGTGAATGAGGAGCTGCCAAATTACATACCTGTCTCAGATTCAGAAGCTGAAAGCCGGGAGGCAGATGTAATACAGAATCCTACCGTTGAGAAAGTTGTACCGGCAGAAAAAGAAGAGGAAAATGAAGAAGAAAGCAAAAGGACAATAGATCCTGACAAGCCCATGATTGCCCTTACCTTTGATGACGGACCATCTAAATATACTCCTGAAATACTTGATACATTAAAAAACAATAATTCTTCCGCCACGTTTTTCGTGCTTGGACAAGAAGCGGATAAATATAAGGACACGGTAAAATTGATAATAGAAGAAGGCAGCGAAGTAGGCAATCATACCTATAACCACAAAGATTTAACGAAATTGTCAGATGAAGAAATAAGTAATCAGATACTTAGTACAGAAGGATCAATATATGATTCCTCAGGTTATGTGTCATCATTGGTCAGACCGCCCTATGGAGCAAGTAACGCAACTCTAAATAAAAAAATTTCAAGACCAATTATCAAGTGGTCCGTAGATACAAGAGACTGGCAGAGTAGGGATGCACAGAAGGTAACCATCCATGTGCTGAATACAGTAAAGGATGGAGACATTGTTCTGATGCATGATATTTACAAAAGCACAGCCGATGCTTCAAAAATATTTATACCAAAGCTTGTTGAAATGGGCTACCAGCTCGTAACAATTAGTGAACTGGCAGAATACAGAGGATTACCCCTTACAGCAGGGCAGCAGTATTATAATATGCCCAAGTAACATTACAAAAATCAGTACAGGACATAGTGGTCAATTATCTGTACTGTACTGATTTTTGTAGGTTATGGTAATATAATTTTAGAAACAGTGCATAGCTCCTTTTTTATTGAACTCTCCTAAGAATAATATCTTCATGCTTAGACACTTCATTCTCAACCCTTTCAAGAATATCTGTATTCTGTTTATATCCATCAAATAAGGCACCGAATTTTTGTTTCTGCTCATCCTCTATTTTAATTACAGTTTCCTTGACATCCCGAATTTCAGTTTTCATTTCTTTAATTTCAGTTTTCATTTCTTTAATTTCAGTCTTCATTTCTTGTCTTTCATTATAGGCTTCTCTAAAGCCTTCCTGCATTTCGATTTGAAGTCCATCCACCTGTTCAGTTAATGTTCCCATCTGATTAGTTAATGTGTCTACCTGATTGGTTAATGTGTCTACCTGATTAGTTAATGTGTCTATCTGATTAGTTAATGGACCTACCTGATTGGTTAATGTACCTACCTGATTAGTTAATGTACCTACCTGTGAAGCAATCATTTCTAATAATTCTCTGTCAGTCATTTTTATAAATCCACCTTTCTGCGAAAGGCACCAATGGGGTTATGAAACATT
>ENA-UOOK01003684-UOOK01003684.1-fermentation-metagenome-genome-assembly--contig:-NODE-3684-length-17137-cov-5.471900_pt1 | contig 17137 bp, 16 predicted proteins | sample MGYA00245777_ERZ724023 | MGnify/ENA primary metagenome ERZ724023 (study PRJEB28704, sample SAMN03018312) | fermentation metagenome | biome: anthropogenic terrestrial biome; feature: soil; material...
TTCGCCGGGTGCTGCATCCATGCTTCGCCAACGCTCGCTTTGTATATTTATGCAATCCTTATGCAATAAAAGGGGTTTTTGCAGCGGAATCATGGTTCAATTCTGTAAACCTTCAACTCATAAATCTTTTTTGTTTTTCCAACAAAATCTTCAAAAAAATTTATCCTCCAGGCAGGAATAATCAAAAGAATGCAGAAACATAATCGTATAACATAATAAATATAACTATGTGTTATAATAGAAGGGAGAGAGATTGTTTTGGACAGGACAAAATGGTATGTACTAACGGTTGGTTTGCTGATTGGGGCTATTGCGGTAACCCTGGTCAAACTGGGGAATCCGCCCAACATGGGTTTTTGTATCGCTTGTTTTGAACGGGACATGGCCGGCGCGATTGGATTGCACCGGGCTGGTGTGGTTCAGTACATGCGGCCGGAAATCATTGGGCTGGTTCTGGGTGCTCTGCTGGCTTCTCTTTTTGCCGGGGAGTTCAAATCCCGGGGAGGCTCGGCCACTTTCGTGCGCTTTATCCTGGGAGTATTCATGATGATCGGAGCTCTGGTATTTTTAGGCTGTCCCTTGCGGGATGTATTGCGTATGGCCGGGGGGGATTACAACGCGGTAGTAGGTTTTATCGGTTTTATTTTTGGAGTGGGAACGGGAGTTTTCTTTTTAAAAAGGGGTTTCAACCTGGGACGGGCTGAATATAGCCATTCTCAGGCCGGAGGACTTGCCTTGCCCCTTATTATGGTCTTTTTCTTATTTCTATTATTAAAGGCCACGGTCTTCAATCCCGATGCGGGGGGACCAATATTTTTCAGCGCCGAAGGACCAGGCAGTATGTATGCTCCGCTGGCTTTCAGCCTGGGCGCCGGGCTTCTAGTAGGGATACTGGCCCAGCGGGTTCGTCTTTGCTTGAGCGGCGGCATCAGAGACTTCATGCTGATCCGGGATAATACCCTCTTACTGGGCTTTATCGGTATATTTGCGGGAGCCCTGCTTTTAAATATAGCTTTGGGCTTCTTCCAAACCGGTTTCGCTCCGCAGCCGGTGGCTCATACTATGCACTTATGGAATTTCCTCGGGCTTTACCTGGTGGGATTGGCGGCCACACTGTTAGGCGGCTGCCCCTTGCGACAGTTGATTCTGTCCGGGGAGGGAGATACCGATGCAGCTACGGTTGTGGTAGGTATGATTGTTGGTGCTGCCTTTTGTCATAACTTCATGTTGGCATCCGGAGCCATGAAAGCGGCGGCGGCCGGGGCGGCAGCAAGTCCCGGAGGCCCGGGGATTTACGGGCAGATAGCCTGCATTGTCGGAATAATCGTAGTGGCGGCCATTGGCTTTGCCTTCCGGGAAGATTAAGGAGGGACGGGGAAAATGGAAAAGGTGGATGTCAGAGGTTTGAGCTGCCCCATGCCGGTGATAAAAACCAAGAAACTTCTGGATCAGGGAGTAAAGGAATTACTGGTGGTCGGAACCAGCAGTGTTTCCAAGGAAAATGTGAGTAAGCTGGCCCGCTCCAGCGGCTACCAGGTAGAAATGAAAGTGGATGCCAAAAACGAGTGGGAAATGGAACTAAGGAAATAATATTAATCACGCTTCTGCGCCATAAATATCTATAACCGCGGGTTTTCCCGCGGTTTTTAGTTTTCGTATAATTTCTATTACTGAGCTTAGATTTCAATACCGTTTCTAATAATCTCGTCAACCAATCCAATTTTCTCCCTATACTCATCACAAGTAAATGCCAGGGGTTCGAGATCCAGGTCAATTTCATCCGCCCGGCTAAGAAGAAATGCTATTCCATCTACTCTTCTCATACCTTGAAAATAATCCGAAAAAATGGCCAGGTCTATATCACTGCCACTATCATATGTACCCCGGGCGTAAGAGCCAAATAGCAAGGCCTTTTCTACGGGGATTTCTTGCCTTAACCTCTCTATATATTTTTTTACTCCGGAGCGTACTGTTTCAGGGATAGTAACCATTTAAAAACCTCCTCGGTGGTGGTAAGAACTTCAGTAGCTTCCTGCCGGTCAACTGTTTGAGAGAGCTTTTCCTTATAGGAAGGATATCTTTCCGCGATGTAGTATGCTAAAAGTTTTACGAAAAAGGAACCATATTGCTCTCGTTTCTTACGGTAGGCTTCCAAATCCTCAAATATATCAGGTTGGAATTCAATGATTTTTTTAAAAACCATGGATATGCTATGAGTCCGAGGCGGCTCTTCTTCGCAGAATAGGACATACAACCCTTTAACTAGTTTCTCAATCGATTGCTGGCACATAAATACCACATAAAGATAACGGCCCGCTGATAGTATAGCTCGGGCAGTTTCTATATCTTTCCAATAGGAGTATTTCTGTTTTTTATCCAAAATAATCAACCTCCTAAATACAGGATACCGTAATTATATCTCTAATGATAGTTTATCTTAAGTCGAAATGTAATGATGATGCCACTGCAAAAAACCTGTTCCCGGGTATACTCAACGCTACATATGGTGTTCAAAACCTCACCATTATACTAGATATGGCAGTGTTAATTTTGAAAAATGACTTTTTGCAGTGACATCAATGATATTATCTTTTGAACCTCTCGTTTATTGGAATGCCCTTACAATCTCCCTTTTCCATATCCTTAAATCTCTTCTTTTTTCTGCTTGATTAATCTGCCGGAAAGGGTGATAATAAAACCAACATCTGAACAATTATTCAAATGTAGGATTGGAAGGGAGGGATTCAATGACAACGGCTGGGGAAGATTGCTGTGAAGTCCAGTGTATTCATGAAGATAAGGTGAATTTGGCTCGCCGGGAGAGGCTGGCTGAAGATACGGTAATGGCTTTGGCGGATATTTTTAAAACCCTGGGGGATGCTACCAGGCTTAGAATACTCTCCGCGCTGTTGCAGCAGGAGTTGTGCGTATGTGACCTGGCGGCTGTTATTGATATGTCTGATTCGGCGGTTTCGCATCAGCTGCGGGTATTGCGCAGCCAGAAGCTGGTTAAGTTTCGCCGGGAAGGGAAGGTAGTGTATTATTCCCTGGCGGATGATCATGTTAGAACTCTTTTTGCTCAGGGATTGGAGCATGTTAATGAGTGAGGAGAACACCTCCACTAATGAAGAAGGAAGTGCTTTAATATGCCGGGAATGGCTATACGAATGGAGGATATTGCCGAGAAAGGCTGCTTGTGCCTGTTTGCTCAGGGAGAGCTTGATGGGAGCAGCCTGGTTGAGAAGATGCGGGGCTGGCCGGGAATTCTGGAAGTCCATTTCGAGGCCGAAACAGGACGGCTGGAATACAGCTATAACCCGTTTCTTACCGACAGCACCCGGATTATAGCATCGCTGCGGCTATTGGGTTATGAAGCAAGGGAAGAGGGTTTTAGGGGCAGAGCAGATAGCCCGGCGAGCTTTACCCGGGCTTTCCCGCCGCTGGCTTTTCCGAACAGCAAGAGCAGTGTAATCCGGCTGGAAGGCTTGGACTGTGCCGATTGTGCCGCTAAATTGGAGAGAACTATACTGGCTATGTCCGGGGTTAAGGATGCCCGGGTGAATTTTGCCGCTGCCAAAATGAAAATCAGCCACCAGATTCCTCTGTCCGAGATCCTGAAGGTAATAGAAAAAATGGGCTACCGGGGACGCGAGGAGGGGGCTCCTGCTGCAGAAGAGAAAATTTCTTTATGGAAGAGCAATAAATATTATTTATCCACCCTTCTATCCGGACTGCTGCTTCTTATCGCGGTCAGCCTGCAAATCCTGCAAATGCCGGAAAGCTGGGTTCATGCCAGTTATTTACTGGCTATTGTCCTGGGGGGCTACCTGCCGGCCCGGGCAGGGTTGGCCTTACTTTTGACTAGCTGGGAAGCGGATATGAACCTGCTGATGATACTGGCGGCCAGTGGAGCTGTGGCCATAGGACAGTTGGCCGAAGCTGCCGTGGTGGTGTTTCTTTTTTCCCTGGGTAATGCCCTGCAGGGATACAGCATGGACAAGACCAGGAACTCGGTTAGAGCTTTGATGGATTTGGCTCCGCCAGAAGCTTTGGTACGCCGCAATGGTCTGGAGCAGGTCATGCCGGTAGAGAGTATCGTTGTGGGAGATATTTTTATAGTGCGTCCCGGGGAGAAAATAGCCATGGACGGAGTGATATTGAAGGGTTCATCCGCCCTGAACGAAGCTTCTATTACCGGGGAGTCTATTCCAGTGGATAAAGGACCGGGTGAGCGGGTATATGCAGGTACCATGAATAGTTGGGGGGCCCTGGAGGTGGAAGTGGAGCGCCTGGCTGAGGATAATACCATCAACCGGATTATTGCCATGATTGAGGAGGCCGAGGAGCAGAGGGCGCCCTCACAGCAGTTTGTGGATCGCTTTGCCCGCTATTATACCCCGGCGGTTATCCTGGCGGCCATCCTGGTGGCTTTGCTTCCACCGCTGCTTTTTGGACAGCCAGGCGAAAAGTGGTTTTATGAAGCTCTGGCCATGCTTCTGGTAGCCTGTCCCTGTGCCTTAATAATATCTACCCCGGTGGCCATAGTATCAGCCATAGGGACGGCAGCCCGCAACGGGGTTCTTGTCAAAGGGGGAGTGCACCTGGAGGAAATGGGGAGAATCAAAGTACTGGCTTTTGACAAAACCGGAACCCTGACCCGGGGAAAACCGAGAATAACAGATATTATCAGTAGCAGGGGGCTTGACAAAAATGAAGTTTTGCGCCGGGCGGCATCCCTGGAAGCACGCTCTGAGCATCCCCTGGCGGAAACAGTGGTAGAACAGGCGCGCAAACTGGGGCTGGAACTGGCTGAAGTGAGCAATTTCCGGGCCATGAGCGGCCGGGGGGCCGCTGCTGAAATCGGGGGGAAGAGCTGCTATGTTGGCAACCAGCGTTTGTTTAGCGAAGTTGGTATAGCTATACAGGGGCAGGAGGAATTGATAGCGGAATTAGAAGGGGCCGGGAAAACCCTGATTCTGCTGGGGGATGAAAAAGAACTTCTGGGTATAATTGCCCTGGCGGACGAGTTGCGGGAAAACAGCCGGGAAGCCATAAGGCAGTTGAAGAAGAAAGGAATAAAGAAGAGCATTATTTTGAGTGGAGATAATGAAAGAGCCGCCCGGGCCATGGCTCTCTCTGCTAATGTAGATGAGTACCAGGCCGGGTTGCTGCCTGAGGACAAGGTGCAGGCTGTCAGGGCTTTGCTGGAGAAATATGAGAAAGTAGCCATGGTAGGAGATGGGGTCAATGATGCTCCGGCCCTGGCCATATCTACGGTGGGCATTGCCATGGGGGTGGCCGGTAGCGATGCGGCCCTGGAAACAGCGGATATCGCTTTGATGGCTGATGACCTATCCCGGCTGCCTTATACGGTGGAATTAGGGCGCAGAACTTTGCGAATTATTCGCCAGAATATAGTTTTTTCGCTGCTTCTAAAAGCGGCAATACTGTCTCTGGTAATACCGGGATGGCTTACCCTGTGGCTGGCGGTAGCCGGAGATATGGGAACTTCCTTGCTGGTGACCTTGAATGGCATGCGCCTTACCCGGGTAAAGGCAGAAAGCTAGGGAGGGCAATTCCGGCCAATTTGTGCTAAATTAATAAGAAGGGAAAAGGAAATACTGTGTACTTGAGTCAAATGGGAGGCCGGGATGGAAACCATCTATGGATATTTGGAAAGGATAAGCTATTGCAACGAAGAAAGCAACTTTGTGGTGGCTAAACTCAAAGAAAAAGGGAAACGCGAGTTGAGCTCCGTAGTGGGCAATATGGTAGGGGTAAATCCTGGAGAATCCCTGCAACTAACGGGGCGGTGGCTGCATAACCCCAAATTCGGCCTGCAATTTCAGGTAGATTCTTACGAAACCATAGTACCGGCCACGGTACGGGGAATGGAAAAATACCTGGGTTCCGGGCTTATCAAGGGAATAGGGCCGGTTATGGCCAAAAGAATAGTGCAGCGCTTTGGGGTGGAGGCCCTGGATATCATTGAGAAGCAACCGGACCGGCTGCAGGAGGTCAACGGAATCGGACCCAAGCGGGTGGAGATGATTACCCAGGCTTGGGAAGAGCAGAGAGAAGTAAAAGAAATCATGATATTTCTGCAAGGGCACGGGGTAGCCGCTTCCTATGCCGCTAAAATATACCAGCGTTACGAGAAAGAGGCCATCCAGGTAGTCAAGGAAAACCCTTATCGCCTGGCTGCGGAGGTTCGAGGCATCGGCTTTTTGACCGCCGACCGCATAGCCCAGCAATTAGGAATTGACCCCAATTCATTGCTGCGGGCCAGGGAAGGGATAATATTTGTTTTAAACCAGTACATGAACGATGGGCATGTGTATTGCCCCCGGGCCTTGCTGCTGGAGAAGGCGGAAGAAGCCTTGCAAATCACTGCTGAAGTGGTGGAGCAGGCTCTGGAGGAATTGCTGCGTGAGCGCCGCCTGGTAGCTGAGACTATGATGGGTACGAGAGCAGATGGCGAAGCTGAAACCACGGCTATTTACTTGATGCCCTTTTTTATTGCCGAGCTGCAGAGTGCTCGTTTACTCCTCGCTTTACAGGAAGAAAAGAGCGTAGTTCGTCCCATTGATGTGGAAAAGGCTGTGGATTGGGTGGGCCAAAAACTTAAGATTAAGCTGGCAGCCAGGCAAAAAGAAGCCGTAGCTACTGCGGTAAGTGAAAAGATAATGATTATTACCGGGGGACCGGGGACCGGCAAAACCACGATAGTTAATGCCATCACCCGTATATTTGCGGCCTTAAAGCTTAAGATTACCATGGCGGCTCCCACCGGACGGGCGGCCCGTCGCCTGCGGGAAAGCACCGGTTTGGAAGCTATGACCATTCACCGCTTGCTGGAATTCAGCCCCCGTGAGGGGGGCTTTGCCCGGAACCGGGAGAACCCCTTGAATACGGATGTGGTAATTGTCGATGAAAGCTCCATGATTGACAGCCTGCTTATGTACAACCTCTTGAAAGCTATTCCTCCGCAGGCCATTTTGATATTAGTAGGGGATGTTAACCAGCTTCCTTCAGTAGGTCCGGGCAATGTTCTGCAGGATCTGATCGAATCGGGAAGATTCCCGGTAATCGAATTAACCGATATTTTCCGCCAGGCGAAGGGAAGTCGGATAGTCTATAATGCCCACCGTATCAACCAGGGCAAATTCCCTTTCCTGCCGGAGGCCGGGGAGGAAAGTGATTTTTATTTTATGGAGGAAAAAGATGCGGAAAAAGCTCTGCAGAAAATCCTGGGTCTCTGCCGCAGCCGTATTCCCCGTTATTTCAATTTTCACCCCATCAGGGATATTCAGGTTTTGACTCCCATGAACCGGGGACTTATTGGGGTCAGTAATTTAAATGTGGAGTTGCAGCAGGTGCTCAACCCCAGGCAGCAAGGAATAAGCCGGGGTGGAAGGAATTTTAAAATCGGTGACAAGGTTATGCAGCTGGTCAATAATTACGATAAAGGCGTATACAACGGCGATATTGGCTGGGTAAAACGATTTGATGTGGAAGAACAGGAATTGGAAGTAGAATTTGAAGACTATCCGGTCTCTTATGACTTTTCGCAGCTTGATGAGCTGCAACTGGCCTATGCCTGTTCCATTCACAAGGCGCAGGGCAGTGAATACCCGGCGGTGATTATTCCGCTTTTGGAACAGCACTATATACTCCTGCAGCGCAACTTGCTCTATACCGGAGTTACCCGGGCCCGCAAACTGGTAATAATCATAGGAAGCAAAAAAGCTTTACACATCGCCATAAACAACGACAAACCCCGCAGCCGGGATACCGGCCTGAAAGAGCGTTTGATGAAGATGGGGGTTGTGGAGATAGCACAGCAATAGAAGGCTGATTCCACTGCAAGAAGCAAAATCTTATTTATCTGTTAAAAAATGGGGCAAGGGGTTATTGGTTGTTGGTCGGCGGTTGTAAAAAGAGGTTTTGGCAGTGGAATCAATCTAAGTTTTCCAAAAGCAGGAATTAAGCCTAAATATGGCGAATTCTTTTAAGAAGCCAGAAGGCTTGCGAAAGGGGGATGATTATGCCGGATTATGCTTTGTTAGACCAGCCAGTGTTGCTGGATTTTTTATTTTTTCCTCGCAGGGAACTCCGTCCCGCTCCGCCGGGGAGTTTTGATTTCCAGGTGCCGGTAGAAACTGAAAAAGAAGTTTTTGTTCACTGCCGTTTTTATCCAGGAAATAAAGAATGGCCCTGGATGCTCTATTTCCATGGCAACGGTGAAGTGGTAAGCGACTACGATGAAATTTCCCGGCTTTACAACGCGCAAAGAATAAACCTGGTGGTGGCTGATTACCGGGGTTATGGGGGCAGCAACGGCAGTCCCACTTTTGTTCATTTAGTTGAGGATGCCCACCGGATTTTTCGCGCGGTGAGAGAGGAACTTTCCCGGCGGGAGTTTAATCCCGAGCTCTGGCTCATGGGCCGGTCGCTGGGGAGCATTTCCGCCCTGGAACTGGCCTTTCATTATCAACAGGAAGTTCGGGGACTGGTTATTGAAAGCGGCTTTGCCTCTTTAACCAGATTGATTAAAGGTCTGGAATTGCCCGCTGACTACCGGGTAATGGAACCGATAGAGCAGGAATGCCTGCAGATGCTGGGAGAGATTAGGCTTCCGGCTCTGGTGATTCACGGGGAGGAAGATAACCTGGTCTACCTGCGGGAAGGGAAGCTGGTATTTGAGCAACTGGGCAGCCAGGAGAAGGAGATGCTGGTAATCCCCGGAGCCGGGCACAATGATGTGATTATTATGGACCTGCTCCGTTATTTTGGAGCCATTGCAGAATTGGTTCATGGAAGGGGAAATAAGTAGGTGATCGCAGCTGGCCGGTTGCCATTCGCCGGGAGAAAGATTAAAAAAACTGGTGGATGGGAAGGAAGAATGAGTAAATCTAGAACCAGAAACTGCTGATAAGCCGGATGGCGGCATAGGAAAAATACAGCCCGAAAAGAAACTTCAGGGTAGCAGGCTTGAAATTTTTTATACTGGCTGCTCCCAGTTGGGCTCCTATTATGGCTCCTGCCGCCAGGGCCAGGGAGGCCTCCAGCAAAACATAGCTTTGCAGCAGCTTGATACTGCCCCCCACAATGGTTATGGGAATTACTGAAACCAGGGAAGTACCCACGGCCAGGTAAATCGGGTAGCCGAAAAAGTAAGTCATTCCCGGAACCAGCAGGTATCCTCCCCCCAGGCCCAGAATGCCGGTTAGAAAACCTACCGTCATACCAAGAACAGATAATCCTAATGGTTTTTCTCTAATGTTTTGACTTTCCACTGCTTCATTTTGCCGGGAAAAAAGGCTTTCCCAGATCATAAAAAAACCGGGGAACACAAAGAAAAGGCCCAGAACCAGATTGAGCAGTTTCATCTGCGTAGCCAGCATTTGGAAAAAGAAGGAGCCCAGTAAAATACCCCCAACTCCTCCCAGAGAAATATAGGCTATGCTCGGGCGGTGAGCGTTGCCGCGAAAGAAGTGGGCATAACCGCCGGAAATAGCCGTAAAGATAACTGCGAAAAGGGTGGTGCCAACGGCCATAGTGGTGGAATAGTTGAAGCCGAACTTAAGCAGGGGCAGCATGATGATTCCACCCCCGATGCCCAGCAAGCCCCCGAAGCAACCAGCCATAATGCCGATAGCTGCAAGCAGTAAAAGCTCCAGGGCATCCGGACGGGGGAGAGCCGCGTTTGCTGCCAAGGGTGGTCGGTTCCACAGTACCCAGGCCAAGGCCAGGATAATGACGAGCAGCAAGACGACAACAAAAGCATATTTCTCCAGGAAAATCTTGCGCTTCATTAATTGTTTCCTTTCATCAAGACATATTTTTGTCAGATGCTTGAGCCGAGCTCATAATCCAACAGATTAGATTAATGCGCTATGGAGATATAAAAGCTTGGGTTAAAGACTGGTAATCATAGCCGACTATAAATACTAGTATGGAATCCGAAGACAGAAGTTTCAAGGATAAAATTCCCACGGGCTTGTCCTTATAGTTTATTATTTTATATATTCAGGCTAAATAAACCTGCTATAACGAGGTGAATTACGTCCCCTGCTTCTTTAAGCGGTGTCCTATTAACAAAACAGGCAACGGGTTCTAATCACCCGCCCTCGTTGCAAGTGCTGTGATGAAACTGCTCCGCAGTTTCATCCGATGCTTAAAAAAGAATAAAGCTTTGCCGGGGATAAAGCCAGGCTGACAGCAGGAGAAGAATATCATACAGGAGGGATTGGACCACGACTTTATTATTTATTTTCGCTACTGCTTTTATTACCGGGCTTTCGGGAGCTATTGTACCGGGACCCTTGCTGAGCTTTACGGTGGCGGAAACGCTTAAACGGGGATTCCGGGCGGCACCCTTAACCATTCTGGGACATGCTATTCTTGAACTGGCCTTGATTCTGGCCATCCTGGGCGGCTTGTCCGTATATTTGAAACAGCAGGCGGTATTTCACACCATAGCCCTGCTGGGAGGGTTTTTTCTCCTTTTGATGGGTTTGAGCCTGGTCAGGGATGGATTGCAGGGAGCATTTTCCTCGTTTAAATTAAAAGCTGAGGAGGAGGAGGAAGCAGGTGAGGCTCTTGCCCATTTTGATGCAAGCTCAAAATTCGATGCACGCTCAGAAATAGTATCGCCCTCAGTTATGGAGCCATCGAGAAAATATACTCGGGGAAGAAGTTTACATCCGGTGGCCGGGGGCATTTTGATTAGTTTGGCCAACCCCTACTGGTCCTTGTGGTGGCTTACCATTGGATTAGGCTATCTCAGCCTGGCTCTAAAAAGTGGAAGTGCCGGGATTGTTACCTTTTTTTCCGGTCATATCCTGGCCGACCTGGGCTGGTATTCCCTGGTGGCAGCAGCGATTTGCGGGGGACGCAGGGTTTTGAACGATTCTGTTTTTCGCATCTTAATCTTAGGCTGCGGTGTTTTTCTTTTAGCCCTTGGGGCATATTTTATCTACCTGGGAATCAGAGGTTAAGCAAGTAAGATAGAAATGTTTGAATATTAAGGGTTGACTCTACTGCAAAAACCCCTTTTTGCTGCATAGGGTTGCATAAATATGCAAAGCGAGTGTTGCCCATGCGGAGCGCCCTGTCGGGCACAACTGATGCTCCCTGCGGTCGCTATTAAGGACGCTGGAGCGGAATATTTATGCAAGCTGATGCATAATTATTACTTTTTGCAGCGGAATCAGGGTTCTATTGTTCACATTTTGATATTCCTTGAATTAAATTTATAGGGGAAATACCATCATCATGTTTCGCTTTTGAAAGGAGAAATATATATGGCACCTGGTCAAAGAGCTGCTATCTCTGGTATAGGTGAGTTAAGACCGATAAAAAACTCCGGGGGAAGAAAAAGCCTGGAATTGCTGGCGGAAGCAGCAGCCCTGGCGATAAAGGATGCTGGGCTGGGCAAGAAGGATATTGACGGACTGCTGCTTACTCCTCCCAGTGAGGACACTTCCTTCATGTGGCCGGCGCAGGTGGCGGAATACGTACAGTTTTCACCTGTTTTCCTAAATACGGTTGAATTAGGAGGAGCCAGTGCTGTTGGAACGGTGGCTCGGGCATCAATGTTGGTAGCAGCGGGGATTTGCCGGCACTGCCTTTGCCTGAGCGGAGGGGTGTGGGACAGCCAGGTCTTTAATACCCGGGAAGGAAAGATAGCGGTTATGTCGCAGGCGGAAATAGATTATGAACTGCCTTTGGGACCGATGGGCTTCAACTCCGGTTATGCTCTGGTAGCCCGGCGACATATGTTTGAATATGGAACCAAAGCGGAGCAGTTGGCTAAAATTGCCGTAGACCAGAGAACGAATGCCCTGGCTAATCCATATGCCCTCTTTAATGAGAAAGCAATTACGATAGAAGAGATATTATCTTCTCCCATGATTGTTGACCCCATTCATCTTCTGGAGATTGTACGCCCATGCAGTGGTGCGGCGGCAATAACCGTCAGCCGCTTGGAGGAAGCTTACGATATGCCCCATTCTCCGATATCTATCCTGGGCTGGGGCGAAGCCTGCACCCATAATTCCATCCTTTATGCCCCCTCCTTGACTAGCAGCCCGGTAAAGATGGCGGCTGAACGGGCCTTTCAAATGGCAGGACTGATTCCGGGGGATATCGAGTTACTTTCCCTTTATGACTGTTACCCCATAACAGTGTTGATAACCCTGGAAGATGCCGGGTTTTGTCCCAAAGGGAGCGGCGGGGATTTTGTGGAGTCAACTGATTTGACCTACCGGGGCAGTCTACCCTGCAACACCCATGGCGGTCAGCTCTCTTGTGGCCAGGCTTCCTATGCCGGGGGCATGTCACATCTCACCGAAGCTGTGCGGCAACTGCGCGGCGAGGCGGGAAAACGGCAGGTGAAGAAAAATCACCTGGCCTTTGTCAACGGCAATGGGGGAGTTTTTAGTACGGAATGCAGTTTGATTTTGGGAAGGGAAGGGTAAGCTTATGGAATACCGGGAATTTTATCAGAAGAAACTGGATGAGGGTGAACTCTATTTGCAGTTTTGCCCTGATTGTCAGGATTATATTTTTTACCCACGCAGCCTTTGTCCTAAATGCCTGAAATCAGATTGGGAGTGGAGAAAGCTTAGCGGAAAGGCAGTACTATATTCATATACCGTGGTTCACTACAGTGCCCTGCCGGAATTTAAGGAAGATACTCCTTACGTTCTGGCTTTGGTAGAGCTGGCGGAAGGCCCTCGTATGCTGGCCCATCTGCCGGGATTGCCCTTTGATGAATTACAGGTGGGCCTGGCACTGCAGCTTAGCAGCATTAACAGAGAGGGAAGAAGAATTCCAGCCTTCCAAGTGGTGCCAAATTGAGGAGGCTATTGGTATAAGCAGGATATAAATCGATATTACTAAGTTCAGAACTATTTCCGGAGGTATTAATGAAACTGGCGATATTTGACTTTGATGGAACCCTTTTGAGCAGGGATACCCTGCCTTGCCTGGGGCGGGAATGGATAAGACAAAAAAGATCTATATTACGCTACTTTTTGGTTTATCTTTCCATAGCTCCGGATTTGCTCTGGTACAGGATTGGACTCATATCCCGGGAGAGAATGAAAGCAGCTGCATTCAGAAAGTTCAACTACCTGTTCTCCGGGATGAGTGCTGAGGAGATAACACTTTTCTTTCATGAAGCCTATCCTGGATTGAGAAAACACTTCAATAGCAGGATAATTGAAGAGATCAGCCTGGCCCGAAGCCAGGGTTATCACTGTGTGCTGCTTTCCGGCTCTTATTTTGAACTTATGAAAATGGTGGCGGCTGATCTGGGCCTGAACACAGTCATAGCTGCACGACTGGCCTTTAAAGACGGAATATTCGATCCTAAAGGGGATACTCCTTTTATAAATGGGGAAAGTAAGTGTTCACTTTTGCAGGAGGCTTTTGGCGGGCAGGAGGTGAACTGGGAGGCCAGCCGCTGTTTTGCCGATAGTGTGGCTGATGTAAAGGTGATGGGAATGGTGGGAGAACCGGTTGCAGTTAATCCTGATCCCGGACTCCTTTCCCATGCCCGTCGGGAAGATTGGAGAGTGCTCAGCGGTTGAGCGGGTGCAGTTATGTGGGGGCGATATTGACTAAAGACGATTTAATTGATATCATATTTCTTGCGTCGGGATGTGGCTCAGCTTGGTAGAGCGCCTGGTTCGGGACCAGGAGGCCGCAGGTTCAAATCCTGTCATCCCGACCATGTTTTAGCACTTTGAAAGCCCGACATATCGGGACTTAGGGACATATTAAAAAAACAGATTGAGGCTTGCTATAGTTCCCTGCACCCTAAAGCATCTTTTTTAAATATCCCTCATTCAGCAAATGTACCGTTTTAAACTTACCACTGTGAAATACAGCCCAATTGTTAAAAATGCAAGGAACCAACTTTGCTTTTTCCAATGTATCAATCGCTATTAGAGTGAGCGGTATATGATTTGCTTTACAATAACTTTCAATTTGTTCAATACAATTAGGAATATATGGACATTGCATACCGTAGTAGATCGTTAAATCCTTATTTGCTATACCCTGTATTTTTGCATTATCTGCAAATTGCGGCTTTGTTCCGTCAAATGACAAAGCCAATAAACAGTATTCGTCATTAATAGTGTCAACAGTACAAAACCCGTTCTTTATCATAAATTTTTTATCTGATAAAAACGGCTTTTTCTTTTCCGAGCTGATAACACAAACTCCTGACCTGCCTTGCTTCCTCGCATCAGCTATACAATACTCAAGCAGTTCCTTTCCATAACCTTTACCCTTAAAACTTCCTGAAACCCATAGACAATAGATGTATACATAGTTATCGCCAATAACAGGAACCCAAGCTTTATCAAGAGGAGCGTATTCTATAAAAACCTTGCCTTTTTCATTTAATTTTCTAAAAACATGTCCTTCAGCGATTCTCTCTCTCAACCAGGCTTTTTTTACCTCTACACCGCATTGATGCTTTTTATCGGCAATGGCGCAACACAAATGTTCATTTTCCAAATTATCTAATGTCAGGTTTACATATTCATTACCCATGTATCCATCTCCAACCTTTCCCTTTTGTAGTTATTTTAACATTTCAAACCTGACAACAGACCGTCATATTTGAAATAATTATCCATATCAGAAATAACCTCAATGATTTCAGCACTTAAACCGAGGTGTTTTTGCCCCATTATTTGTCCTTTTTTAATAATTTCTTCCCTTGTTGCCCCATTATTTAGCCATTTTTGTATGAAATGGTATTCCGCTTTCAAGGCGTGCTTGATGCTGTTTTCCCGGACTTCATCGGGGATAAAACAATCCTTTTTAAGGGCTTGACATACTACCTGGTACTATCACCCTCATTCATGTGATAATATAGTCGAGGATACGACAATTCTTATAGTTGTGAATGACTATTCAGAGGGGTACGGAATTGCAGTTCAACTCGTACATATTTATCCTGGCATTTTTGCCATTTACATTAATCGCTTATTATCAATTGCATAAATTGGGATGGAACTTGCTGGCCAAAGCTCTGCTCCTGGTCATGTCCCTGGTTTTTTATTCGTATTTCAACTTTAGATATCTTTATATCATTTGCGCCAGCATACTTCTAAACTATTTTTTTTCGAAACAATTGCTGGCCTCCGGGCGAACTGTTCCGCAGAAAAAGTGGCTTCTTTTTATTGTAATCGGTTTAAATCTACTGATACTGTTTTACTTTAAATACTTCAATTTCTTTATCGAAAATATGAATCTGCTGCTTCAGGCTTCATTTGAGCTGAAAAATATCATCCTGCCATTGGGTATCAGCTTCCTGACCTTTCAGCAAATTGCCTATGCGGTTGACTCCTACCGGGGAGAAACCGCTGATTACAGTTTCCTGGACTATGCGGTTTTTGTGGCCTTTTTCCCTCGCTTGATTGCAGGGCCTATCGTTTTACATAACGAATTCATGCCCCAGCTTAACGAAAAGAAAAATCATAGTATAAACTACGAGAATTTTTCATATGGTATCATGATGTTCGCCATTGGTCTGGCCAAAAAAATATTTATTGCCGATGTTTTTGCCAAAGTGGTGACCTGGGGCTATGGTTCGGTTGGCTCATTAACCTCTCTGGATGCGTTCATTGTAATGCTGTCTTATACCTTCCAGATATACTTTGACTTCAGCAGTTATACTGATATGGCCATAGGTATTGGACTGATGTTCAATATCAAGCTGCCGATCAACTTTAATTCACCCTATAAAGCTCTGTCGATCCAGGATTTCTGGAAAAGATGGCATATTACCTTAACCAGATTCCTGACCAAGTATATATATATCCCGCTGGGCGGCAACCGCAAAGGGTCATTCCGGACTTACGCCAATATTATGATCGTGTTCCTGATCAGCGGTTTCTGGCATGGAGCTAATTGGACCTTTGTTCTTTGGGGGTTCCTGCATGGCCTGGCCAGTGTCTTGACCAGAAGGTTTACAACCCAATGGAATAAGATGCATAAGATCCTGCAATGGTTTTTGACCTTCTTATTTGTCAACATTGCCTGGGTGTTCTTCAGAGCGGACTCTATCACCCAGGGTTTTACCATTATCAAAAGAATAGCGGAGTTTCAAACTCTGGCGGTTTCACAAACCCTGTTGGAATGTTTTAAGGTGCCGGTAATTACCGGGTTGGAAAGCCTGCTTTATGTGGTGAACTCCAGTGCATGGGTCAATGCACTTGATATGATGTTGTTTTTAGCTTTCACCTTTGTCATTATCCTTTTGTTTAAGAATTTGCATGAGATCGAGTTTAAACCCACGGTGGCCAACGCTGTATTCGCCGTCGTTCTGCTGCTGTGCTCAATACTATGCATGTCATCGATTTCGGCCTTTATCTACCAGGGATTTTAAGGGGTGTGGTGATGAACGGAAAGAAATGGGTTGCTTTTGTTTTGGGGGCTACATCCGTATGCCTGCTGGTATTGATGATGATTAACATTATCGTTGATCCGTTTATGCAGTATCACTCACCGCTTTCCGAAATGAAGCCTTACTATAAATACACCCAGGAATACGCTATGTATTGGCTGATTGGCCGCGTTAAAAACACTCCTACTGAGGCGGTGATCGTCGGTTCGTCGTTATCGAACTTTATTTCTAGCGATAAGCTAGGTGAACAGTCTGGACTCAGGGTTGTCTCATTAAGCAAATCAGCAGGCAGACCCAACATTTATGCCCTGTTTCTACAGGAATCACTAAAAAGGAACCGATTGCAAACCATCTATTACGAGTTAAACTTTCCCCATTTGCACATGGAGTATGAAGGCGATATCCCATTATATCTCTATAACTCCAATCCAATTGATGATGTTAAATATGTTTTAAATAAAGACGTATCGAAAATGAGCGCCTATATACTAATTAGCTGGTTAAGCGATAAATTTCAGCCGGGAAATGATAAGCGGGATAAGATTCCCGCGAAAACAGTATTCGAGGTGGACAGGAGCCAGAGCAGCAGTATATACAGTACCCTGGCTGTTGCCCGCAGCCTCTACGTCCGTCATGGCAAGGTGGCTGATAAGAGTTCTGTTAACGATTACCGTACAAAAGCTAAAAATAATATTGAGCAAA
>ENA-UOOK01003685-UOOK01003685.1-fermentation-metagenome-genome-assembly--contig:-NODE-3685-length-17137-cov-3.163740_pt1 | contig 17137 bp, 16 predicted proteins | sample MGYA00245777_ERZ724023 | MGnify/ENA primary metagenome ERZ724023 (study PRJEB28704, sample SAMN03018312) | fermentation metagenome | biome: anthropogenic terrestrial biome; feature: soil; material...
AAAAGCAATGTATACGGTCGTTTTTGCCGGGCAGACGACTGCTTTATCTTGTTTTCGCTCTCACGAATTCCCTTGCGGCTTTGTCAGTCTGCAGAATATCGTCAAGCGAAGGTTTTTTTATATAAACGGCGTTTTCAGCCGCTTGTGCCACCAGGTCAAAGATGTCGAGATAGCTGATTTTTTTTTCCAAAAACAGTGAAACTGCCGACTCATTTGCACCGTTTACCGCAGCGGGGATGTTTCCTCCCTTTTTTATCGCATTGCGAGCCAGCGGCAAAAGCGTGAATGTTTCCTCGTCCGGTTCTGCGAACGTAAGCGATCCGATTTTAAGGAAATCAATACCCTGCACAGGACTCTGCAAGCGGTTGGGATATGTGAGTGCATACTGTATGCAAAGCCTCATATCCGGCTTTGCAAGCTGTGCGATAACCGCACCGTCCGCATACTCTACCATAGAATGTATGACGCTCTCCCTATGAATTATTACTTCAATATTTTCGGGAGCGACTGAAAACAAGTGCACCGCTTCGATTAATTCCAAACCTTTATTCATAAGTGTGGAGGAATCAATTGTTATTTTTTTGCCCATACTCCAGTTCGGATGTTTTAAAGCTTCTTCGGGCGTTATTTTGTTAAGTTCAAAACGCTTTTTGCCGAAAAAGGGTCCTCCAGACGCCGTCAGTAACAGCTTTTTTGGCTTTACGCCTCCTTGAAGGCACTGGAATATCGCTGAATGCTCGCTGTCCACAGGCAGTATGGTTGTTCCTTTTTCCGCCACTTTTTGCATGACAATTTCACCACCGGCCACAAGGGTTTCCTTGTTGGCAAGAGCTATCTGCTTTCCGCTGTCAATTGCCGCAAGAGTGGGTTTTAGTCCCCTCATACCCATAATTGAGTTCAACAGCAAGTCCGCTTCTGTTTCATAAGACAGATTGTCAAGCGCATCGTTGCCGGTAATAACTTTTGTGCCCGTATCGGCAAGTGCTGTTTTTAGTTCATGATATTTTGTTTCACTGACCCAGCAGATGAGGGGCTTGAACCGGCGGCACTGCTCCTCCAGTACCTTCACGTTATTATAACCCGAAAGCGCTGAGACATTCAAACCAAGATTATGTGCGACCTCAAGCGTCTGTCTGCCTATTGACCCCGTCGAACCGAGGATGATTATGCTCTTTATCATCTTTTGCCTTTCGAAAAAAGATATTTAGTTTATAAAACCTTAATAATACTCAGGAGCAGGTATGCACCGATGGATAGCGGCAAAATACTATCGAATCTGTCGAGCACTCCACCGTGACCGGGGAAAATATCCCCGAAATCCTTAATTCCGTAATGCCTTTTTATTGCTGAGGCGGAAAGATCGCCGAGTTGTGAAACTATACTTGCGAGTATTGCCAAAAGACTATATTTAAATATCGGAAAGTCGCCGCCCTTATTCACCGTCACTATTAAATAAACTGCAAAACATATAACAGTACCTGCCACACCGCAGATTGCACCCTCAACCGTCTTCTTCGGACTGAGCTCGGGGCATAGCTTTTTTTTACCGAAAAGGTATCCGCCAAAATATGCAAAGGTGTCCGTACCCCATGCCGTGATAAAAATCAACAAATATCTTTCGGGTGCTCTATCCCTTACCATAACAAGCAGCATAAACGCAACGGCGACATAGACAAATCCGAAGAACAGAGCGGTCGCAGAGTTTATATTGATCCTGCCATAACCAAACACCAGAATAAAAAGCAGATATATAAAAACCGAGAGCCCGGCAATTACAAGCCACTCCCGTGCATATCTCGCCAACACCGGTAGAATTGCCGAAGTCAATATTACCGGCGATACGATGAGCATCATTTTTTTTATGCCGATGCATCTTGCAAATTCATAAACGGCGATTCCCGACAACAAACCAATTACTGCGGGAAATATATATGTCCCGGAAAAATATAAAACCGGTATAAAGACAATCAATGCCACCGCACCGGTAAGAATTCGTTTTTGCATCCCAAACCTCAAATAAAAATTTTCACTACCTGCCGAATCTGCGCTTCCTTGCCGCAAAGGATTCAATAGCCTTAAAAAGCTCTTCTTTATTAAAATCCGGCCATAACACGTCGGTAAAGTAATACTCGGAATATGCGCTCTGCCATAGCAGAAAATTGGAAATGCGTATCTCTCCGCTTGTGCGTATAATCAAATCGGGATCGGGTATGCCGGATGTGTAAAGATATCCCTCAAAATCACTCTCGGATATTTCCCTTTTTCCCTCGTCGAGCAGTCTGTTCACCGCTTGAATTATCTCCTGTCTGCCCCCGTAAGAAAGGCATATGGATAAAAGCATTCCGGTATTGCCCGAAAGCGTTTTCACACTGTTTTCGAGCATAGTACGGGAATTTACATCAAACATCAAAAGGTCGCCTAAAATCCTCAGCTTTACATTATTTCGCTGCATTTCGGGCATATATTCTTTAATACCGCTGTTCATAAGCCTGATCAGATCGTTTACCTCGCTCTTTTCCCGCTTCCAGTTTTCTGTAGAAAAAGCATATACTGTTAAATATGAGACTCCGATCCGTCCGCACAGGTCAACAATATCGACAAAATTATTGAATCCCGCTTTATGTCCGACGGTTCTGGGCAGGGCACGCTTACGCGCCCAGCGCCCGTTTCCGTCCATAATAATCGCAATGTGTGCGGGAATCTCCGCCGGAGTATTTTTGGCGTTGTTAGATACCGTATTCTTCACATTAAGCTCCGTTCTGATGCAGATCGATGGAATAAGCGCAAAAAAGGTTTACGGCCTATCAGATTTCCATAATTTCCTTGTCTTTCCTTTCAACTACAGCATCTACTTCCTTGCTGTACTTGTCGGTCAGTTCCTGTACGCTTTTTTCGGCCAACTTCTGTTCGTCCTCTGTAAGTATCGAGTTTTTCTTCTGCTCTTTGGATTTTTCATTTGCGTCGCGCCGTATGTTTCTTATTGCAACCTTAGCGTCCTCACCCAACTTCGAGACCTGCTTAACCAGTTCCTTTCTGCGCTCCTCGGTCAGGGACGGAAACACCAGACGAATGGATTTTCCGTCGTTTTGGGGGTTTATTCCCAAATCAGAAGCCTGTATCGCTTTTTCAATATCCTTTAAGACAGAAGACTCCCAGGGAGTAATCGCCAGAGTTCTCGCATCCATTGTTTTAACTGTCGCAACACCGTCGATAGAGGTGGGGGTGCCGTAATAAGGAACCTTGATTTTTTCGAGCAGCTTTGTACTCGCTCTGCCTACCCTGATGCCTGAAAGCTCCTCACTGAGTGCGGCTATCGTTTTTTTCATTTTCTCTTCGTATAAAGAAGTATCGAATTTCACAGATATTCCTCCTTTTATTTTATGTTTAATCAGTATGGTCAATTACTTACTATCGTACCTATATTTTCTCCCGAAACAGCTCTTGTAATGTTAAACGGATCCTCAAGTGCGAAAACAAGAATTTTTATGTTGTTTTCCTTGCCGATTGCGGATGCCGTGGCATCCAGAGCTTTAAGATCCTTCCTCAGAACCTCTTCATAGGTAAGACGCTCATATTTAGCTGCGTCAGGAAATATGTGCGGGTCCTTGTCGTAAACACCATCGACATTCTTTGCTGACAGAACGATATCGCATTTTAATTCTGCCGCCCGCAGAATCATTCCGGTATCTGTTGAGAAAAACGGATATCCGACCCCGCAGGGGATTATAACCGCCTCACCGTTATCAAGAGCATCGATCGCTTTGTACTGCGAATAAGGCTCGCATACCTGCGAAATTTCAAAAGCACTCATAACACGGGTTTTTAAACCTGCTTTTATCAGATAGTCCTGCATAGCAAGCGAGTTGATGACGGTTGCGAGCATACCCATATGGTCGCCACGAACGCGGTCTATATTCAGTCCGTTCTGCCGCGCGCCCCGCCAAATGTTTCCGGCTCCTATAACGATTGCGAACTGCACACCATTATCGGAACATTTTTTAATCTCCGCGCTCACTCTTTCGAGAAAATCTCCGCTCAGAATCTTTCCGTCCTGACCGGAGAGGGCCTCACCGCTCAGCTTTAAAAGAACCCTTTTATAAGAGACCTGTCCGCATTTCGATTTCAACAACGACCACATCCTTTATTTTAGACTTGTTTATTGTATTATAAGGCTAATAAACACTTAACTCCGGCTCCTCGCTTACCGTTTTTACACAAAAAGAGTGGAACTGCCTGTCGAGTTGCTTACTCAATCCCGCCTGATATGCGGTAAGCTCGCTTATAACACTGTCCTCGTCACCGCTTAGCATAATGTCGTTTTTACAGTAGCTTGTCAAAAGCTCCTTTAAATACGGGTCGGATGGTGTTTGTGCCCCGAAAACCGAAAGAATATTCCTCGCAAGAGCGATTTTACCATCATTCGGGAACATAACACAGCGTTCCGCGGTAAAAATATCCGCTTCTTCCTGTGTGTAGGGTTTTGCATAACCGCTGCCGGTTTTGTTCACACACACTATCGCAAGGTAGCTGTCGTATCCGAAGGTGTTGAAGTTTTCATTTATATATTTGTCTAAATTTTTATAGTCTGTAGTAGCAAGGACAAGATCAAAATTTGTCTGGTCTTCCGAACTGAAAATAATGCTTGATTTTGAATGTTTAAACTTAAGTTTCTCATATTCAACTTCAAATTCGCTCCCGTTAGGTGCAGCATTTTTTATATATTCGAAGCTTTCGCTTACTTTTGTTTCAAAGGCGGTTATATCCTCATCCGTAAAACTGCTCTTGGAATCCGAAACAAATATTTCAACCACCATAATCCTACCTGTGAGAGCTTTTGCCGTGCCCTGATTCATCAACGGGAAAACATAATCGCTCTCGGGCTTTCTTTCCGCTTCCCGACTAAGAAAATAAACGCTGTCCTCAAGCAACCAAACTCCGCCGTCATAAACCATAGGTATTCTGTATTGCCCTGCCGTTATATTCTTCACATTTTCATTCTCACCGTCCGAGATTGTAATAGATTCAATATCAATCCCGTCAAAATCCTCGGTATAATGAAAGCTGAAGTAAGTTTTTCCGCTTACCGATAAGATTGAACGGTTGCCGTATTTCGGTAAAGTCAGGTACTTTGTTATCGTGTTTCCAGCAATCGAATAGGTTTTAGTCAACAGCTTTTCAATTGCAGTGAAATCCTCATATTCCGTGCCGGCTGCTGATGCAAAGTCGATTGGATTTTTATTGCTAACATCTACAAGCTTTGTAAGCTTGCCTCCGACAAAAAGCTCTGTTACAAGTCTGTCCGAATATAAAAGCTGCTTTGCAGTATCAATAAGACTATCGTTATCCCATTCTATTACCTGGTTTTTCGGCATCTCGTTTATGGATTCTGTCAGACTGTCTTCTGTTTTTGTATCGCATCCCGCAAGAATAAATAATAAAACAAAGAGAATTGCTGTTATTCTTTTCAAGAAAAGCACTCCTTCTGTTGATTATACCAAAATCCGCAGCGTATATCAACATTTATTTATAAATAAATTTTATGTCATCGGCTGTCCTCTGCTGTTATAAAGGCACAACCTTCTTATAAGGCAGTAATCTATATTGTCACCTAAAAACGCGGTTATGTAATTAGGGTTGAGATAGTTTGCGTTATCTGATTCAAGTGTAGCTTCCATTATAACAAATCCATCACGCTCATAAAAGTACATATCCGTTATTTGCGGGGAAATGTCGCACTCCTCTTCCCTTGTTTTGGTCTTTTTAAGGACTTTTATCTCTCCCGATAGCAACTCCCGAATTTCATCGGCGCTCTTTGATGTCGTCATGGTAAGACGGTATCTTGCAGTACGACACGCGCTGATTTTTTCTTTTGGTTCTGTTATCCTGAATATCTCCAGTCCCTGCGGAAGCAGGTTGCGGAGCTTTTCGCCGATTTCCTCCGCAGCAGTATCGGTATTAAGCTTAAAATCAAGTATTTCATACTCGCTCTCGTGAAATATCGAAAGCGGAACTGCAAACGCCAGTTTCGGACGCGGATTATACCCTTTCGAAAAAGCGATGTCGAGTCCGCTTCGCATAAGAATACGGCTCATAGTCCTCTGAAGGTCAAGATGAGAGATATATCTGATGTTTCCGATTTTTCTGAAAAACAACCTTACCTGTTCCATTCCGTCTCCTGTTTTATTAAAATACAATATTATTCATTATCAGAGCAACCAGCTCCGCAACCAGAGCAGGCGGTTCTGCAATCGGGAGTAACCTCCGCATTATATGCCTTTTGTGCTTCTTTAATAAGATACTGCTTTGTAACACCTGCGTCTATATGATCCCATGCAAGGGTTTCTTCAAAACGAATCCGTCTGTTTGCAAAAAAGCCGGGGTCTATATTTGTTCTATTAAAGATTTCCAGCCACTTATTGTAATCAAAATATTCATCCCAACCGTCAAAACGCTGTCCTGCGCGTACCGCCTCTGCGAGTGCCGCAGACAAACGCCTGTTACCGCGCGCAAAAACACCTTCAATTCGACAGGTTTTGGCGTCGTGATACTTATATGATATTTTTTTTGTTTTAATTGAGTCTTTCAGGAGCTTTTGCTTTCTTTCAAGCTCATTAAGACTATCCTGCGGCTCCCATTGGAAGGGCGTAAACGGTTTTGGAACAAAGCAGGAAACGCTGATAGTTACATTCACACCTCTACGGGGACGTTTTATCGAATAAAATTCGTCCACAATCTTCTGTGCCAGCAGAGCGATACCCGAAACATCCTCGTCCGTCTCTGTCGGCAGACCGTTCATAAAATACAGTTTTATACTGTCCCTCCCGCCGTCGAACGCCTTACTACAGGCGCTTATAATCTCCTGCTCGGTGATGTTTTTGTTGATAACATCACGCAGACGCTGTGTTCCAGCTTCGGGAGCGAAGGTTAGACCGCTCTTACGCACACTCATGACCTTTTCCATCAACTGCTCGTAAAAAGCGTCTATTCGCATCGAGGGCAGGGATAGGCTAATCTTATTTTCGTCAGTCCATGCGAGAAGATTATCAATGAGCTCATCAAGCTGCATATAATCGCTAATGCTCAAAGAGGAAAGCGAGATCTCACTGTAACCCGTGTTCTCAAAAGAAACAGCCGCACACCTGTCAAGGGTTGCCGCACTCTTTTCTCTGTACGGGCGATATACCATCCCCGCCTGACAAAACCTGCAGCCTCTGATACATCCTCTAAAAACCTCAAGCACAATCCTGTCATGAACGATGTCGAGGAACGGTATAAGTGGTTTTGTCGGATAACTGACCTTATCAAGGTCCTTGATGATTCTCTTTTTAACCGTTTTCGGTATGTCCTGATATTTAGGAGCAACGGTTTTTATCGTGCCGTCATCATTATATGTCACCTCATATAACGAGGGTACATAGCAGCCGGATATGCGGGTCGCCGCAATGTGAAGAAATTCACTCTTTTTCATGCCTTTTCGATTCGATTTGCAATCCAAATAGAGTTCCGTAAGCTCTAAAATCGATTCCTCGTCCTCTCCGATAAGGAAAAGGTCAAAGAAATCTGCAACCGGCTCGGGATTATAAGTACACGGACCGCCGCCGACTACAAGCGGATACATGCTTAAATCATCATCATAACCTCTATTTTCAGTAAACAGGGGTATACCAGCCAAATCGAGCATATTCAACACATTTGTGTATGACAGCTCGTATTGTAAAGTAAAGCCCAGCATATCAAATTCACTCAGCGGATCACCGCTTTCCAGTGCGAAAAGCGGTGTTTTTGTGTCACGGAGCTGCTTCTCCATATCCGTCCAGGGCGCAAAACAACGCTCACACCAGTAATTTTCTTTATTGTTTAGAACATCGGCAAGTATTCGTATACCGAGATTGGACATTCCTATCTCATAAATATCAGGAAAGCAGAAACAGAAACGAAGGTCGATTTTTTCCTTGTCCTTGATAACCTCGTTTATCTCACCACCCGTATATCTTCCCGGTTTTATGCAATTCTGTAATAATATCTTATATTTGTCCGTGTTCAAATTCCCTTATTCCTCTCTGAATATCTTTCAGTTCCTTCCATGCAGTGCTTTTTTCAGATATTGACCTGTATAGGATTTCTCATTGGCGGCTATCTCCTCGGGTGTTCCAGACGCAATGACGGTTCCTCCGCCGTCTCCGCCCTCGGGACCCATATCTATAATATAATCCGCGGTTTTAATAATATCAAGGTTATGCTCGATAACCACAACGGTATTACCCGCATCGACAAGACGCTGTAAAACCTCGCGCAGCTTGTCCACATCATAAGAATGAAGGCCGGTTGTCGGTTCATCCAGCACATACATGGTTCTTCCTGTAGACCATCTGGAAAGCTCGGTGGAGAGCTTTACACGCTGTGCCTCGCCGCCGGAAAGCGTAGTTGCAGGCTGGCCAATTTTAATATAACCAAGCCCAACGTCCTGCAGTGTTTTGAGCTTACGCGCAATTTTAGGGATACTGCTGAAAAATGAATGGCCCTCTTCCACATTCATTTCAAGCACATCAAATATATTTTTACCCTTATACTTGATTTCAAGCGTTTCGCGGTTGTAGCGTTTCCCTTTGCAGACTTCGCACGGCACATATACATCTGGCAGGAAGTTCATCTCAATTTTGATTATGCCATCGCCCTGGCATGCTTCGCAGCGCCCGCCTTTTACATTGAATGAAAAGCGGCTTGCCGTGAACCCGCGCATTTTGGCTTCCGGCATTGAAGCAAACAGTGCGCGTATATCGTTAAAAACGCCAGTGTATGTTGCCGGGTTAGAGCGTGGTGTGCGCCCTATTGGCGACTGATCTATCGCTATGACTTTGTCGAGCGCGGAAAGGCCTGTTATTTTTTTGAATTTACCTGGATGTTCATGCGCGCCGTTAAGTTCCGACGCGAGATACTTATAAAGTATCTCATCTATGAGTGACGACTTTCCAGAGCCTGAAACGCCGGTAAAAACTGTTATTTTCTTTTTTGGTATGCTTACAGAAATATTTTTCAAATTATTTTCACAAGCATTTATTATATTTATAGTATTATTTTCGTCATTTCTCATAATGTTTCTGTCTCCTGATTGCACTTCTACTTATTGAACCCCCTAATTAGCAGTGATAACTCATAGATCAGGTATACAATCAATTTCTTTTGCTGCATCCTTGTCTACTATTATAGTTGTATTGCTGTGAAGCTGTAATATTGATGCAGGTGTCTGAGCGGTAATTTTACCACTTACTGACTTTGCTATTACCTCTGATTTTGATACACCGGAAGCAATGAGAACAATTTTTTTAGCTGAAAATATAGTTTTAATTCCCATGGTTATAGCACTTCTGGGAACATCCTCAATATTGTCAAAAAATCTTGAGTTTGCTGCTATGGTGTTTTCTTTAAGCTCCACCTGATGTGTGTATGGTTCAAAGTAATCTGCCGGCTCATTAAAGCCTATATGACCATTCTTCCCTATTCCCAAAAACAATATATCCATGTAATTAACTTCTTTTAATTTCTTTTCATAACTTATGCATTCCTGTTTTATGTCATTTGTCATACCATAAGGAATATTTATGTTTTCTTGATTAATATCTACTTGTGAAAACAGATGTTTATTCATAAAATAATAATAACTGTTTTTATTTGTTTTTCCTAATCCTATGTATTCGTCTAAATTAAACGTTCTAACATTTTTGAATGATATGCTGCCTTTATTAAATTCATCAACTACTATGCCATAAATGCCTAAGGGTGTTTCACCTGTTGGTAAACCAATAACAGCATTATCTTTAAATTTAATTGCATTTATTAAATATTGAGCTGCAAGTTCGCTCACTTCACTATAATTGTTTTTAATTATTACTTCCATTGCTATTTTTAATTCCTTTCAATAATAAAACTCTTAATTCATTTTTTAATTGGGCTAATCATGCTCTGCTCCCAAAATTTGTGGTAGTTTTTCTTGAATGTTTAAAGGCCACACAACTTCATAGCTGCTATTTTGTATTTGTACCATAAATGATATGGGTTTTACATTTTGTCCTTTTTCATTAAACTTAACACATTTTGATATGAAATAAGGTGTATTAAATTCCTTTGTTTTTAAAACATCAATTACATCATCGCTGTTAACTGAGCCTGCAGTATTGATTGCATCTGCAATAATCATGGCAGATGCAAATTCCTCCAAAGCCGGTCCGTCAATATCTTCACCTGTTTTTTCTCTGTACAGCTCGCTGATTTTAAATTCTGATTTGCTGCTTGCAAAGATTGATGGCATACTTGCACTAGAGCCCGAAAAATAATTTCCATCCTCTCCCAAATTATCTATAAACAGCGGATCCTGAAAACCTCCGCAGTAATTTAAAACCGCTTTCGGAACTATGTTCTTTTCTTTATAGTTTCTGACAAACCTTGTTACATCTTCTATATAGGATGCCTGAAAAATAACATCCGGAGATGCCTCCTTAATCTTTTTAATTCCTTCCCCTATATTTTCCATGTCTTCTGAATACCTTACTTCCACCGTCTTTTCAAAACCCTCAGCACCATACTTTTCATCCATCCATTTATCCACCATTTCAGATGCATGGATTCCATATTCATTGTCTATGTATACAGTTCCTATTGTCTTAATATTAGCATCAAAGCATTTATTTAAATATTTAATGTATTCAAAGAAAAACTCTGTTTCCATGTCATCATCAGGTGCAATTCTGCAAAAATAATTATATCCTCGTGCTGTAAGAGATGCAGAGCTTGAGGACCCGGCTAAAAACGGTACCTTATGTTCTTCAGCTACCTGGCTTGCTGTCTTGGTTGCAGAACTGTGATACGCACCGATAAGTGCTACAACTTTCTCTTCCTTTATGAGTCTTTCTGCTTCTGTTCTTGCAACTTCAGGATTCGCCCTGTGGTCTGCATAAATAAACTCAATTTTTTTGTTGGTTAAGTTGGGCAGTCCTGAAGCACATCCTAATTCTGAGTTAATTTCCGGATATTCTCCATTTATTAATTCTTCAGCAACCTCAATTGCATATTTAAGCTTTCTTCCTGTGGGCTCCGCAGGTCCCGACAGTGGAAGCAAGACGCCTACTTTTATTATATTTTCTCCGTCATCTGACGACGTGCTGAATCCTTTGGCAATGTATAAAGCAACAATCAATGCCAGACTGATTGCAAATAATAATATTTTGGAATTAAATTTCACCTATGTCCTCCACTATGTCCGATAACATAACAACCTTTTAATGGATTATATTATATCACAGCTTCTTAAATTTGGGAATAATAATGTTTTCTTTTCGACATTTTATGATATAATTATTACTAAGGTTGTGAGGTTAGTCATGATGATAAAAGGAAAAATAAAACATGCGAAGTATGGGTTAAAGTTTAAAATTTGGTCGTATTTTTTGCTTTTAATTATATTTATTGCAATTCTTATGTGGATGTTTCAAATAGTTTTTTTCAATCAGTTTTACCTAAGGTTTAAGGAAAGAGAAATCAAAAACATCGGAAGCATACTCATGCGTGAATATGAATCCGAAACCTTTTATGGGAAAATATATAGAAAGACTAACTATGACAGCTTACCCATACGAATCTTTAATAAGAAAGGAATTGCCGTGCTGTCTTCTTCTATTTTAGAACTGTCAAATCCAGATCCAATCGATATTATATTGTTTTCAGAGTCCGAGCTTAACAGTTCTAATGAAATATTCCATGTAGTTGATAACCCCAGTGTCGAAGGATCTCAATACATGGTATACGGCATATTGTTAAAAGAAGGTAAAAATGAAAAAGATAATATTTATTTATATATTTTTTCTCAACTGGCTTCCATGGACAACACTGCTTCCGTACTAAAGGAGCAGCTTGTTATTATAACAATGATTTCATTAGTATTTGCAATTATACTTTCATTTTTTATTTCTTACAAGCTGGTTAAGCCAATATCCCTTCTAACTGACACTGCAGGGCAGTTGGCTAAAGGTAACTATGATATAACATTTCAAGGGGGTGTCTATGCAGAGGCAGACAGCCTTGCAGATGCACTTAACTATGCTACAAAAGAATTATCGAAGACAGATAAATTAAGGAGAAAGCTTATTTCTAACATTTCTCATGAACTTAGGACTCCTCTCACAATGATAAAGGCATATGCTGAAATGATACGGGATTTATCAGGCTCCAATGCTGAAAAAAGGCAAGCCCATATAAATGTTATAATCGATGAAACAAACAGACTTACCGAATTGGTAAATGATATACTGGATATTTCAAAATATGAATCCGGCACAACTGAATTGGAACTTTCAGAAGTGAATGTAACCGAAATGACTGAAAATGTTATTAAAACATTCAGTGAAATGTATTCAAAAGACGGATATGAGTTTATATTTGATTGCAATGAAAAGTTAGTTGCGGAGGTTGACAAAAAAAAATTCAAGCAAGTTTTATATAATCTAATTATAAATGCAATTAATTATACAGGTTCTGACAAAAAAGTATATGTATCATTGAAGAGAATGGATAAGCTAATAAGATTCGAATTTTCTGATTCGGGTAATGGTATACCTTCAGACCAACTTGATAAGGTATGGGACAGCTTTTATAGATTAACCGATTGCAAACCCCGTCCTTTCGCCGGAACCGGTCTGGGACTTTCAATAGTAAAAAATATTTTAGAGATGCATAATGCTAATTTTGGGATCATCAGTGCGGAAGGAAAAGGAAGTACTGTATGGTTTGAAATCAAAAAAATAGGACAGTCCTAAAAATTGAAGACTGCCCTTGTTTTTACAATCCTAAATACGCCTTTTTAACTATGTCTGATTCCATCAACATTTCTCCGGAACCTTCAATAATCATTCTGCCGTTTTGAATAACATATGCTCTGTCAGCTATTTCTAATGCTTCCTGAACCTTCTGCTCCACTAATAGAACGGTCAAACCTGTAGAGCTTACATATTTTAACGCCTGCATAACCGTTTCAACCATTAGCGGAGCAAGTCCCAGAGACATTTCATCGACCATAAGAAGCTTTGGATTTGACATTAAACCTCTTGCTATTGCAAGCATCTGTTGTTCTCCTCCACTCAAAGTCTCTGCTTTTTGGTCTTCTCTTTCCTTTAATCTGGGAAATATTTCATAAACTTCGGATAATTTCTTATCTTTTTCTGCTTCCGATTTAATAATGTAGGCACCCATGAGCAAATTATCTTTTATGCTTAATTTTCCAAATACCTGTCTCCCTTCGGGAACGTGTGAAATGCCGCATTCAACTATTTTATTTGGCTTTAAGGAATCTATCCTTTTGCCTAAAAATTCAATCTCTCCATGCATGGGCTTCAATATACCGGAAACAGTTCTTAATATAGTGGACTTTCCCGCACCATTGGAACCTACAATTGATACTACTTCTTTTTCCTTTACTTCAAAGGATACATCAAATATCACAGGGATATTATCATATCCTACCTTAAGATTTTTGACTTTTAGCATGATATTTATCCCCCAAATAAGCTTTTATTACTTCATCATTGTTAACAATGTCCGAAGGAATACCTTCAGCAATTTTTTTACCTGCGTTTAAAACAACTATATTGTCTGATATTGGCATAATGGCTTCCATAATGTGTTCAACTACCAAAAGTGACAAACCGGTTTCCTTTAATTTAAGGCAAAGATTCATTACATCTTTTATTTCTGTTTGATTAAGTCCTGCCATACATTCATCCAGCATAAGTATTCGTGGCTTGGTTGCCAATGCTCTGGCTATTTCAACTCGTTTTTTATCTACTATGGTAAGATTGGCGCCAAGAATATATTTCTTTTTGGTTAAGTCAGTCATTTCCATTGCTTCTTCAGCAATGCTCTGTGCTTCTTTTCTACTCTTTGATTTCAAAAATGCTCCCGCCATTACGTTTTCTTCCACCGTCATTTCCTTCAGAGTCTGGACTATTTGAAATGTGCGTGTTATGCCAAGACGACATATTTCATAAGTTGTCACACCGGTGATATCTTTGCCCTCATATATTACTTTTCCGCTGAAAGGCTTGTAAAATCCTGTTATACAGTTAAATAAGGTGGTTTTTCCGGCACCGTTAGGTCCTATCAGGCTGACTATTTCATTTTCATGAATTTCAAAGGACACATTTTCATTTGCTATTAAGCTTCCAAATTTCATTGTTATGTTTTCAATATTAAGAATCTGCTTCAACTTTGCCTTCACCTGCCTTTTTAGCTTTTCTCTGGAGTTTATCCACTAAACCGATAATTCCTTTAGGCTGATAACAAGCAACAACTATTACCAGCAGCCCAAATATCATTAAATCTATGCCTCTGCCTGTTCCTCCCAGCTTTACTCTTGTAATCTCGGACAAAGGTATGAGTATGGACGCACCAATCAACGGACCATAAACGTTTCCAATTCCCCCAAGGACTGTCAGCAGTACTATTTTGATTGAAATGTCCAGGGTAAAGAGCATAAATGGGTCAATGTATAAAACGTACTGAGCATAAATTGACCCTGCCAATGCAGAAATAAATGCACTTATTACCATTGCTGCAGTTTTGTAGTTTGTGGTGTTGATTCCTATTGATTCGGCAACTTCGTGACTTTCCCTTATTGCCTTTAAATAAAAACCCATTTTGGAATTTTCTATATAGCTGCACAGGAAAATAACTATTGCAAATAAACCTAAAGCTATATAAATATATGGGAGTTTCGTCGAGTGAAATTCCATACATAGCCAGCTATCGTTAACTATGGGTAAGGATATGCCTGTTGCTCCCTCCACAAAATCCCAGCTTACAAATAACTGCTTTATTATTTCTGCAACAGCAAGGGTTGCAATTGCAAAATAGCTTCCTTTTAACCTGAAGGTGGGGTAGCTGATTATCAGTGCAACTAAAGCTGCCAATATTCCGCCCACTAACATTCCTATCCAAGGACTTATATCAAATTTATAGAATAATACGGAGGATGCATATGCACCGATGCCGAAAAACGCTGCATGTCCAAAGGATATTTGTCCGGCAAAACCGGTAACTATATTCCATGCTTCTCCAAGGGTAGCGTATATGATTAACAATACCAAAATATTATGAAAGCTGTCCGACCTTATAATTAGTGGCAGTATCCCAATTACAGCAATTAAAATTATTAGTGTCTTCTTATTCTTTACCATCCGAACAACCCCTTTGGCCTAACTTGTATGACTATCAGATAAATTAGAAATACAATGGCATATTTAAATTGAGTACCTAAGAAATATCCGCCAATTGCCTCGGTCAATCCAATAATCAATCCTGCGAATAATGCACCCTTTATATTTCCAAATCCACCAAGAGCAACTATTACAAATGCTATAATGCTGTAAAGACTTCCGGATTGCGGATATATTGGAAAAAACGATGACATTAATGCGCCGGCTACACCAACACATGCACCTGACAAGCCAAATGTAATTGCATAAATCTTGTCTGTGTCTATTCCCATCAAGGATGCTGTGCTGCGGTTCAATGCAGTTGCCTGAATTGCTTTTCCCGTCTTTGTGTTATTCATAAAACGAATTACTACGAGAGTCATTATTATGCTTCCTATTGCCGCAACAACCTGGGGCATACCCAAAATAATATTTCCAATTACAATTTTGTTGTCAGTTACCATAGCTCCGTTAATGTATCTGTAATTGGGAGTCCATAAAAATTGTGCCAAATTTTTTAAAAACATGCTTAAACCAAAGGTTGCCAAAAGTGCTGTCAAGCCGTTTCCGCCTAGAACCTTTTTTATTATTAACTTGTATACTATCACTCCTAATATAAATAAAATTGCCGCACTGATGGGTATTGATAACAGCGGGTCTACAGAATACAGCTGAAACATCCAGAATGAGGAATACATACCCAGCATCAGCAGTTCGCCGTGAGCAAAATTTGTAATATCCATAACTCCCCATGTCAAGGTTAATCCTACGGCAACCAAAGCATAAATAAATCCCATTAATATTCCATTGATTATAATTTGCCCTAACATAATGCCTCCTTTTCCTAGCCGTTGGAAGCTAAGCATAGAATCCCGGAAGCATGAGATTCTTTTGCTTCGCTTCAACAGCATATTTTATTATGTCTTATTACTGTACCTATGTTAATTTCTAAGCATTACTACTTTCTTTCTGTCCATGCAGGAAATGGTGCCACAGGTTTAGCAGTTTGAACATCCACAGGGAAAACAGCTTCATATTCTGCGTCCTGAGTCTGAACTATGAATGATGCTGAAAAAATATTCTGACCTTTTTCATCAAATTTAACTTTTTCTGTTGAGAAGTATGGAGCTTGGAATTCAGCTGTTCGTATAACTTCCATAATGGCATCTCCGTCAGTAGATTTAGCCTGGTTTATGGCATCAGCTGCCACCATTAGTGATGAAAATTCCTCCAATGCGGGTCCGTCAATATTTTCTCCGCCTGACTTCTCTTTAAATAATTCATTTATTTGATTTACAACTTCCATTTTATCAAACAATGTAGGCGTACATGCGGCTCCTCCGGAAAAGAAATCTCCGTCTTCATTAAGGTTAACTACAAATTGGCTGTCTTGAAATCCTCCGCAATAGTTAACAACGGCTTTAGGAGTAAACTCAAATTCTTTGTATTTTTTTACGAATTGAGTAATATCTCCTATATATGAAGCATGAAACAATACATCCGGGTTAGCGGCCTTAATTTGCTGAACTTCAGTGTCAACGCTGGTTACATCTGCAGGATATTTTACTGAAACAACTTTTTCAAATCCTTCAGCACCATATTTTTCTTCAAGCCACTTATCTACCATTTCAGCGGCATGAACACCGTATTCGTTGTCTATGTACACAACTCCAACCGTTTTTATACCCGCATTTGTTTCTTCATTCAAGTATTTTAAATATTCAAAAAATACATCGGTTTCCATATCGTCATTAGGAGCTATACGTGTAAAATATTTAAGTCCTCTTTCTGTCAATGCAGCTGAACTTGAGGATCCTGCTATAAACGGAATTTTAAATCTTTCTGCTGATTGACTTGCAGGCTTCGTTGCCGAACTCTGGTATGCACCAACCAATGCC
>ENA-UOOK01003686-UOOK01003686.1-fermentation-metagenome-genome-assembly--contig:-NODE-3686-length-17135-cov-7.362939_pt1 | contig 17135 bp, 16 predicted proteins | sample MGYA00245777_ERZ724023 | MGnify/ENA primary metagenome ERZ724023 (study PRJEB28704, sample SAMN03018312) | fermentation metagenome | biome: anthropogenic terrestrial biome; feature: soil; material...
TGGGTATCTTCCGGTAGTTCATCAGAGCACCTCGCTTTATACTTTGATGCTCTAAATTATACTTGGATAATCTAACAAAAGCAACGATTCAAAGTACAATATTTTATGACGTTACATATAGTTAGTTGAATTAAGCAATAATAGTCTGTATGATATAAATATGTCAAAAGAGAATATAATTTATTTCTGCACTTTCACCCATACTGGCGAGCTTCTAAAAATAAATCTATATCTTCAACGATATAATTCGTCCCGGTAGTGTGTAATGCCTCGTAGCATGAAAGCACATAATCGGATATGTTGTATTGCATAAAAAGATTAATTGTCTCTTTCCCTGTCAAATTTTTTGCTGCTTTGTACATCTCAATGCAAAAAATTAAGAATTTTCCTTCCGCACTCATTTTACGCCTCCTCCGGATAGGTTATGGCTCCTGTTTCTTGCTCTTCTTTGAACATTTCATATAGGGCATTAGCACTTAAATGCCAAAGCTTTGTTTCCTCATTCTCAAGCTTGGCGTACAGTTCTGATGTGTACAACAATTCTGTTGCTTTTTCTTCATCTATATTGCTATCTTCTATCATAAGCTGGATAATCTGAGGTACAAGTAAAAACAGCATAGAAGAAAATCTTTGCTTATCCATCACTTAATCCTCCCGTAAAATCTGCGTGAATTTCAAAAACGAAATAGCCCGCTCACTACTAAAAACCAACTGATTAAACAGTCTTTTAATTTTTAGCCTTTTCAGAGTTTCTTTTTTTGTCAATGTGCCGGTTGCAAATAACATAAAGGTTTCATACACATCGTCATCTGCTACAGGACCGTATACCAGTTCAAAACGTTTACCGGAATAGATTCCTATTCTATGCGTATAGACAAAATCTAGCCACTTTTCATCCGGTGCTGCAAACCGAAGCAGATCGCAAGATGAAAAAGCAGTTGATTCATCCATTTCATAAACACTCACTGTAGGGTTACCTTCCTGTCTGCGATGGTAAACCTTGTTCGCAAAACTGATTGCTTGCTCTTTATTTTCAGTGGTGTAAAATCCCATTCCAAAATCAAGAAAACGGTTTTGTTGTATAAGTTTTGGCTGTTCAACAACCATATTGCTTCCGTGATACAAAATCAAAACTTACCCCCCCAACACTTTGCTTGCCAATGCTCGTTCTGTTCGCAAATGTGTAATCATTGCCTCAATATGGCGTCGTCTTTTAAGATCAGCACATATATTCTGCACCTGCTCACTATCTTTTCCGAGGTAATCAGTGAATACCTTTTTGCCTTTACGGTATTTTATGTAATAATAAGTGTTTTTTCCTACGTTTTTAATCGTTATCGAGCCTTTAGGCAACTCTTCCAATTGCTGTAGATATTTATTTAGCATATAATCAATTCGTTCTTTTTCCTTTTGAACAGTATGAATTAGAAAACTCATTTCATCACCTAATAGTAATTATACCCTACAAATTGTTAAATCGTCAATGAATGTGTGTAGAAGGGATCTCAAAAAAACTGTTTATATAAACTTCCAAATGCTAGATAATGCAACTTATAATAGTTTCAAATTGAATATTGATAAGGTAAATAACAAAAAAATATAATCATCGACTTAAGAAACAACTTAGGTAGAAATCCAAAACTGTTTATAAATTTAGTCCTTTCACTAATAAACAATGAGAAAGATGAGGTTGTTAGAGAACAGTATGTGAAAGATTCTAAAATCAATAAAAATATACTATCATTATTAAATAGCCTTGGGCTTATGGGTTAAAGTGTGTACGCGCATGCATCTCCCATATATTTCAACAGTGCACTTCAGTGTGATAACAGAAATCGGTATAGAATTTGTTTATAAATAATCTGTAGCTTGATATTGCTGTCTTGCAAAGCCTATAATTATATTGTACAAAGCGTTTTGTATTTGCAGCTTCCGGAGCTGACGCCTTTAAGAAAGGAGTGATTTTGTTGAAGATCGTAATGGAGGTGGCTGCCCTTTAGCAGCTAAAGCTTGCGAATCCGTTTCAAAAACGGTTCGTAAGTGGTCTAAAGCAAAGCCGGTGTGATGTTATATCGCATCGGCTTTGCTGCTCATGCAATTGTTATCTGTTTAGTTTTAGTTTTAGTTTTAATTTTAATTTTAGGTTTAGCTTAGGTTTAGTTTTTGATTTGACTTTTGGTTTTGCTTTTACTTTAATTTATGTTTTTGTTTTCTCGCTTGTTGCCGATATATTAAGTGAAGCACTTGTGCACAGAAGATCTATATTAAATTACTATTGAATATTTTTTTAAAATTGCAGACAACGCACCATTAAAACCTTAACTATAAAAAACTACAAAAAAATAAATTTTAGTATACTTTCGAAGTTATAAAAACCGTCTAAAATTTTTAAAGGAAGACAGAACATATATGAAACCTCCGATAAATGTACAGAGTATACTTCAACAGAAAATAACAGATATACAAAAAAGGCTGCCTTCTTTAGCTAATAAGGGCAATAATTTGAAGAGCTCTTTTTCTAGCGTTTTAAATGAAGCAATAGATAAAACAATAACTACTAATCCCGAGCTTTCATTAGATACGTCAAAAAAGATATACCCTCTCGTATCCGGAAGCTATGAGGCTGAGTATCCTCTTTTAACTAAAGAAGAAATATCTGAGCTAATGCCAAGAATAAATGAAGCTATCTCCAATGCTTCCAAAAAATACGGAGTCGATGAAAGAATGATCCGGGCAATAATAAAACAAGAATCCTCATTTCAACCGCTTGCGCTTTCTACCTCAGGAGCAATGGGATTAATGCAGCTTATGCCCCAAACTGCAAAATTACTTTCTGTTACTGATCCTTACAATATTGAACAGAACATTATGGGTGGCACCCGCTATTTTAAAGCTCAACTTGACGCTTTTGACGGAAGTACAGAACTTGCTCTTGCCGCCTATAATGCCGGACCGAATAATGTGCGGAAATATGGAGGTATCCCTCCTTTCGCTCAAGCAAAGAATTTTGTTAAAAATATAATTGAATATTATAACCTTTATGTTTCCTCTGAGCGTTAATTGCTTCTAACCTGTTTATACTAATGTGTGTACAAATTGATGTTCATATATACTATTTTAACTCAGCATTTATTTTCAAATACAGCCTGCGGCGTATCATAAATAACTATCTCCCCTATATCCTCCATAAGGTATATTTTGTCAGAACAGGAAATATCAATCTTTGCTCTCATGCAAAATTAATTTATCCAAATTATCATTTTTGTATAACTTTTCAGCATCTTCACCCCATATTATTTATGTTCCGTTTTTTTTACAGCACCTACAACAAAAAACCAGCCGCAACATATTTAATATCTTTCTTTCCACTGAAAAACTTTCGCATATCGTGCTTCACCTGTGATTGAATAACAAAATATTTACATTATACCTACTTTAGTATATAATAGGCATGTGGTAATATATATTCATTTCCAACTAGTAGAGGAATAGATATTTATGTATAAGTATAATAAAAACATTAAACAACACTATTCGTGGAATAAAATAGAGGAAATATACACACTATATCGGAAACTTCTATATTTAACAGCTTACAATATTTTAAAAGATCACCAAGAGGCTGAAGACGCAGTTCACTCTGCAATAATTAAAATATACAATAACAGTAACAAAATAGATGATGTAAGGTGTAAAAAAACAAGGGCCTTTGTTGTTATTATAGTTAGGAACATTGCGATTAATATTTACAACAGAAAGAAGATGGGATCTGAAATTAACATTGAGTTATCTGAAAACATTACAAAAGAGGAGCACTTAATAGATCCAGAACAGCATATGTTAAGAATTGATAATGCAGAATGGGTTGCTCGAAAGCTAGCGCAAATAAACCCAGAATATGCAGATATTATAGTTATGAGGTACACATATCAATTTTCTATTAGCGAGATTGCATGCTTAATAAATACATCCGAAAATAATATTAGAGTGAAATTGTATCGAGCTCGCAAGGCTCTACGGGAGGTAATGAAAGATGAGTAGCAGACAAATGGATAGAAAAGAGATAAGGCAAGAATTGATAAATGCATACTATAGTTATATCGGTGAATATCACATTAATAATATCTGTGACGAAATAGAGATTGAGAAAAGTGATATTGATAATACTAGGGTTCCTGAACACCTAGACGATTGGTTTACTAAGTATACCAGCAAAGTTAAAAAGGAAGAACTGCATAAAAATATACTTAATAATGTTAGAAGGGTCTTGCCTAGGGTTGCAGTCATTACTCTTATATTAATTATTTCAATGACTCTTGTAACGCTCAATGTGGAAGCAATTCGGATAAAAGTGTATAATATTTTGTTTGCAGAAAATGATAAATATTCAACTGTAAGGATTGTTGAAGAACAGCCTAATACTGATATAACAGAATCGGGTGAAGATTATTACTTGCCAACTTATATCCCTGTCGGCTTTGAGATAGAAAGTGTAAAAGAATTAAAGAATTTTTTGATAATTGTATATATTAATAAAGTAAATGAACAATTTACTTTTACACAAGCTCCGAACGGAACGTCCTTTCATTTAGATACTGAAGGTAGTATAAAAGAAGAAGTACTTATCAGTAGTAATAAAGGTATATTTATTGAAAAAGGGGGAAGGAATATTTTGTTCTGGAGCAATGAAGAGTGTAGTTTTTATATAGCATCAGGATTAGATCGAGACAGTTTGATAATTATTGCTGAAAGCATTAAAAAAAAATAATATAAAGTGTAACAATTTAACACTCTCATTTGTTATATATTTGAGAGGAGTGATAGCATGAGACAAAAAACAAGAATTTTAATAATTGTTTTTCTTACTATTTCAACGATTTCTGCCCCTTCTTATGCGCTTCAGAATGACATCATGCCCGAAAGAAATATCAGGCCCATGTTCACTTACATCAATGGATTTCAATGTTATTTTGATATTTCATCTATCGGGAAAGCTGAAGCTGACGTCTTTCTTTTAGCCTACAATGTTGACCAAGTAAAAGTAGAAGCCAATATTCAACAGTATAGTAATGGAGCATGGCAAACAATAAAGAGTTGGTCGAAATTAGAAAATGGAACAAGTGGCGGTCTGAGTAGTTCTTGGTATCTAATGGGTGGTTATACATACCGTTTGGTTGCTAAAGGGTATGTGTATGTAAATGGCACAATGGTTGAAAATGATCAAATCATTAGCCAAACTATAAGTTATTAAGTGTTAAGGTGGAAAAAGTTAGCATGGCGTCTATCATGCGAACTAATCGCCTTACCAAATCTTTTTCCATGTTATGTTATCCCTCAAAGAGGCTGCCTGGCTATAGTATACACCTTTTTGTATGGATTGCATATAAAACATTAAATTCGTAATGGAGGTATTTTTATGAAAAGATTTGTTTATTTATTAGTTATGATCAGTTTATTCTTAACCGTTATATTTTCTACTGGTGCTTTTGCAGACAATGTGAATCAAAGTGTAAAACAGGCAAATATAAAGGCTAGCTGTGCGATATATGAAAATATGATTAGGGACTTTAAATTTAAATATGCACAAGGCTTTCCAGATTTTTATGCTGGTAGTTATCTAGATGACAATGGAATACTAAATGTTCTACTGACGAGCAAAAGTGAGTACAATACTAATGCGATTAAAAAAGCAGGTCAAACCAACGCAGGACATGAAGAAATCTCTTTTAAGGAAGCAAAGTATTCCTATAATTATCTTACTAAATTGAAAGAATCTTTTCGAAACAGAATGAATGAGCTAGGATTTAAAGCAATGGGTATTGATCAAATTAACAATGTACTAAATATTTATATAGAAGAATCAAGTGATAGTAATAAGATGACATCTTTTGCAGATGATCCAGCAATTAACTTAATAAAGGCTGAAGTGGATATCAAGAATGAAGCAACAGAGTTAATTTTAGGAGAAGCGCTAACTACACAAACACAATCGTTTTCGCTAGGATTTTGTTCTTTATATAATAGCGATCCAGTAGTAGTAACAGCTGGGCATGGCAGAACTATTGGTGAAAACATATATTATAACGGAAGCTTAGTCGGTCAGATTGATGGGATAGCTTGTGGAGGAACCTGTGACGCAGCTTATGCAAAAATTGATAATTTAAATATATGGACTCCAACGGGAAAAGTTTTATTACTGCAAGAGCTTTGGTCTTGGTCTGACTTTGATTATGTTCCGGTTAATGGAGATGTAACAAGATTTGGAGCGGTAAAACAAGTAAGTTCTGGTGTAGTTCTGCAACATAATTTTGATTTTGTGTCTGGAGGTGTGGAATTTTACGACTCAATTTTAACCAGTTGCAAATCAGAGCAAGGTGATAGTGGAGGACCATATACATCTAAAAGCCCAATATATGGGGATGTTTTTCTAAGAGGTATACACCACGGTAGCCTAACTATTAATGGTGAACGTATCGGCGCTATATCTATAAACATAACTAATGTTATGTCAGGGTTAGATCTAGATAATTATATATACGTAGAATAACGTCAAGCAGTCTTCCCTGTCCAAAATGACAGGGAAGACTTATAGTTCACCCAGCATGGGCGTAAGTGGAATATGAAGAAAGTTGGATGGCAAACCTCCGGTCTGACGAACAGAAATCACATATAAAGCACGGTGTATCGTAAAGTTGCTGTACAAACTAAATCTCCATAACTATCCGAATATATGCTGTGTAAATGTGGTAGATAGTGTGGAGGAAAAAATGTTGCTAGCTAGGCTTTTTGGCAGGTAATTTGACAAGACTTTTGCCGGAAAACATATATTTTGGACTGACTGACTGGCATAGTTGACTTTAATGATCTTTCACGTAAGAACCCTTAGATCACGTATAATGAGTAATGAAATAAGACGGTTTTCATTATATTTTATACATCTAAAGCTGCAATATATTTTGTCATAGGCACTGTAGTATACTTTGTCGAAATATCCATTTTTACTGAATATTAGCCAGACTGCTAACAGAAAAAATTACACACCTTAACTGGTCTGTACGGAACGCTAGGCATAGCAATGGACAATTTGCTACATAGTAACCCTTATCGTGAGGTAAGGCTTAACGTACAGAAGTCAGTTTGAGTCGTAGTATCGAAGAAGTCTATAAAAGTAGATGGAGAAAATGACTCTACGGTTGAGGCAAGATAGACATTATTTACCTGAAACACAATAATAGCAGTAAAAATCGTCTTATTAAGGTGTTAGTAGCAAGGAGGTAGATTTATGAAGCAAGGGCTAACAATAGGGATCATTTTCATTATAATAGTAATAAGCATATTTATATATAATACAATTGTTAATAAACAAGAAGAGGTCCCAAGAATGGAAAAATACTCTGATATTAGTAAATCAATATTAGAGAAAAATTTCCCTAGCCATTATGGTGGTTCATTTATAGATTCAAATGGTATTCTTAATATTAACTGGGTAGGAGATAATGAAGAGGAAGTGAAAAATCTAATAAAAAATAGCGAAGTAATTGTGAATAAAGTACAGTTTACATTAAATTATTTAAATGAAATAAAATTAAGTTTAAGAAGAAATATGTCAGAATTGAATATAAAATATATGTTTGTGGGTATAGAAGAGAATAGGGTCTTAATATTCGTTAAGGACTTTACGCAAGTAAAGAAAATAAAAGAGATAGTGAATCTTGATGCTATCCAAATAGTAAAAACTGATTCAGAAATTATTTATGATGATGCCAAATAGCAGATCTATTCCGAAGTCGGAATAGATCTGTTACCGAATGTCTAACTGGGAGTATATTGGTCAGACACAAAGTTATAGCCGCAGCACAAGCGGATTTGCTTACTATGGTAACAAGAAGCGGAATGAGGATGGCATGAAGAAAGCTTATCAAAACGAAATAGCTGATATGCTATCAGCAGAGGGCGATATGATTACCGGTGACAATACATGTTTCCCGAAAAAGGGACGCAATCTTGGTTTGAAGATACCCATGAAGCGATAATGGATAAGTGCAAAGTTCCGGATAATATATCTTTCGAAACGAAGAACAAAATTCTCCTAGACATGATTCAGTCAGCACATGAAAGTGGGAATCTCAAAAGGGAGGCGGTGGCGACCTAAGGGAGATGTATTAAAAAATATTAAAGTTCTATGTAGTTTTAGTTGCAGCAAGCTACAAACTCCTGTGGGAAAAGTCGTTTCATGGCTTTCTGGGAAGCAATCATATATCTTATCATTTTTTGGTGTTATTGTTGCTCTGCTGTCTATTTTTTTAAATAAATCCATCCACATTATCCACAGACTTATCCACAGCCACAATAGGCAATATTACCTGAAAATTATGCCTTATCCACAATAATCACATTCAAATTTTCAAGGTTTTGTGGGAAAAGTTTAACAACGGCTAACAAAAAATCCCCTACTTCTATAGGCTATGCTTGACCCACAACATTACCATTATCCGGGAATTAAATGTTTGTAGTGTTGAAGTACGACATTTAATTCTTTTAAACCCCTCCAAATAACTTTTGCACCAGGGTCTCCATCCCCTTTTCGACCTAGGAATCCACCAAGCTTTGCGACATAATCCACTGCTTCTTTAATTGTAGGAGCTTTCTCGGGGCAGTTTGATGTTTTATTGGCTATGCGATACAAAACTCTCCACTCTTCCTCCTGAAACATCGTTTCACAGGAGGATTCAGGGTTTTCTCTTGCTAGATATGTCATACAGAGTATTCGAGATGCTATAATAGAATACATCAACATTAATTTTCGCAGTCGTATCGCATCTTCCTCCTGTAGTTCCTCTATCTTACAACCACTTTTTAAAATATAATGAAATCGCTCTATTTTCCACCGTTGGGTGTACCATTTTACTTTTTCTATTGCTTCATCAAAACTTAAGATCTCAACATTTGTAAATAGATACCATTGAATAGGTTCAATGCCCGTGGGTGCATTTTTTTCCTCTGCTAGTATCAAAAAAACTTCTATACACTCTTCTTTATCAAAGTACTTACGTATTTTGGGAGGTACTGGCATTACTACTTTAGTATATTTTAACTCAATTGTTGCATTTCTCTTTGGTATCTTTCTTCTTGTATCCCTTGGGATTTCAACAGTTAATTCGCCTGCCACTTTTTCGGCATGTACTTTATCGAACGCTTTACGCTCATCAAGTAGTAGTCTATTATATGTAGCCCGTACCAAGAAAAATCTATCTTCATTGATTGCCTTATAGAAAAATTCAAATAAATCTGCTTCTCGATCGCAAACATTGATAACCTTTATTTCTGCTGGAATGCCCTTATTGCTCCGTTCCATAGATTCAAGCCATTTGAAACTTTCTTTTTCTTCAATGGGTCTTTGGTGTCTTGTCCTGCGTTTACCTCGTTCTGCTGGATCGCGTGCCCATATCTTCTGATCCAAAAGCCCTTTCATAACCCCATTTTGGGTAACTGCTATTGTCGAATGAACTTTTAACCCCTTTGAATTTTTATCTCCTCCATAATCGCCTAAACCAGTAGTTGCTTTAAGATTTGTATAGCTAATATCAGAAGTATCCTGAATACATAAAATTATATCTTCTCCACTTTCTTCGATGTTTTTTAGAGTTTGTTTTTTGTGTGATTTTAAAATAACATCTTCCGTCAATTTTTCACTTTTTAACAATCGATAAATAGCTTTTGCCTCTGCTTTATCTTTGCTTGCTGCAGCAATTGATTCGCCCGGTTTTTTTGATAATGTAACCATTGTTTGAATAAATCGCTTTATTGTTCTACCGCAATTAATTGCTAAGTTTTTAAACTCTTCATGTACCCATTTGTTTTCAATTTCACATGCAGCTATCTTCATTTAGTTACCCTCCTTTGAAGCATGAAACTATATTATATCTTTAATGTAACATATTCTTATATTATACTACAAATAACACAAAGTTGCAATAAAAAAATTGCCTGGAACCCTTAATTTGCATGGGGAGCAAGGGGTTTAGACAATTTTTTAAGCTGCTACATAAAATTAATATGAATTTATACTTACCAAAATATGTTATAGTAGTGGGTCAAGCATAGCTTCTATAGGTGGTGGAAGTATGTCACCGCTCACCAAGCTTCAATCCAGGTTTAGCGTTTAAATCTCTACCGGAAAAATCATTTTGAATAAAACTGTAATATGCTGCTGATGCTATCATTGCAGCATTATCTGTGCACAAAACAGTGGGAGGATAGAAAATATTAATATTTAGTTTTTTGCATACTTCTTCGAAGCTTTTACGAAGAAAACCGTTTGAAGAAACACCTCCTGCAAGGCATATCTTTTTTAAACCTGTATCCATTGCTGCCTCGATTGTGTTATTGATTAAAACATCCACAGCTGCTTTCTGAAAAGAAGCACATATATCTTTAACGGGTATCGGTTCGTTTTTTTGCGTAAACTGATGAACAGTGTTGATTACCGCTGTTTTTAGACCGCTGAAACTGAAATCATATGGTGCATCCTTGAATTTTACCCTTGGAAACCTGAAAGCTTCTTCATTTCCCCCGATAGCATTTTTTTCAATAGCAGGTCCTCCCGGATATCCCAAGCCCAATACCCTAGCTATCTTATCAAATGCTTCACCTGCGGCATCATCTCGAGTTCTGCCCATAATTTCGGATTCTTGGTAATCGGTAATATGAACAACATGGCTATGCCCACCCGAGGCAACCAGACAGATAAACGGAGGTTTTAAGCTGGGGTGAGCAATATAATTAGCGGATATATGCCCTTCAATATGGTTAACAGCGATTAGGGGTTTATTAAGTGCAAATGCAATGGCTTTTGCTGCTGATATTCCCACTAGCAACGCTCCAACCAAGCCCGGTCCATATGTTACCGCAATAGCATCAATATTGTTAAGCGCTACTTCCGCCGACTTACATGCCTTGTCTATAACAGGTATAATTGATTCAACATGCTTTCGTGATGCAATTTCCGGGACAACTCCACCATACTCTGCATGCAATTTCACTTGGCTGGCAATTATATCTGATAGAACAATCCTGCCATTTTTAACGACAGCTGCTGACGTTTCATCACAGCTTGATTCAATTCCTAGAATAAAGATATCCTTCACTGAAAACCTCCTGAGTATGTTCTCTATTTGCTTGTTCACACAAAGATTTTACTTTATTATAATTCTCATTGCAAGGAAAAAGCTTGCAGTATCGGACACGCTTCTTTGCTTTTCACCTTTCAGATTACCTATATTGACCTGGGAGACTGCTCGAAAACTCGATTTGATGAATATTTATAAAAAGTACAGCCCTGAAACCCGCATAAGTTCGTTGAGAAATTGAGTCTTTTTTGTATATTTATTAAAAATAATGGCTTTCCGAGCAGGCTCCTGGGTACATTTTGAGACTCCGCTGTGAACATGCAAAAAAAAAGAGCAATCTTGGCTCTAAAATAAAAACAGGAGAAATGCTAATGTTCACATTAATTATACCAAATATTCTTTTAATATCATATAGGTCTATAGTCATGTAATATAGGACTATAGACCCATATGTTAAAATTTAGAACGGGATCATCCTATTGGAATCCGCATAAGCTTGGATTTTAATAGGATCTAGGGTGTAGTGCTTTTTCGTTTAACCCCAGTTACTGAACGCTCCGATTAAGCGACCAGTAATGTTTTGACTCACCGCCTGTTGTGAGAAATAGGTACACGCCACCAAGCATTTTTCAACCTGATTGGTTGAAAAATGCTTGGTGGTAGACATCTGAACCTCGTTATATGTAGGATTCAATTTATACAAAAAAGCGGTGTAGTACAAGCTGATCAAGTAGAACCAGCCCCCCTATTCCCCACAAATAGTACGAAAAATAATACAGCTTTTTATTGCTGATAAGTCTCAGCATTGCTTTAACAGCAATAAAACCGGATACTGCAGCAAAAAGCATACCAATTGCAACAGGACCTATACCTATTGCAGTTAACGTGTTGTCACCACTTTGGATCATCTTATATAAATCCAAAACAACAGCGGCAAGTATTGCAGGTATTGAAAGTAAAAACGAAAAGTCAGCTGCTGTTTTTCGCTCAATACCCAACGAAAGTGCAGATGAAATCGTCATACCAGATCGGGAAACAGCCGGAAGCATAGCCACCGCCTGTGCTGTGCCAATGACAAGTGGATCCTTAACCGTTAGATCTGAAAAATCTCTCGATTTTTCTCCAACCTTATCCGCATACATTAAAACTATACCCGTAAATATAAAACCAACTCCGAGAGTTGCTCCGCTTTCGAAGAAAGATTCAATTAAATCATTGAACAAAAGACCTAAAATTCCGATTGGTATTGTACCTAAAACAATATACATTGGCAACTTTGAAAAAGGTCGACGTATCATTTCGATTATTTTCTTCCAATATATTGTTATCACTGCAACAAGTGTTGCAAAGTGCAATGCGATATCAAAAGATAATGCACCTTCCTCAACATTTAGAACCTTTTGGAATAAAACCAGGTGCCCGGAGCTGCTTATCGGTAAAAACTCAGAAAACCCCTGCACTATTCCCAAAAAGATTGCTTCTAAATACGACATCAAAACACTTCCCCTCCATAAAGTAAACGTATAGCCAAGCTAAACTAAGCCCCTGTTTGCTAACTGTTATCATATGACCTCAGGAGCGTGACCGGTAAGTCCGGTATGCAGATTTTCAATTAAGTTCTGCGAAAATTCTGCAAAAAAGCGGCGAATATCTGGATGTTTAATGCTTTTTTGCAGAAAGGTGCGTGGGAAACTGGCAGAAAGCTGCATGTGAAACTTTTCGAGGTACTCCTTAATATAGATATATACGCAAGGCTTAAAAAAATGTCTTATTCCTCCGGTAAAAATGCATCCTCAACATAATTATTTGGAGCATTCCAGAATATCCATTCATCATACCCGGCATCGTACACAGCCTTTATTTGCTCACGGTACGCTTCCACACCATACTCCATCCAGTAACCTTCAGGTAAATACGTTGCAGTAAAACCCTGAAGATATGGTCTGCTTTTTAGCGTATAGCCGTCTACCGCTTCAATTCTCTTTTTCCCGGCCATAAGTGTATTGTATACTATTCCATAAGGCTCCAGATCAGGGTGAGTAAATTTCACTCCGTTTATTGTCTGCCCAACCCCATTACCCATAGTTTTGCCTTTGGGGGCACTATTAGCATAATGCGAAGGATAAATCATTGCGGAAATATATTCCAAATCCCAACCAATAGATTCTAACAACTGACCAATTTCACCATAATCACTTTTTGATATCAAAGGCATACCAAACACATCAGCGGAAAGAACAACATCATCAGGAAGCTCTTGTCTTACATACGCAAGGAAATCCTCGATATATTCGCGTCTTTCCTTCCCATCCTCAAGCTTAAGATCATAATCATACAGCGAAGTTTCAGGAAAGCGTATATAGTCAAACTGAATTTCATCAAACCCAAATCTAACAGCCTCTTGCACAACTGAAGTAACATATTCCCAGGAGCCTTTCTTCGTAGGATCAAGCCATTGAGAATACCTTCCGCCGGAATCAAGCTGCTGAAATACTTGGCCATTATATTTTATGGCAAGCTCTGGCTTATATTTTGTTATTTTAGTATCTTTGAAGGTTACCACCCGTCCTATAACCCGGATATTATTATCATGAAACTTTTTTATAACTTTTCTGATATCAAAATCTGCTTTATGAGCGCTTGCGGCTATGACATCCGGTAGTTCTGATTTATAGAGTATTGTTCCGTCATCACTTTTTATATCAATAACATAAGCATTAATTTCAGTTCTGTTTGCAAGATCGATATAATGATCCAACTTTGAGGGGGACTGCACTGAACCTGAGGCTAAATACAGCGCTTTTACCGGTTCAAACTCAAGCCTTGCCATAGGTGTTGGTGTTGGTGAGGGCACCGGAGTCGGCGTACTTGTGGGGCTTGGAGCTTCAGTGGGAACAGGTGTAGCTGTAATTTCAGGCGTTGGAGTAACCTCCGCTGTGGGGGTTGGTGTGATGTCGTCTTCTGCCGGGTTACCAAAGCTACCGGATTTCCAGATATAAATCCCCAGTATCAGTAACGTAGTTATTACAGCTAGAGATAATACAGTTATCATAGCAGGGTTCTTCTTTTTATTATAACCTCGTTTGTTTGTTTGTCTGTTATTATTGTCCATGTAAAACTCCTTCCATCCTTTCGGGGCTAATTCCTAATATAATTTAAATACTGTTTTTACTACAGTAATCCATTCTTATGAAACGTATATGAGTTGAACTAAATTTTGCTTATGCCGTCACAAATAAACGACAAGCGGGAGTAGGCGTTTTTGCCAAGGCAAGGTTAAGAAAATATTCAACTTATATAGATACATAATCATATTCATAATCATAATCATATCAAAAAAACACATATTTCATACATAAAATATCGGAGAAAAGGTTGGGTTTTATGAAATACGATATTTTTAAGTTAATGCAATGAAATCATTGAATAAGTTACTCCTCAGGTAAAAAAGCTTTTTCTACATAAGTATTTCTGGAATTCCAAAAAATCCATTCTGAATACCCTGCATCATAAACAGCCTTTATCTGGGCTTTGTATTCATCGACGCCGTATTTTATATAGTATCCATCAGGCATGTAATCTGCTGTAAAGCCTTGAAGATATGGCCTTACTTTAATATCCAACCCTGCATCAGTAAGCCTTTTTTTAGTGATAAGCAGCGTATTGTATATAATATTGTAAGGCTCTAAATCAGGCTTTTTATAATGAACACCATTAATATTAGTTCCCACTTTATTACCGGAATAATGATCGCTGTCATTTGCATAATGAGAAGGATAGATCATCGGGGAAATATAATCAAATTGCCTGCTTACGGTTTCCAGTGTCTGCCCTATTCCACCTGCATCCCGGCTTTGTATGCAAACACTGCCGAAAATATCCCCGGACAATATGCCGTCAAGTTGATTCATAGCAGACTTCATAAAGTTATTTATGTAATCACTTTTTTCTTTTTCAAGATAGCTCATATCATATATGAAATTAGTTGTTTCAGGGAACCTGATGTAGTCATATTGTATTTCATCAAACCCAAGCTCAAGTGCTTCCTTGGAAATATCAATTATATACTGCCATGCAACCTCATTTGATGGATCAAGCCATGCCAGATGAGATTTATTTAGCGGAACCTTAAACACAGTACCATTTGCATTCTTTAATGACATATCCGGTTCCTTCAGGGGCATTAAAGGATCACTGAAGCATACTACACGACCAATGACTTTTATATTATTCTCGTGAAATAAGTTAAGCATCTGCTTCACATCATATTTCTTTTTCCATGCATCATGCTTTATGGCAAGCGGGACATTTGTTTCATAACAAATCTCTCCCAGATCATCCTTTACATCAACAACATAAGCGTTTATCTCTGTGGTATTAGCCAGATCAACATAATGCTGGAGCCTTTCCTTAGTTGCCACAGAGTTCGGAGTAAGATAAAGACCTTTCACCGGTATGGAAGAAGTCGGGGACACGGGTGTAGGTGTAGGTGCAGGTGTAGGTGCTTCTGTAGGTGAAGCAGGTTTTGTGGGCGTAGGTGTTGTGGGTGCAGGTGTTGATGATGGTGTTGACGGTACTGTTGTTGTGTCGGATTGGGGTACTGTTGATGTGCTTTGTTCATACCCTCCTTGAGCACCATTGGCGTTTTGAGTATCCGGAGTGAAAAACTCAAAAAGCAATATTGTAATTCCCGTAATTGCAAGCACAATAACAAGAAGTCCTATAACTATGTTCATACGTTCATTTCTTTTCATAAAATCAAAATACCTCAGTACATAAAATATTACACCTTATTGTTCTCATAAAAAAACAGGGAAGCCATACAATGACTTTCCAATTATAACGAGGCTTAGATGTCCCACACCTCATAACATATTTTCAACCCTTCTGGTTGAAAAATGCTTGCTGTCGGGTACCTATTTCACACAACAGACGGTGGGTCAAAACATTACGGGTCGCTCAATCGGAGAGTTCCGATGGGTTCGCTCCTCAGTCATTAGGCATGTGTGTCCACTAATGTCTAAGTTTGTCTACATAATAGACTACTGTTTAAACAGTCCCGTTATTATAAGCCATATTACGATTATAATAATTATTGGAGCTTTCTGCAACAGAACTTTTAAATAGATATACCTTTGTAATATTGATTTTTTACAGTCCACAGGTAACCGGTGAGACATAGTTGTGCAATATTGGGGAACATTAACAGAATGCAACTTACAGATATGATAACCCCAGCACCGGAACACTCCCCAAGAAGAATAACCCCACTTCCTGAACAATCACAAGCCTATGACTTATTTTTTATCTTTGGTTTCGATACAATAGACATAATGTATCCAAAGAAAATTGCTGAGGCAATTCCTACCGCACCTGACCTGACTCCACCGCTAAATGCTCCCAGAAGGCCTCTTTTGTCAACATCATCAATAACACCCTTTGCCATTGTATTTCCAAATCCAATAATTGGAATAGTAGCACCTGCTCCTCCCCATTCAACCAGCTTCGGGTATATTCCAAGCATTCCCAGCACAACCCCAGACACTACAAAAATAACCATTATTCTTGCAGGTGTTATTTTTGTTAAATCAATTAAAATTTGGGCCACAACGCAGATGGCACCTCCAACTAAAAAAGCTCTTATAAATTCCAATCCTTTCACCTCTTAACTTCATATTAGTTTTACTACCCATACGCCACTTCTCTACTTCCCACGCATCTCTTTTTATTCCGTGTATCTCTTTTTATTCCATACATCTCTTTACTTTCTATGCATCACTTTATTTTCGTCATTATGCACCTCAGTGCTCACTTTGTTTTGGTCTGTTTTGTAATAATACAAAAAAATCTTGCTGCAACTTTTTCGCAGGCCAACCTCCAGAAAAAGATCGTCTCACAACTTTCCGGGGGTCAATCAAAATGTATTCAGTTCAATACATTTAATTTCCCAACATTTCAATGCCAACTGCGTGTGCTATCGTAAGAATGCTATCCCCCTGCTGAATG